>Ga0172371_10003795_pt1 | contig 23240 bp, 23 predicted proteins | sample Lak12m_FD_114543 | JGI IMG/M metagenome (GOLD analysis project Ga0172371, IMG submission 114543) | Freshwater microbial communities from Kabuno Bay, South-Kivu, Congo - kab_022012_12m | ecosystem: Environmental > Aquatic > Freshwater > Lake | place: Democratic Republic of the Congo: South-Kivu...
ATATCTGTAACCTGCTTACTTCTTTTCTGCTCATTATTATCTCCTCTTGCATAACCAACCTCCTTTGAAAGAGGACATAATCGCTTTGCATTTAAACAGGACATTTTTGCTTGGCTACAACATTACCTAAATTTTACTTTGCTTTCTTGCCCTTTTGCTTTACCACCCCTCATATCCTTTAGTTAAGTGGCAATTGCCACTGCCATATCTAATAAAACGGGAGTCAAGACCATGATCATCACCTCAGAAGGCGTTAAAGTTGGGCATCCTGATATCGTTGCGGATAGCATTGCTGCAAATATAATTGCTCAGATAATAGACAAAGAGAAGAAAAAAGGGATGACAATCGATACAATGCCTCATTGTGGATTGGAGGTATTTTTAGGTAAGGGGGTATGTCTGGTAGGCGGAGAGGTTTCTACAAGGGTGTATGTGGATGTGGAGAAAGTGGTACGGGAAACGGTTTTGGGAATTGGCTATCGTAACTCGTTGCTCGGTCTCAATGGAGATTCTTTGGGTGTTCTTAACGCAATTATTCCTCAATCTCCAGACATCAACATCGGAACAAGGGCGAATTTGGGTAAACACAAAGAAATCGGTGCTGGGGATCAGGGCATCATGTATGGCTTTGCTGTCGATGAAACACCCGAGTTACTACCCCTTCCTTTTGTTCTTGTTTCTAGACTGATGCGTGCTTTCGAAGATTGTGGCAATCCCATCTTTGCGCCCGATGGCAAGGGGCAGGTTTCGGTAAAATACACCGATGGCGTTCCTGAAAAGATAACGACCGTCTTGATGTCCAACGCCATCGATTATCGACAGGTTTCCGAAGGGATGAGAGATAGCATAGAACAGCAGGCGAAGGCGCTCGCCTTCGAAACTCTAGATGGTTATGTGGATGAGGAAACACGCTTTCTTTTTAATCCCACTGGTGAGTGGAAAGCCGTTAACTCCTGTTCAGCGGCGGATTCCGGTGTTACGGGACGGAAACTGGTTGTGCAACTTTATGGTGGTTATCCTGGGGCACAGATTGGCGGTGGTGCCATTGTCAACAAAACACCCGAGAAGGTCGATTGTTCTGCCTGTTTCGGGGCGCGCCATCTTGCCAAGAACATCGTTGCTGCCGGATTGGCAAAGAAATGCTGTGTCCAACTTGCCTATGCTATAGGTATTGCCGAACCGATTTCTTTGTTCGTTCTAACCTTCGGCACTGGTTTGTATCCTGATGAAGAGATTGCCGAGAAAGTGCAGAAGATATTCGATCTAACCCCGCGGGGGTTTATCGAGAAATTCGATTTATTGGATGGTGATATCTATCGCAGAGTTCCCAAGACATTGTTTTTGGATGATTATGCCTGGGAAAACACCGATATGGTGGAAGACATCAAACGGGCGTTCGCTTAGGGGTGAAAAAATGTCGTATTTAGCCTTACAACCCAAACTTCCTTATAAAGTAGCCGATATTTCTCTTGCCGAATGGGGGCGCAAGGAGATGCAGCTCTCGGAAAGGGAAATGCCGGGGTTAATGGCAATAAGGGAAAAGTATGGTGTCAAAAAGCCTCTAAAAGGGCTTCGGGTGATGGGAAGCCTTCATATGACAATCCAAACCGCGATGCTCATCGAAACCTTGCGCATACTAGGTGCTGATTTGCGTTGGGCTTCTTGTAACATCTTCTCCACCCAAGATCATGCGGCGGCGGCGATCGCCACGGCAGGAATCCCCGTTTTCGCCTGGAAGGGGGAAACTTTGGAGGAGTACTGGTGGTGTATCGAACAGGCTTTGCTTTGGGATGATGACGGTGGACCAGATTTGCTCGTCGATGATGGCGGTGATGCAACGCTTTTTGTGCATGAGGGGCTGCGTGTCGAAAATGATCCTGCCGTTCTCGAGGAGAAGCCAAACAATAATGAGATGGCAATTATCCATGCTCGACTGGCGCGCTCGTTGGAGAGTAATCCCCAGCGCTGGCACGATATTGCCAAAAAGATACGCGGTGTTTCGGAAGAGACGACAACGGGTGTGCATCGCCTCTATCAGATGGAGGCTAATCGAACCCTCGCCTTTCCCGCTATCAATGTCAACGACTCGGTAACGAAATCCAAGTTCGACAACCTCTATGGGTGCCGGGAGTCGCTTGCCGATGGGTTGAAGCGGGCTACCGATGTGATGGTGGCTGGCAAAGTCGTTGTTGTTTGTGGTTATGGTGATGTCGGTAAGGGGAGCGCCCAATCGATGCGGGGATTTGGGGCGAGGGTCATTATAACCGAAATCGATCCCATTTGCGCCTTGCAGGCGGCGATGGAAGGATACGAGGTAAGAACGCTCGATGAAGTCGTTAGCGAGGGCGATATTTTCGTTACCGCTACTGGTTGTTGCAATGTGATCACCGGCAGGCACATCGAACAAATGAAAGACGAAGCGATTGTTTGCAACATAGGTCATTTCGATGCGGAAATAGAGGTTAGTTATCTGGAGAACAACAAGAGCTTCAAGAAAGAAAACATCAAACCACAAGTTGATAAATGGATTCTATCCTCAGGGAAATCCATAATTATTTTAGCGGAAGGGCGTTTGGTAAACCTTGGCTGTGCGACCGGGCATCCGAGTTTCGTGATGAGCAATTCTTTTACCAACCAGTGTTTGGCACAGATCGAACTAGCCACAAAAACAATGCCCGTTGGTGTCCATAAGCTGCCCAAACTCCTCGACGAGGAAGTGGCGCGGCTACACTTGGAGAGGCTGAATGTTTCACTAACGAAACTCACAAGAGAGCAGGCTGACTATCTTGGCATAGATATCAATGGTCCCTTCAAGCCAGAACACTACCGTTACTAGCCCGATATGGATTTCCATCCTTATCGCTTTGAGCTTTCACCTTTTTCCAGATGAAAAAAGGGATGTTTTTCGGCTTGTTGATATTTTGGGTGTGGCAGCCTCTTTATATCTCTTTTGGCTTTTCTTCAGGACTGATGTTCGAGCGTTATTTGTGGTTTTTGAATATCTTGGTTGAAAAATTAAAACTAAGGGAGGGAAGAAGCAGTTCCTTTCCTGCCAGGTAATAGAGCAATCCTCCCACCGAGCAAAATGCTAGTAAAGGAACCCAAGCCGAAACTGCCGGGGATATTTTACCAGTTTCTGCCAGTGCTTCCCCCCCGATATTGAACAAAGTATAGATGAGCGCCAAGGTGAAGCCAAGCACAAACCCCCTCGAGTGTGCCGCTCGTTGTGAGCGGATTCCTAAAGGTAAAGCTATGAGACAAAATCCCAAACAAGACAACGGGATTGTTATTTTTTTGTTCAACTCGATGAGCATTTCCTGCTTTTTGGGTCCATCGGGGGTTTGGGCGATATTGCTGAGTAATTCGTTGAAAGTCATGTCCGTGCTCGATTTGACTATCTCATTTACCTTTTTCCCCACATCGAGGGCGACCGTATAAGAAGAAAAATCGATTCGTCGATAGTAAGAAGAAGCGTCATCGGCCATGTATAAAGAACCATTGAACAGGTGCAGCATCACTTTCATTTTTTTGTCGTCGCTTATAAGGGCAGCCCTTTTGGCGACTACTATGGCTGGTTCTTTTGCCATTCTCTTATCAGAGATAAATATATTTTCCATCTCCCCGGTAAATGGCTTTATTTTGCTGACATAAACCAGAACGCCTTTCCAAGAATCGCTAAAGCGTCCCTCCTCGACTCCTAGCGAGGCTTGTTTTTTTAAAATTTCGAAGACGAGGTGCTTTGCTTGGAAACTGCTTTGGGGAATTATGAGGAATGTCGTTAAAAAAGCAAAAAACACTACGAAAACGGAAAACCCCAATACCGGAAGGGAAACCCTGAAGAAACTCAAACCTGATGTTTTCAATATCGTAAGCTCGTTGTCGCTGGAAAGCCTGCCAATTCCCATAAGAACAGCAATCAACAAGGCAATAGGAATGGTAAATTGCAAAGAAGCGGGAAGTAAGATCAATATCAGCTTTATTATATCGAAAACATCAACCCCCCTTCCTAGTATCATCTCTACGCTTTGAGTGATTTTGCCCAAGGAAAGGATGACCGTGAGCAAGAGTAAGACCCCTACAAAAGCGGTGGCGATTTCTTTGAGTATGTATCTATCGATTATTTTCATGGCTGTGCGAAGGATAAATGCTTGGCTGACACTAAGAGGGGCTTTCCTAGGGACCGGGTTCGAATTTCTAGAAATGGCTATTATTGCATAAAAATAGCCAGGGATTCGATATAAGGGGGATCTTCGGAATCGATTATGGTAACAATTTGTTTATTGTGTCGTTTTTTGATTTCCCCAAAGATAGGGCGCTGTTTGATAAAACTCTTGGCAAAAGCGATGCTTTCTCTCATCAATTCTTCGTCATCCTCACATGCTTTGACAATTACATTTGCCACTGCCAACTCGGAAGCCCCCATTCTCTTGCCGCTGAGCATCGCCTCTTCCGCTTTATAGAGAGGGAAGGCTTTTTTCACTATGGCGAGCATTCCCGGCAGGAAGGGGATGTTGATGTCCACTTCGGGGAAACAGAAAAAACCTCGCTGTGCTTTCATAAAACGAAAATCACAAGCACATGCCAAAATCGCTCCGTTACCAAAGGTATGACCATTGATGCTGGCAATTACCGGCAGGGGGTATTGTAACAGCCTTTTGAAAAGATGGTTTATCTCATATAGAAAGTTTTTGATTTCTTGATGATTATTCCCTGTGAATGCGCCCATTATCCAATTGATGTCGATGCCTTGCGACCAGCTTTTAGTGTCCGAAGAGGTTATCACCAAAGAATGAACGGATTTGTCTGCTTCGATCTCGTCGAGTGCTGTAACAAGTTCTGTTAAAAATGTGGGGTTGTGCCTGTTCTCGCCATTACTTAGAGTGAGAATAGCCACCGTATCTTCTTTTTTCCAACCGAGTAACGACATATTGCTCTCCTTATAATGTTATTCAGGGATTTTTTGCCCCTTATTGAGTTTTAGTTTGTCTTCGATAAAGCCTGTTAACAAGGGGGCATCATCTAGGGTAAAAAACGGTGCCGAACAGTGGGGAGGTTTATCACCCACAACTGCCAATAGTTCCTCACTATTGTCATACATCAGCGGCTCGTTTTTCTCTGCACGAAACATCTCCAGCTTGGGATAGGGATTTTCTTTGTAACCCTCTATGATAATTATATCTACATCTCTATAAATTTTAATGACTTCGCTCAAGGGAAGATCCCACTGCCTCTTCTCTATGGTTATCAAGGCGCTTGGGGAAGATAACACGGTAGCGCAAGCCCCTGCCGCTTGGTGCCGCCAACTATCTTTTCCTTCCTTATCGATATCGAAGTTTTTATGACTGTGCTTTACCGTAGCAACGCGGTAGCCCCGCCCGCTCAGCTCAGCAACAAGCCTTTCTATCAACGATGTTTTACCCGTGTTGGATTTTCCAACTATAGATAAAATCTGTGCCATTTATTTCCACTTTGGAATAAAAATAGAAGGTATTTGTATTATTGACATCGAAAATTTGCTGTTTGCCAACTACTTGGTGGTAGCTACCATACTTGCAAAAGCAAGTCTAACCACTTATAAAGTGCCCATGCCCGAATTGCCAGAAGTAGAAACATTACGGAAACAACTTGCCCAAAATGTTATCGGCGAAGCAGTCCAAGATATTGCTTTTTTCGATGAGAGAATAAAGCCCTTTGTAATTTCTAAGGACATTGCAATCAGCGCCGTAGAACGCTTTGGCAAATACCTGGTTATTTGCCTTACCAGTGGAGAGCAAATCGTTATTCACCTCAGAATGACGGGACATCTTCTGCTCTGTGAGCCCACTACCGAATTTCCCCCCTATACCCGCTTTGCCATGTTCCTGACTAATAAAACGCTCTTCTGTTGTGATTTACGGCGTTTCGCCATTCTGGAATTAACGGCTTTCTTTTCTAAAACGGCTCTTATACCCAACCCTCTGGAGAATTTCGATGCTAAAGCGGCGCTTGCTGCCGCTTCTTCGCGCTTACTACCTGTGAAACAACTTCTTTTGGAACAAGGTTTTATCGCTGGAATTGGGAATATTTATGCTTGTGAGATACTTTTTGCAGCGCAAGTTAACCCCTTTCGAAAGGCATGTTCCCTAACTGGTAGGGAATGGCAAAGGATTGCCAGAGCGTCTTTAGAGATACTTAGTGCGGGTGTCGAGAGTCGGGGAACCAGCATTTCCGATTGGCGAGACCTATTTGGGAAAAAAGGAGAATATCAAAACCATCTGGCAGTATATGGAAGGCAGCAAGAGCCCTGTCCTCGATGCTCCGCAATACTGGAGAGGAGCAAAATAGGTGGCAGGGGGACATTCTTCTGCCCCCATTGTCAAAAATGATAGCAATACCCTTTTGGGAAAACCTTGAGCATGGGCAGGGTATGCAAGAGGTCAGAGCACAAGAGGTGAGGGCAAGGAAACGCGCCTTTTGCCTATGAAAAAGCGTTGGCACCAATTAGAGGGTGCCAACGCTTGCGAATATAGCTACTTATTGATGTTGTCGATTAGTTTACTTTTTGCACAAGGGCTTTCCCGGGCTTGAACTTTATCACTTTCCTTGCCGCTATTTTTATTTTGTCTCCTGTTTTGGGATTTCTTCCTTCCCGTGCTTTTCTATTTATAAGTGAAAATGTTCCAAAACCAACAAGCCCGATTTTGCCGTTATTTTTCAATTCTTTGGCTAATGTTTGGAGATAAACATCAAGAGCCTTTCCGGCTGCTGTTTTGGTGATTTTGGCGCCATCCGCAATTGCATCAATAAGTTCTGTTTTTGTAATACTATCCTCCCCTTTTCTCTATATGTTTTTTCTTTAAGAGCGGCGGGAATTCCAGTGCCGCCATCCGTTTGAAAGCTAACATAACGGACAACCCCCTTCAATACCTTTTTTCCTTATCTTGGGGATGGCGGAGGGCTCGATGCTACTACCTCCCATTTGTTGAATCTTTTTAGCATTAGGATACTTGGTAAAGCGAGCAGGGCACAAAAGATGAAAAACAATTCCCATCCTAGAAAATTTACCAAATACCCCGTTGGAGCACCTGTAATCTGTCGACTGAACGCCATCAAAGAGCTGAGCAGCGCGTATTGAGTGGCGGTGAAGCGGGTGTTGCACAGTGCCATCAACAGCGCGATGTATGCGGTTGTTCCCATACCACCAGCGATGTTTTCTATTCCAATGACTAAAGCCAGTGCGGAGAGATCTCTTCCCGTATATTCCAAAATGATGAAGGCAAGGGTGGATAATCCTTGTAAGGCACCGAAGAAGAGCAAAGCAGATTGTAAACGCCAGCGGGAGAGGAGTGCGCCACCAATGATAGTTCCTAGAATCGTCGCTACCATCCCAAAGCCTTTGTATATGTATCCCAGCTCGCTGTTGGAAAAACCAATATGCTTTAGGATGTAAGGGGTGGTCATTTGGGCGGCAGCGATATCTCCTATTTTATAAATTGTAATAAAAATGGCTAGTTCCCCAATACCCCTGCGGGAAAACAAATCACGAAGTGGTAGTACCACCGCTTCGGCGAAGCTTTTAGGTGGTGTATAACGATGGTCTTCCCTTTCGCCCACACCAGGCTCCTTGCAGAGCAAAGTGGCAAGGCAGCCAACACCCATTAACAATCCCATTAGCCTATAGATCTCTCCCCAAGGGCGGATATCCGACAACACCAGCGCGAAGGCTCCCCCTATGAGCATTGCCATTCGATAGCCCATTATCCAAACGGCAGAACCGGCGCCACGCTCTTCCTCGGCAAGCCTTTCGGTTCGGTAGGCATCAAGGACGATGTCTTGGCTGGCGCTGAAAAAAGCGATGGCAACGGCTGTTATTGCTATCCAAAAGAGGGATGTTGCTGGTTCTAGAAAACTCAAGATAAATATCGCCGCTATTGTTGCCAACTGTGTAATCAGCATCCAGCCGCGCCGCCTTCCTAAAAACGGGGGCACGAATCTGTCCATAATTGGCGACCAAAGGAACTTCAAAGCGTAGGGAATACCAATGAGGGCGAAAAGCCCGATGTAGGTGATTTCTATACCATCCCCAACCAGCCAAGCGGCAAGAGTAGAGCCAGAAAGAGCCAGAGGCATTCCCGAGGAAAAGCCCAGTATCAGCATTAGGAACATCTGAGGGCGGAAATAGACATCGAACCATTTGAGAATATTGTTTCTCATGTTCCCTTTTTATCCTGGTGCGCTACTGCTGCACAGATGAAGGTGTTAAAGATCTTTTGTTGGCAGGGATCATTGTCGAACATTCTTTCTGGGTGCCACTGTACCCCTAACAAAAAGCGGGAGCGGGGGTGGGAAAGTTCTATCGCCTCGGGCACTCCATCATTGCTTGTTGCTGTGATTATCAAACCAGCACCTAAATGATCGGGATGGATGGCTTGGTGATGATAAGAGTTTGTGATTACTTTTACCTTTTTTGTTATCGAAGACAAAAGAGAGGCAGTCTCGATAAAAACAGAGTGCCGTATCCCTTTGCGGTGCTCCAACGGCTTTACCCCTGTTTCTGAGAGCCAATCACTTGCTATATCCTGTAGCAGAGTGCCGCCTAGAGAGATGTTTATCAGTTGTGCCCCGCCACAGATTCCCAAGACGGGAAGTTCCGTATTCTCCAACACACTTTTTGCCAAAAGCATATCGAAGGCATCACGCCGTGTTTCCATGAGCTCTTTTGGCTTTTGCTCTTTGCCGGCATAGTGATGGGGAAGATAATCCTTGCCACCGACGAACAAGAAACCATCCAATAATTCCATAGCCCTACCAATATAGGTTGGCTCTTGTAGCGCCGGGAGACAAATGGGAAGCCCCCCTGCTTTTACTAGCGCATCGACATAAAAGCAGGAAAGGGCAAAACTATCAGGGGCGGACATGGACATATTTAGTCCTATGAGAGGGGAGCGGGAGGGCATGGGGTCGGGATTCCTTTATGCTTTTATGGGGCAAAGCCTTTTTAGAATATAATAGCCTATGAGCTTGTGCAGAAGGGGCTGTGGCAGCAGGCACATCTGATCACGGTTAAATTCCTCGAAATTGGATGCCATCGAACATCTCCCTGAACTTGTGATGGGCAATGCAATGTTACTATCCCTAAATCACCATTGCCAACAAAGTGTGTATCGAATTAAGATATTGATTATACTGAATTCCCGCTTTCGAGGGAGGCGGGAAGCCAGGCGGGAATTCGTGATGTCGGCATTTCCTCAAAAAGCACCTAACTGACACGGTTTGATTTTAATCTTCAGGGCTTCGCAGGCTTGGGCAATTTCTTTGCGGGACATTTGGAGCTCCTTTGCCAAGAGCCAAGCATTTTCACAAGGGAGCCTGTCGTTGACAAGCGAGTTACGGATGGCATTTTCCACACCGGATGCGACACTCGTGGCGGCTGTAATATTTTTGCCATTTTCGCCAAAGATTCCCAACTGACAATCGACTATCATATAATTTTGTAAATCGATTGCTATTCCTACCGTAATCATGGGGATTCCCAAATTTTTCGCCACGAGGGTAGCGGCGGCACAGGAAACCTTCCGCTCTTTAACGATTTCTTGCAAAGCGGCAATTACTTTTGGTTCTGCCTTGGTTCCTTCCGGGTGTTTCGATTTGAAGCTTTTTCCTTGTTCCTTCATGGTTATTCTCCCTGCAGAGTGCCTAATATCCAGAATAATGGAAAGGTTCGATTGCCCCTAGGGCTTCCGCATCGAGCGTTTGGAAACCGTGTTTTTCCAACAGCGCTTCTGCTCCTAGAAGGTCATCTACATCCACAACGAAAACAGCATTTTTGCGGCTTTCTAAAACGAAACCATAGGCATCATTGATGTTGATGCCTTTTTTATAAAAAATATTTGTTAGTTTATTCAGTCCTCCCGGTTGATCGTCGATCAAGACGGCAAGGACATCTTTTAGCGCCACCGACATGCCCGCCTTTTCTATCGCCATAAAAGCGCGTTTGGGGTTGTCCACAATGAGATTTATCACCCCACCGTCGCTGTAATTGGTTATTGTTGTGGCGCGGATGGAAATGTTTTCTTCTAACAGGATTTCTGTCAACTTGGCGAGCGCCCCCGGTTTATTATCCGCCTTTACGGACAATTGATATGTAATCATCAGTGCCCTCCCGTTTGTCTTTCGTCGATAACCCGAATGGCTTTGCCCTCCGTTTGGGGTAGGCTGCCGGGCGGTAGCAGTTCGAGCTTAGGGGTTATCAACAATTCGCTGCGCAATTCATCCAATGCTATCCTACCCAAGGAATCCAGCCTATTTTCATAAGCACTATCGAATTCCGCCTTGATTATCATCTCATCCACATGGTCTTTCGTTTTTAGAACGATGAGGAAGTTTCTGCCGATGCCTTCGATATCCATCAATTTCTTTTCCACCTGAACGGGAAAGATGTTCACCCCTTTGATGATGATCATATCATCGCTTCTTCCTTTTATTCTTTCGATGCGGCGATGTGTCCTACCGCATGGGCAGGGTCCGGGAATTATCCTCGTTAGGTCGCGGGTGCGATAGCGGATGATGGGCATTCCTTCCCGCATTAGGGTAGTCATAACCAGCTCTCCGTACTCTCCATCCGGGAGGTTGTCTTCTGTTTGGGGATCGATGATCTCCGCAATGAAGTTATCTTCCCAGATGTGCATTCCTTCTTGGTGGGGGCATTCGAAAGCAACCCCTGGTCCATTCATTTCCGATAGCCCATAGGAGTTAAAAGCCTTGCATCCATAAAAATCTTCTATTTTCGAGCGCAATGCCTCTGAATGGGGTTCGGCACCGATAAACGCAAGGCGCAATTGCAAATCCTTCTTTGGTTCTACGCCTGTTTCTACAAAAACATTGGCGAGATGTAAGGCGTAGCTAGGGATTATGTGAATTGCAGTTGTGGAAAAATCTTTCATGAGTTGGATTTGACGCTTACTGTTACCAGCGCCGCTGGGAATCACCAATGCGCCAATTCTTTCTGCTCCATAATGGAATCCTAACCCACCGGTGAACAACCCATAGGTCATCATATTTTGAAAGACATCGCTGCGTCGCATTCCCGCTGCATACATGGAGCGGGCAAGTAGATTACTCCAATGATTTAAATCACTGGCGGTATGGAAAATGACCGTTGCCCTGCCAGTGGTTCCCGATGATGAATGCATCCGCACGAGAGCTTCCTTATCAACAGCGAGAAAGCCGTAGGGCCAATTCTCGCGCAAATCTTCTTTGGTTGTAAGCGGTAGCCTCGAAAGCTCGGCAACGGAGGTTATTTTTTGTGGATCGATACCTAATTCTTTGAATTTTGCCGAATAAAAGGGGGAGAGGGATGCCAAACGAAGGGTATTTCGTAGCCGTTTGCTTTGTAAAAGCCCTAAATTATGAGCCTCCATAGTTTCTATATCTTTTTCCCAAAACATGCTGAAAAACTCCCTAGATATTTGCTTCAACCTACATTTTGTTATTTTCTTTAGCAAGGCAAAACTCCCTCTGAAGAAATCGGGGAAGCCCTGCCCAATAAAGGGCTAGAACCAAAACCTGTTTTTTTATAACTTGACTTTCGATGTTCCCTTCTATAAGCCACGCGCCGCTTCAAACCCTCGTTATTTCAACAAGAAATGACTTTCTAATAGCGAGTAAACAAGCGGAACGGGAATTTACCGACCGCCTTGTTATTTCATCGAGAAAGGAACTCTTTATGGCAAAATACGAATCTCGGCATCTAAGGAATGTTGCCTTTATCGGGCACGGAGGTGTTGGCAAAACGACAATCTGTGAAGCTATGCTCTTTGCCGTTGGAAAAACTGAAAGATTGGGTAAAGTTGACGATGGTTCCTCTTATATGGATTTCGAGCCAGAAGAGCAAAAAAGACGCGGTTCCATAAGCGCATCCTTTAATTTCCTCGAAAAAGATGGGAACAAAGTCAACATCATCGACACCCCCGGCGATGCCAATTTTGCCTATGAGGTGGATAGTGTCTTGGCGGTAGCCGATGGTGCCATTCTCGTTGTCGATGCCACCAATGGTGTTGAATTTCAAACTGGTAAAGCTAATGAACGCGCCGCCGCCAATGGAATTCCCCGTCTAATTTTCATTAGTCGTCTCGATAGAGAGCGAGCCAATTTTTATAATGCTTTGGATAGCATTGCCGCGAAGCTGGATATAAAGCCGACACCGTTATTTTTACCGATTGGCACAGAATCTTCCTTAGAGGGTTTGATCGATTTGGTAAATCAAAAGGCACTGTTGTTCTCCGGTGATGCCAAGGGTGATTATAGAATCGCGGAAATTCCTACCGAATTGGCGGCAGATGCCAAAAAATATCGCGAAATTATGGTGGAAGATGTCGCCGAGTCGGATGAAGAGCTGATGGACAAATACCTCTCCGATGGCGATTTGAGTGGGGAGGATTTGAAAGCGGGAATCAAAAAAGCCCTTCTTGCCAACTCATTGTTTCCCACTATCTGTGGAGCGGCAAATAAAGGGATTGGTGTTTTGCCTCTCCTGGATGCCATTATCGATTATCTACCCTCTCCCAACGAAAGGGGGGAGGTTGTCGGCTTCCAGCCCGATGGGAACTCAGAGAAGAGGAAGCCCGAAGCCAGCGCCCCGTTTGCCGCTCTCGTTTGCAAAACCATTGCCGATCCTTATGCTGGCAAGTTAACGATATTTCGCGTTTTTTCGGGAGCATTGGGCGGGGAAACCAATTTGTTCAACTCCAATAAGAAATTTTCAGAGCGCTTCAGCAGCGTATTCTTCCTCGAAGGGAAAACCCAAAAGACGACCGATGTCCTTGTTGCCGGTGATATCGCCGCGGTGGCAAAGCTCAAAGAAACCGCTACGGGGGATACCCTCTGCAACGAAAAGTCTCCCATAACATTTCCGCTTCCCACACCGCTTCCCCCTGTTATGTCCTTTGCTGTGGAACCAAAATCACGTGGGGATGAGGAAAAGATCGTATCTTCGATAAATAGGCTCATCGAAGAAGACCCTTCTTTGAAATTCTTTAGAAATGAAGAAACACACGAGATGATCCTTTCTGGGGCAGGACAGGTGCATATCGAAGTTACGGTGGAGAGAATGCGGCGCAAGTTTGCCCTGGAGGTCAATCTCAAGACCCCCAAGGTCCCCTATAAGGAAACCATCAAGGGCAAGACTAGTTTGCAGAGCAAATATAAGAAGCAATCCGGGGGACGCGGGCAATATGGCGATTGTTGGTTGGAAATCGAGCCGTTGCCGCGTGGGGGTGGTTTCGAATTCTTGGATAAGATCGTCGGAGGGGTTATTCCTCAACAATACCGACCGGCTGTGGAAAAGGGTATAGTCGAGGCAATGGTCGAGGGGATCCTCGCCGGTTTTCCCGTTGTCGATGTACGCGTCTCGTTGGTCGATGGCTCTTACCATACCGTCGATTCTTCGGAAATGGCGTTCAAGATCGCTGGCTCGATGGGGTTCAAGAAGGGTTTTATGAACTGCCAACCAATTTTGCTCGAGCCAATAGTAAACATTCAAGTGGAGATTCCCGAGGAATACATGGGGGATATCATCGGCGATTTGAACAGCCGTCGCGGCAGGATTGCGGGGATGGAGACTCGCGGGAGCAACTCGGTGGTAAAAGCGCAAGTGCCCTTGGCGGAGATACTCAAGTATGCTCCCGATTTGCGCTCCATGACATCGGGAAGGGGCTTTTTTACCTATGAGCATTCCCATTATGAAGAGTTACCAGCCCATCTTGCCGAAAAGGTAATAGCCGAGGCAAAGAAGGAAAAGGAAGAAGCCGACAAAAAATAGCTTATATTCCCCAATCAATAGCCATTCTTCATAACGATAATTTGTTCAGGGGGAACAATACAAGAGGTTTGAACAATATAACAAGCTTACCAATACATGGTTGCCGCCCCTGCTTTTGTTGAATCATCATTTCTGCGAAAGCGGTAATTCAGTGTAATAAATAGCTTAATTAGATGAACACTTAGACAAGCACCTTAATGAGTACTATCCCATACATTACACTAAATGAGAGCTTTGCATAATACAACAAGCCCCTCACCAATGCGTCATTCCCGCGAAAGCGGGAATCCAGTATAATCAGTAGGTTGACAGCTTGACGAGCAATCCAAGAATGCTAAAAACTTAGTTGTTCAAAAGTCTCTATAAACATACTATTTTAAATGATAACTTAAGGAAATATTTATGAATAACTGGCAGTTTTTTGTTTCAATTTTCGTTTCTGTTATACTTTCTATAGCTGTCATTATCTTGCAATATTTCTTTATTATTCCGCACCAAATAAATTTGCAAAAACCAGATTTTAGTTATGTGGATAATATAACTGTATATGCCAACTTCTGTAGTTTTGTTAAATGTGATGGGAAAAAACAAAACTATCATTTACTTACGAAATTAAAAGAACAATCTGACAATTTGATACGGATTAAAACGAATATCTGCGAAAAATATTTAAGCAATGGCACAGAAGCCACTGAACAAATGATAGAAGCAGAGGTTATGAAAACTTCTATACATAAAAATTTTTGTGATCATTACAAAAAAATAGATAATAGACCTTTTATTACTGTAAGTGTGGAGTTTTCTCAAAGCAATAAAGAACATGAAATATCAATACATAACATTATTCTTTATATGAATGGTGAAAATCATATTTGGAATAAGTTTTCTGTAACCGAAGAACTTGAAAATGGTCGTAAGAGAGAGGTTAGACATGTAAAAATACATTCTCCTAGCACAAAATTAGAAATAACCTTTTACTCTGATGTATTTAAAGAAAAACCATTTAACGAAGTTAGAGACCTTTTCTTACAAAGCTATAAACTGCTCCTTGGAAAGAATATAACCAAGCAATTAAGAATAGGATATGATGGCAATAGAGTAAAAATCATAGACATATCAAATCTAGAAGTACGTTGTAAAAATAGAATATAACAATCACAATTTTCTGCAAAAGTGGGAATTCAGTGTAATCAATAGCTCAACAGGTTGTTGCCAAATCAGGTGTACTGGAAGATCTAGTTTTGCAAAGGCTTTGAAGTGCTGATGTTTTAAGATGGTTACTGGCTTGTGCATTGGGAGCAGAAGGGCGATGTCTCTGCCGCGTTTGCCCATTCTAGTTTTGTTCGTGCTGTTGTTCAGTGTGCCCACGGTGGCGGCTGCGCAGGGCAATGACAAAGAAGCGCTGTCCCCTTGTAGCGAGGTGTTACTGCTAATCAACGATGACTATTACAAGATTTTGATGAGGCATATCAGGGAGGCAAAGAAAGAGATATTGATTGCCGCTTATATATTCAAAACTTCTCCCCGCCCCGGTATGCCCGGAACGATCGTCGATGCCCTTGCCGCGGCGGCAAAACGCGGGGTGATGGTCCGGGTGCTTCTGGAGAAATCCAACAACAAGAAAGATTCCCTCGACGAGTACAACAAAATTACGGCGCAAAGGCTATTGAGGTATAATATTCCCATTTGTTTCGATTCCCCCAAGAAGACCACTCACAGCAAATTGGTGGTGATAGACGGCAGGTATGTTTTTATTGGTTCCCATAACCTCACGACTTCGGGCTTGAGCCGCAATAACGAGGTTTCCGTTTGTATCGATTCTCCAATTTTGGCACTTTCCGCTAAAAAATACATCCAAAGTGCCTGTTATTATGCCGTCAGAAATTGATTGTTATTGGGAGTAATCAATTAATTGCTTTCCTTGAATTCTGTTTCCTGCCCTAAAGCATTCCTTTATTTTCGTAAAAGCTGCAATTCCAGCACAAGCAACAACTTAACAATGTTAACTATTGATAGATTTTTCCCACTGTTGAAATGGCAAATTTTTAAAATAAGAGCTTTGCATAATACAACAAGCTCACCAATGCGTCATTCCCTTGAGTGCGGGAATTCAGTATAATCAACACATTGACAGCTTGACGAGCAAGCCAAGAACGCTAAATACTTAGTTGTTCAAAGGTCTCAAAATAAGTGTTTGCCCATAGGGCTCTTTATACAAATGTTAGAAAAGGCGAGAAGGGGAGTGGAGATGAGAACTTTTTTTTTCAAGAGTGTTGTTCAGGCAGCGCTCATAGTTTTTTTGGGTGTAATGCTTGCCTTCCTCTTAAATGCTATCCGCACCGAGCCTTTGCCGCTTGTCGTTGTTCCCTCCGAGCGCGGGATAAGCGTTGCTGATGCCTTCGCTCTATACCAGCAAGGTGGGGCGATTTTTATCGATGCACGTGACAGTTGGAGTTTCGAAGAGATGGGACATCTTCCCGGTGCCCTCAACATCCAGCCAAAGGATGTCCACGCCCGCGCTGAAGAATTGCTTGCCCTATCGAAAAGCGGCAAGATGTTGATTACTTACTGTGATGGTGCCCGTTGTTTCCTAGGAGAAAAAACGGCACATAAAATCATTGCGTTGGGTATTGCCGCCGATGTGCGTGTTTTGCATAACGGTTGGACGCTTTGGCAAAGATCCTCCTTACCCATGGAAAAAGGGAGGGAAAGGCAATGAGCGATAAATGGCGTCACCTCTTGTTTTCTACTTATTGTCATCTTGCGGTGCGTATTTTTTTAGGTCTTCTTTTTATTTATGCTGGCTCGATAAAAATTATCGATCCGCAAGGTTTTGCCGATATCTTGCGCGGATACGATATTTTGCCCCTTTTTTCTCTCAACATCATGGCGCTGGTTTTACCTTGGGTAGAAATTCTCTTAGGAGCTGCTTTGATTATGCCGTTTTGGCGTGGCGGCACGGCATTACTCGCGCTGTTTCTCTTTTGTGTGTTCTTTTTGGCAGTGAGCACTGCCCTTGTGCGGGGTCTAGATGTCGAATGCGGGTGTTTTTCGACGGCGCTTGGCAACAACCCCGTTACTTGGCTAACTTTGCTGCGTGATGCCTGTTTGGTGGTGCTAGGATACTACCTTTTATCTATGGCTTATTCACAAGCAAAACAAACACCAGGTAACGATGGGCAGAGAAAACAACGATGAAGTTGATGCTCACCAACGACGATGGCATTTTCAGCAAAGGGCTGGCGGCACTGCAAAGCGCCCTCCAGGAGATCGCCGATTGCCTAATTGTTGCTCCCGAATACGAACAAAGCGCGGTAGGACATGCGATAAGTATCCATAAGCCGCTGATAGTAAAAGAGGTGAAGAAAAAAGGTAGCTTTTGGGGATATTCGGTTAGTGGCATGCCTGCTGATTGTGTCAAACTCGGCTTACTGGAAATCAGCGGTGGTGGGGTGGATATGGTCGTTTCCGGAATAAATAGAGGTGCCAATGTGGGCGTTAATCTTCTCTATTCGGGAACGGTATCGGCGGCAAGCGAGAGCAGCATTATGGGAACGCCTGCTCTTGCCATTTCCCTGGATAGTCGTGATGAGGATGCCGATTATTCCTATGCCGCGAAAATTGCCTGTAAATTGGTCAAGGCTTTTGCCAGAATTCCCTTTTCCGGATATTCCCTGAACATCAATGTGCCAGCACTCAAGGAGACGGACATCAAAGGAATAGTTGTTGCCCCGCAGGGCGGGGAAAGATTTTTCGAGCGCTTAGAAAAGCGCATCACCCCCCGCGGTGAAAGCTATTTTTGGCTGGATCATTCGGCAAAGGGTGGCGATAAAGTGGCTAATAGCGATGCGAGGATGCTGGCAGAAGGCAATATCGTGGTTACACCTATAAATATCGATATGACCCTTCATGATGTGTTGGCGGGGCTTTCTGCAAAGCTGGGTTTATGATGTCGAAAAATCCATAAGAAAGCGGCGCACCGAAGTTTGTGGCTTCGCGGGCGCCGCTTGTTTTTTATCATTGATTGGGAATATTCCCATTTCCTAGTTTTTACTAGCTTAACTTGCCTGCCAATTCTTTTTTGATAGTTTCTACCTCTGTGGCGATGCGGGCAAACAACTCGGCAACACTAGGCTCGTCATGGATGAGCCCCTGTACCTGCCCAACGGGTAAGACCCCTTCCTTGGTATCGCCTTCCTCCGTGGCAAGACGAATCGCCTTGAAAGCGTTTGCCATGAAGGCAAGCTGAACGGCATTTTTTATGCCCGAAGCCATAACCCCCACAATGAGTTTCCAATAGGGGATTTTTATTTGTTTGGCGATTTTTCTGCCATTGACTAGAGCCGATAGTGGGCGCAACCCTTTCTTGATGGCAACCTGTGCCGCTTTAGTGTCCATCACCCTACACAACAGTCCATCGAAACGAGCAGAATAGAGGGTATCATATACATCTTTTTTGATAGATAAGCCTTTATAGTAAAAATGCAGAGGGCTCTCTTTCGTGGTCATCAAGCGTGTGCCCATGGCGACGCCTTCCGCCCCCAAAGCCAGAGCGGCAATTACCCCTCTGGCATCGGCAAAGCCCCCAGCGGCGATGATGGGAATGTCGATTGCATCTGCCAGCGAGGGAATGAGGACTAGCGATGTTACCTCCTCTCCGTGTGCGGCGGCTTCGTTACCGGTGGCGATGACGGCATCGACACCGTATGCCTGTGCCTTTTTCGCATGGAGCGAGTTGGTTACGGTTGCCAAAACCTTGCCGCCGTAAGAGTGAGCCTTTTCCACTATCCAATCGCCTTTACCTAGTGCAAAGTTGATTACGGGCACCCTTTCCTCTAGCAATACCTTGGCGTTTTCCTTGGCGCCGGGAAAAAGTAAGGAGGCATTTGCCCCGAATGGTTTATCGGTCAAGTCACGGATCTCTTTTATTGCCTCTCGAGTTTCCTTTGCATTCAATGGCCCTGTGGCGAGGATTCCTAATCCGCCGGCGTTGGAAACCGCCGCAACCATCTTGGGGGTGCTGATCCAGCTCATCCCCGATAGTAAGAAAGGATACTGGATGCCTAGCATCTCGGTAATTTTTGTTTTCATTTTAAGCCTTTCTTTTGATTTTTGGGATGTTACTTGTTGTAGTCGTAAACGCCTTTGCCGCTTTTTCTACCGAGTCTTCCCGCACGAACTAGCTTTTTGAGGGTTGGCGCCGGACGGTATTTATCCCCTAACTCCCGATGCAGCCCTTCGATAACTCGCAAAAGGGTATCGTTACCCACCAAATCGGCGAGTGCCAAGGGACCAATGGGGTGATTACAGCCGAGTACCATGCCTTTGTCTATATCTTCGGCGCTGGCGATTCCTTCATCGAGGGCGAAGAATGCCTCGTTGATCATTGTGCAGAGAACCCTATTGACGGCAAAGGCGGGCGCCTCTTTGACCACAATCACTTCCTTGCCGATTTTCTTTCCCCATTCACTGGCAACTTGCAATGTTTCGGGTGATGTTTCGTAACCGTTTATTATTTCTAGAAGACGCATCACGGGGACGGGGTTGAAAAAGTGGGTGCCGATGAATTTATCCGCTCTGTCGGTTTGTGCCGCCATTTCCGTTATGCTCAAGCCAGAGGTGTTGGTGAAGAAGTAACAATCTTTAGAAACGATTTTTTGTAGCTCGGTATAAAGCTGTTTTTTTGCCTCCATCACTTCGATGATAACTTCTACCACCACATCGGCGTCTTTTGCCGCTTCGGCAAGATCAACCGTTGGCTTGATCCTGGCAAGTAGCGCATCCATATCCGCTTGTGTGCGTTTGCCTTTTTCGACATCCCTTTGCAGGCTCTTCTTGATAATGTTCATTCCATTATCGACGAAGCGTTGTTCGATATCCCGCAAAGATACATTGTAACCAGCCTGGGCACAAACTTGAGCAATGCCACTGCCCATCAAACCTGCCCCTACTACACAAACATTGTTGATTTTCATCCTACTTATACTCCTTACTTAGATAGTTTTTTTATCATATGCCCATAACATATTGGTATTGGCTTTACAAATTGGCGCTTGGACAAACACATCGAGCCTTCTCTTAAAAGCCGATTTTTACACCCAAAAACAGAGAAGGTTCGCCATTGTTGAATTGTTGCTGAAGATCCCCATTGGTATTGTAACCGAGCAATAATGAAAAATTCGGATCGCGCCAGAAGACATTCAATAGAAGAGAATTACTGGTAGAAAAGGGAGCGATTGTCAAAGCATAGGCGATAGTTAAATCAATTTGGGGGCTTATCACGGTGCTAACGCCGGTATCGATAACCAGATAGCTCTTTTCCACTCGCTCGACAAAGTTGTTAGTTGTTCCTGTCGAATGATCTTGCCGATGGATTATTATATCACGGCTACCGACACTTTTGATAAAATTGAGGGAGATGTGGGGCTCGATGTCCTTGTCCATTATGTTGTAATTGTTGCTCATATGTAGCGCTAGCGAGCAATGGAGGATATTTTTATCGAATCCATCGTAGCGATTGCCGCCGCTGTCGGTATAAGAAGCGGCGGAAATATAATCGTAAGTCAAACCAATTTCGGGAATTATGAGAATACCCCAATGGATGGGTGTTCCTAAATAGATGCTGTTCTTGATATTGTTGCTGTTATAATCGGCTTTCGTTTTTACAGATGGTGTTTCTTGCGTCAACGATGAATGGAAAGCAACGGTATAGGCGAGGGTATTGAAGAGATACCAATTATCCTGACGATAACCGAGGAAGCCGCCGAAGGTGTTTAGATGCTGCTTTTCATCGTTGTCGAAGGAGTTATGCTCTATATCGCGCCTAGAGAAGGAATAGAGCATTCCCGCAACAATGTCATTTGGTAGGTAATGACTTGCCGCAAGATAAGCCCCTGTTTGCTTTGCCTTGTAATTGGCTAAGCTGTTTCTATTGGGAGAGACCCTCTCGCTACCACTAAAGCCACCCCCAAAATAATTCCAGCGCGGCGCTTCGACATCTTTATAGGTGAGATCTTCCCCTTTGAAGTTTCCCGTAAATCCCTGCAGGATGAAGTAAGATGCTTCGCTCATCGATGTTCTTACGCGGTTGTTGAACGCCCCTGTCACTCCATAGTTAGCCAGGGGGGAATATGCCGAAGCCACATTATAAATTGCCGATGCCCCCAGGCTCGGGTTACCATCTGCCTTTAGCGGTGTGCAGAATGCCATGTTCATTACCAGACTAACAAAAGCGATAACGAGAGTTGCTAGAGAAGTGGAAAAGTGTCGGTAATCGAGCGAAAACAACTCCAATCTACTCATGGTGTAAATACCCCTAAATTGATTATACTGGCTTCCCGCTTCCTTTTTTGTTGTCGAAGCGGGAATGGGAAATGCCTAATTGGCACAATGGTTCTTTTCCAATGCTTTTACTAGGGCGCTTATAGTTTTTCTTCAATAGTATGTTCTTGCAAACAAGACCAGATAAAATCAGCCACTTTACTAAACGGAGCGAAGTTCCCCAAATGCCCTTCGCAGAGGATATCAGGACGCAATGCTAAAAGTTCCTTCATTGATTCTCTCCACAAGGCAATGTCCGAAGCAAAAGCGGGAAGGAAGGGACCGTGGATATCCTGCCCAAAGAGCACTCTTTTGTTGTTTCCTTCCCAAAGGACGCTGAGGGAACCGGGGGTATGCCCGGGTGTATGCAAACAAAGGATTTTCTGGTTGCCTATGGCTAAGGGAGTTTCTTTGTTTCTTAGATGTTCATCGATTCGCAAAGGCTCTAGAGGAATGTCATACCAATTGGCGGCACTGCGAATACTATCGGCGCACTCTAGAACTTCGGCATCGAGGTGATGCATTACCAATTTTGCTCCGAAGCGTTCTCGTAGTTGGGCGGCGCCGCCGCTGTGGTCGATATGGCAATGAGTGAGGATTACGGTGGAGATTCGTTGGGAGAATAAGCCGCATTCATCGATGTTTTCGATGATTCTAGCGGTTGCTAACCCGGAGCCGCTATCGATAAGGACTAATTCCTTGCCGCAATCTATCACGAAAACATTGGCGTCATAGGGATGGGAGTTTTGGCTTCCCCCCACATGATAGATACCTTCGGTGATCATCCCTCCTCCTGATGTCCTGGAGTTTCTTGATCGAGGGAACCGATTAATTGGTGAATGTTACTAAAATGATGGGTTTTTAGATATTCTTCTATACCCTCTAAAATGGAGAGCATCGCTCGAGGATCGACGAAATTTGCCGTTCCTATTTGCACCGCGCTTGCCCCGGCAATGATGAATTCTAGGGCATCGTTGGCATTCATTATTCCCCCAACGCCGATGAGCGGTAAGGATACGCAGTTGCGGACTTGCCAAAGCATCCGTAACGCAATGGGTTTTATTGCCGGTCCTGAAAGCCCCCCGGTGATGTTGGCAAGGTGGGGTTTACGCCTTGTTACATCGATGGATAGCCCTGTGAGGGTATTGATGAGCGAAATCGCATCGGCGCCCGCCGCTTCCACCGCCTTGGCGATTGTGGTTATATCGGTAACATTGGGTGTTAGTTTCACGATAACGGGGAGAGATGTTTCCGTCTTGACACTGCTGATAACTTGATATGCCAATTGGGGGTCGGTGCCGAAATGAACGCCACCCGCCTGGACATTGGGGCAGGAGATGTTGACTTCTAGGGCATGGATGCCTTGTGCTTTATCGAGGGAGGCAGCGAGCGCCGCGTATTCTTCCACACTTTCACCAAAGATGTTGACGATGATTTTGGTATCATACTTGCGTAGGGGGGGGAGCTTGTCGCGTAAGAATGCCTGTAAGCCGACATTTTCCAGACCAATGGCGTTGAGCATCCCACCACATACCTCTATTATTCGGGGAGGGGGATTACCTAATCGTGGTTCGAGTGATACCCCTTTGACGATGAGTGCCCCGAGTAAAGAAGGGTTTACAAAATCGGCGAATTCTTCGCCATAGCCAAAGGTCCCCGAGGCGCTCATCACGGGGTTTTTCAAAAGTAACTTCCCGATTGGCACCGTGATATTGGGTTGTTGTATCATCAATGCTCCTTTTGACTATAGCCAAGCTATTTGGTGAATGTCAAAAATTGGTCCATCTTTGCAAACGCGCCGCATAGTTTGCTGACCGTTAGTGCCGTTTGTTTTTACCGAGCACCCTAGACAGGCTCCGAGCCCACATGCCATATGTTCCTCCAAAGAAACAAAACAAGGAACATCAAGCGGCAACATTGCTGCGAGAGAGGCTAGCATTTTTTTAGGACCACAAGCGTAGATAGCCAAACCTTGGGTGTCTTTTGCCGACAATTCGTCAGGAAGTAGGCTGGTAACGGTTCCGCAAACGCCACAGGAGCCGTCATCGGTGCTAATTTCGCAAACATCACAAAGCTTATCGAGCCTCTCGGCGAGGAATAATTCATCTTCGCACCTCGAACC
>Ga0172371_10003796_pt1 | contig 23236 bp, 22 predicted proteins | sample Lak12m_FD_114543 | JGI IMG/M metagenome (GOLD analysis project Ga0172371, IMG submission 114543) | Freshwater microbial communities from Kabuno Bay, South-Kivu, Congo - kab_022012_12m | ecosystem: Environmental > Aquatic > Freshwater > Lake | place: Democratic Republic of the Congo: South-Kivu...
CAAACCGAAATCACGGCACTCTCTCAATACAGCATAAACGCTAGCGGCCAACTTCATGGCTTCTTGCCACACATCCAAATCTTCAAACCCTCTTATCATAACCCTTATCTTCCCTGCCTTAGTGTTCCGGTCCCATTCCTCCGGTGTCCGGAGTCCGCTATCCTGACTCCAGCCCTAGTTCAGATCGTATCAATAAAGGTTCTCTGGACACGGTTATATTGCATAATGCCTGTGAATAATATTACGAGCATGATGACGAAGTTGGCTGCTATGGCCTCCAGGCGCAGGGATCCTTGCCCAAGAAAAGCATACCTGTTCAACTCAATTACAGACGCCATTGGGTTAAGCGACAGCCACCAGCTGAACCTCTCCGGAATCATGCTGGCGGGATAAACAACGGGGGTGGCATACATCCATAACTGTGCAAAAAACGGAAGAATAAACGTTATATCTCTGTATTTAACTGTCAACGATGAAAGCCATAATCCAATCCCAAGCCCCAGGCCCGCACACTGAATCACCATCAAAGGAAAAGCCAGCATCATCATATTGGGCGCTATGGTCGTTTGTCTGAAGAATATAAAATAGAACCAGAAAGCGAGAAAGAGCATTAGATTTATTGCCAACCTAGCCAGGTTATTTATAACCACCGCAATTGGCGGAATAATTCTTGGAAAATATACCTTTCCAAAAATTCCGGAGTTTGTCACTAAAGATCCCGACACTGTATCCATGCATGCCTGGAAATAAGTCCACAACACCGTTCCACACATGTAGAAAAGAAACGGAGGCAAGTTATCAGTGGGCATTTTTGCAAGATTACCAAAAATAACGGTGAACGTTATCGTCGTCGCCAGCGGCTGAAAAATGAACCATACCGGACCGAGAATGGTCTGCTTGTATACGGTGACAAAATCCCTGCAAACGAGATTCCAGAGCAGCTCCCTGTACTCCCAAATCTCGAGCCAGTCTATCCGGATCCACGATTGATTGGCTTTTATGTGCGTTCTATGCATAATTATAATTATTTTTAAGTTACAGGTGACAAAAGTTGCAGGTTACAATAATATCATTGTGTCTGAATGCGGGATGCTCGTTACATTTTACTGATCAATAATATTCTTGTATTCCCCGTTCTGAAATCGGCAATTGAAAATCATAATTCGGAAATCCCAGCAAATCACACTCCGTGCCCGTCAATTATGCGGCAGTCTTTATTAACCTCGCAAAATCAACTACTTATGAAGCTTTGCAAAATCCGGCATAGCCCTGTCTTCTTAAAGATTCGGGTCAGCGCCAGATGACTTCACAAAAAATTTCAGTATCGGGTTGTCAAGCAGGCCCGCAACCTTGTCTCGTAACACTTTTGCCCGCTTGACCCGGCCATAAACAAATTGCGTTTCTGAATTAACATCAGGCCCCTTCACCGCTTCCTCCAGTTTGCCATTCACAAAATCAAGTTCGCCGGCAACAGCCTGGATCTTCTGGTTAAGAAATGAAAAAAGGCCCTGCTGAAGCGCAGAGCCCAGGTCATCCGCAGTCCGATAGTAAGTCTTTCTCTCGCCCTTCTTCCATGCCCGGCGCAACAACCCCAGACTTTCAAGCTGCCTGGCTGCAATACTCACCGCAGCCTTGCTCAATCCGAGATCATTACCAATCTGGTCGAGAGAACACTCCCCCTCGTAAAGATAAAGATAAACAAGAATTTGACCGACAATACGGCCTAAACCAAGATCCTGCGACGTCCTTCCCCCAACCCCAATCAGTCGCATCCTGACCTCATCAACAACGCTGTTTGGTGTCGTTTTCAACTTTTACACTTTTGTTAATGTTTAATACATTAACATATCATGAAACCAAGTCAATGAAATTCTATCGATTTGTGTCTTCCTATGTCTCTGAAAGACAAGGACTTAAGATTATCATGCTTTGGCATTTGCTATATCAGCCAGCCTGAAGCAATTACTTAAATTTACGATATAAACCTTTTCCCTTGGACATCTCCCGCGAAAGTTCAGCCTCTTCTTCCAGATCCAGGCATCGCAGCACACCCTTAACTACTTTATACCTCAACCCGCTTTCCGGACAAACGTATATCCCCCTGGAATCCGGTTTCTCCAACCTGTGCCCGTGACGACTCATCCAGCCGGAGGACTTGCCGGGATTACCCACGATCAGCACATAGTCTGGCACACTCTTCGTAACCACGGAACCAGCCCCGATAAAAGCATACCGCCCCACAGTTACGCCGCAAATAATAGTAGCATTCGCCCCCACCGAACAGCCCCTCTTGAGCACCGTCTCCTCGTAAAGAGAATGCCTGTTAACCTGCGACCTCGGATTGGAAACATTTGTCAGTACGCACGACGGCCCAAGAAAAACATCGTCTTCAATAACCGTGCCGGAATAAATAGATACATTGTTCTGTATTTTGACGTTGTTCCCGATCCTGACACCATCCGCTACGAAAACATTCTGGCCAAGAATACAGTCCCGTCCAATCACAGCATTCTTCATTACATGACTGAAATGCCATACCTTGGTCCCGCTTCCTATTGTCGCTCCTTTGTCAACACATGCCGTGTCGTGACAGAAATATGACATGAAGTCCTCCCCCAGCTACTTCAATTTCAACAGCGGATGATAATCCCCCTGAAGACCCACCGGCTTGGCATATCGAATATCATGAACAAGATTGATGGAAGGACGGGAATCATCAACCCCGAAACCCTTTCCATCAAGAATCATCTTGTAACTCTTCATATGTAAATCCGCGAATCCCTCGGAAAAATCATATTCCCGCCCGTCTATTGCCAGACACCGGAATGGGGCATTCTTTACCGCCTTTTCCCCAGGCAAATCATTCCTGTCCACCGATAGAAACCACCGCACCCTGGCACGTTCAAGCTCCAGCAGACCCGCAGCCCTGAGGGTATCATGACAATGAACAATATTCTTCTTAACCCCTCCGAATATCCACAACAGCATATCAAAGAAATGTACGCCGATATTCATGGCAATCCCGCCGGATTTATGGGGATCCGATTTCCATGAGACCAGGAACCACTTCCCCCTGGGCGTAACATACGTAAGATCTATATCGAAGACTTTCCCCGGCTGGGACTCGACTTTTTCCTTCAACGCCAATACAGCCGGATGCAGACGCAACTGCAGTATTGTGCTGATCTTCTTTCCGAATTCCTTCTCAATACTTGCCAGCGCATCCAGGTTCCACGGTTCCAATACCAGCGGCTTCTCGCATATGACGTCCGCCTGGACCCTGAGCCCAAACCTTATATGCGCATCATGCAGGTAATTCGGGGAACAGATGCTGACATAATCCACACGCTCTTCTCCATTGGTTCTGCGAAGCTTTTCAATGTGGCGGTCAAATCGCTCAAACTCGGTGAAAAAAGATGTCTCGGGAAAATACCTGTCAAGCACGCCGGCGCTGTCATTCTTGTCCAGGGCAACTACAAGCCTGTTGCCTGTGGCCTTGATAGCTTCCATATGCCTTGGCGCTACAAACCCGCATGCACCTATTAACGCAAAATTCATCAGGACTCCTTCTTCACGGTTTTCCCAAAGCCCGCTCGATAGACTCAACCGTTTGCCCAGCCGTACGTTTCCACGAAAACGTCGCCGCCCTCTCCCTCGCCGCAGCAGTGCGCCTTCCCCTCTCTTCCGCGGACCAGCCAAGTATCTGGATTATCTTTGTCTCAAGTCCGCCTGTTTGGCAAGGATCGAAATACTCAATTTCCTTACCTCCGACCTCAACAACCGATCCGCATCGCGCCGCTATTGCCGGGACTCCGGCTTTCATCGCCTCCAGCACGGGCAAACCGAATCCCTCGTAAAGCGACGGGAAGACAAACACATCACAACCCTGGTATAACGCTGTGATCTGCTGTACTGGCAGCTTCTGCAACCTGATTACACGCTTCTTGTCCGGAATTGAACAAAGAGCCGCCTGCACCTCTTCTTCTCCCAGGCGCGCATTTCCAACCAAAACAAGATTGTGAGGAACCTTTCCCATGATACCGGCAAATGCTTTTACCAGAGAATGGATATTCTTGTGTGGATAGGTATTGGCAACCGAAAGAATATACGGCCTGTCACCGGGAACAAGTTCGGACAATATTGCCTTCCTCTTGTTCTCCGGAATAATCTCACCAGCCGCCTGATTCGCCGCCAGATGAGTAACATCAATCTTATTCTTGTCCGCACCTGTATATCGATTTATCTCATCCCTTGAGAAATTCGAGATTGCTATAATTCTCCTGCTTCGGCGTACCGCCATCTTCACGAGGAAATCCGTAACAAGCCGTGCCAGCAGAGTCAGATCCCTGGGAAATGTCTTGTACTGCATGTCTGGAATTGTCACCACCTGCGGACACGAACAGGATAAAGGCGCCGTATACCCCGGCGACCAGAGAACATCAACGCCGGCACTTTTAACCTTTCCTGGAAGCTCAATCTGCTCCCTGACAATGCGGGCATAACGGTTTGAGGCCATGAAATCGAGAAGAACAAACTCCACCTGCTTGAAGCGCCCCAGGTCATTTCTCAACACAGGATCATTCTCCCGGTTGGTAAACAAAACAAGGGAAACCGCGGGAGAATTTTCAGCCATTGCCAGCAGAGTCTGCCGCAAATATGTCTCCGTCCCGCCAACTTCACCGGGAATCAGGAATAGAGTATTAATCCCGATTTTCATCAAATGATCCCTTCCAACCCATCGGAACCCGTTTTATCTGCAAGGGAATATACTTCTTTCCCGAAGTATATTAAGAAGCTTGTTCGCAGACTCATCGCTTGAAATCTTCTCAACCGGGAGGACAATGTCAGGTTTCTTGGGCACATCATAAGGGGCGTTGATACCGGCAAGGTTCTTTAAATCACCGTTCTTTGCACTGGCATAGAGACCGGATTTGTCCGTCTTCTCGCACCATTCAGCCGATGCCTCGACATAAGCCTCAACAAACTTATCTTTCCCTATTATTTCGGCAATCTGGCTGCGAATCGCTGCTTCAGGCGATACAAAAGCGCAAATAACCACAAGTCCAGCCTCATTCGCAAGCCGCGCAATTTCCGCAACCCGCCTCAGATGCTCAGCCCGTCCCGCAGAACTGAAGTCCAGTTCCCTGTTAATGCCAAGACGCATGTTCTCTCCATCGAGAACCATGCAAACAGCCCCGAGATCAAAAAGTTTCTTTTCCAGGGCATAGGCAATATCCGTCTTACCGGCGCCAACCAGTCCCGTAAGCCAGATTGTTACCGGCCGCTGATTCCACCTTTTAATCCTTTCCTTCGCAGAAACCCTGCTGTCCCGATGAGTCAATGTTCCGGCAACCGCCTCACCACCGGTTATCCTGGAAGGAAGCTGATCAACAGGCTCCCTGTCTATGATCATTCCGGCCGCAACAGTATTATTACTGATCGGATCAATAAGGATGAATCCGCCCGTAGCGCGATTCTTCCCGTAAACATCGTAAAATAGGGGATTATTGGCCGTAAACACGACCCGGCCGATCTCATTGAGATTGAGCGCCCCAGCCTCCGCCCGCTTAAGGGAGTCCACATCAACCTTGTAGCGGACTTCATCAATTCTTGCCCTGGTAACTTTTGTGGTATGCTTAACAAAATATGACTTGTTCACATCCATCGCCGACTCATTCATCCACACTACCATTGCCTCGAAATGCCGTTCCACTACCGGCACATTATGCCGATGCACAAGCATATCGCCCCGGCTGATATCAATCTCATCTTCAAGGGTAACAGTGATGGCCATCGGCGGAAACGCGCACTTGATCTCTCCGTCGAAGGTTACAATTGACTTAACCCTGCTCACTTTTCGCGACGGAAGCACCATTACTTCATCGCCCCTGGAAATTACACCTGAGGCAACCTGGCCACAGTACCCCCTGAAACTCATGTCAGGCCGAAGTACATATTGCACGGGGAAACGCAAATCTATGAGATTGTGATCATTTGCGGTATAAACATTCTCGAGTATTTCCAGCAGCGCTTCCCCCCTGTACCACGGCATGCGGGAGGAACGCTCAACAACATTGTCTCCTACCAGCGCGCTGATCGGAACGAACCTTATATCGGGAACTTTCAACTTACCCGCAAATCCCGAAAAATCCTGCCTGATCCGGTTAAAAATCTCATCGGAATACCCGACCACATCCATTTTATTGACAGCCACAACCATGTGCGGCACACCCAACAGCGAAGTAATAAAGGCATGTCTCCTGGTCTGCCGAAGGACACCGTTCCTGGCATCTATGAGCACAATGGAAAGATTGGCAGTCGATGCCCCGGTAGCCATATTCCGCGTATACTGTTCGTGGCCCGGGGTATCGGCAATAATGAATTTCCGCCTGGGCGTTGAGAAATATCTGTAGGCGACATCTATGGTAATACCCTGCTCCCTTTCGGCCTTCAGGCCGTCGGTCAACAGGGCAAAATCAATCTTCTCAACTGAAGTTTTCTCCTTGGAGACTTTCTTTACGGCCAGAAGCTGGTCCTCGTAGACATTCTTGGAGTCATGAAGCAGCCTGCCGATAAGCGTAGATTTACCATCATCAATGCTCCCCGCAGTGGAGAAACAAAGCAACTCCTTCTTCTCATTATCTTTTATAAATTGCTCTATACTCATTCTGCAATTTCCCTGCAAGATCCTACGGTAAGGACGTCGCTCCGCCGCCGTCCGCCATGTCGGATGACATGGTCCGCGTCGGTCAACGGAGTGACCGCCCTACCTTCTTGGTTGCAACCAAAGCCCGCCTTTTCTCTTCCGCTCCTCCATTCAGCATTCATCATTCGACACTCATCATTTCTTCAGAAATACCCCTCTTTTTTCTTCGTCTCCATCGACCCCTCCGCATCATGGTCTATGACCCGCGTGGATCTTTCGGATATCCTGACAGTCATCATCTCCGCAATGATCTCCGGCACCGTCCTGGCGTTCGACCTTATCGCGCCCGTACACGGATAACAGCCAAGCGTTCGAAACCTGCACATGACTCGTTCAGGCTTCTCTCCCTTCTTCAGGGGCACGGGTCCGTCCAGCGGAATAAGCTGTTCGTCACGCACAACCATTTCCTGCTCTTTGGCAAAGTACATCGGCACAACAGGTATTTTTTCGTGATGGATATAAAGCCAGACATCCAACTCGGTCCAGTTTGACAGGGGAAAGACCCTTATGGATTCGCCTTTATTAACCTTCGCATTATACAGGCTCCACAATTCGGGCCTCTGGTTACGGGGATCCCACTGGCCAAGTTCATCCCTGAAAGAAAAAATCCTCTCTTTCGCGCGTGACTTCTCCTCTTCGCGCCTCGCGCCGCCAAACGCCGCATCGTACTTTCCGGCCTTTATGGCTTCCAGCAGCGCCTGCGTCTTCAGGATTGCGCAGCATTTCTGTGTGCCATAGTCAAAAGGATTGACCTTTCCCGACTGCTCATGCTTGTGAACAATCAGGTCCGCCCCGATTGATTTAACAAACTTGTCCCTGAATTCGTACATCTCCCGGAATTTATAGCCGGTATCAACATGAAGAAGAGGGAAAGGAATTCTGCCCGGATGGAAAGCTTTCCGGGCAAGGTGCACCATTACGGATGAATCCTTGCCGACAGAATAAAGCATCACCGGTTTCTCAAACTCGGCGACAACTTCACGCATTATGAATATGCTTTCGGCCTCAAGCTGTTTCAAATGCGTAATAGAATAATCCTGCTGTCCCATGATTAACGCCTTAAAAGATAATCAACCACAACCCCGGCCGCCTTATCAACTGTCATGCCGGCCGTGTCAATCTTAAGCTCTGGGTCCCCGGGTACTTCATAAGAATCGCTTATGCCCGTGAAATTCTTCAATTTGCCTTTCCTGGCCTTCTTGTACAACCCTTTGACATCCCGTCGCTCGCATTCTTCCAGGGAAGTCGCCATATGGATCTCTATGAAGTTGTTGCAGAGTTGCCGCACAAATTTCCTGGATTTCGCGTACGGGGAAACGAAAGAAGCTATGACCGTAACTCCGTGCTTCTCAAGCAGTGCCGCAAGATACCCTACACGCCTTATATGCTCTTCGCGCTCTGCCCTGGAAAAACCGGTTCCGGGGAACATGCTCCTGATCTGGTCACCGTCAAGCCTTTCGACTTCCACACCGCGCCGCGACAGGATTCTTCCAACCCTGTCGGCAATCGTGCTCTTTCCGGATCCCGACAACCCGGTGAACCAGAGCACTGCCGGTTGTCCTATAACCCTTCTTGATTTCTTCCTGATCTTCATCTTTATAAGCCGGAATTAATTGGCTCAAGATTACACATGCTACAAAACCGCGTCTACAACAAACAGCAAAGAAGCGGAAAGAATCAGAACACCACTTTATTTTTATTTTTTCCATATCTGTTGAATTGCATTCTTCGCTCAACTGATTACACCTTTTATGTATTCCTTCGTTATCTGTTCCTTCGGATTCTCGAAAACCTCTTTCGACGGGCCGTGCTCTATCAGCTCACCCAGATAGACAAAAACAACATAGTCAGCCAGCCTCTTGGCCTGCCTCAGGATATGCGTCACCATCACTATCGTGTAACGGCTTTTCAGCTCCATGAAACGCTCTTCAATGTTTCTGCTGGACACCGGATCAAGCGCTGACGTTGGCTCGTCTGCAAGTATGATTTCCGGTTCGACCGCAAGCCCCCTTGCAAGACACAGCCTCTGCTGCTGGCCAATGGACAGGCTTGAGGCAGGCTCGTTGAGCCTCTCTTTCACTTCATCCCATATGTTTGCCATCTTGAGGTATTTCTCGACAATCGCATCGAGCTCTTTCTCCTTCCGCGCTCCATGGATCCTGGGGCCGTACGCAACGTTTTCATATATGGACATCGGGAGCGGGAAAGGCCGCTGGGAAAGGAGCCCCATCTTCTTCCTGATCTCAGTGACATCCTGCTGCGGATGGAAAATATCATCGCCGTCAACCAGCACTTTTCCGGTAACCCTGATGCCCTCAACCGTGTCAACAAGCCGGTTGAAGCACCTCAGCAGCGTCGTCTTTCCGCACCCCGAAGGGCCGATGATCGCCGTGATCTTCCTGTCAGGGATTGAAAGCGTCACATTCTTTAAAACCTGGTTGTCCCCGTAGTAGACATTCAGATTCTCAACTTTTATGTGCTCTTTGTTTTCCACTTTGATTCTCCTATTTGACAGTATGTTTCCCGTACCTTGAAACAAGGAACCGCGCCGACAGGCTCAAGACAAGAATAATGACCGTTAGAATGAAAGCACTCGCGTACGCCCGCTGCTGCACCTCCGGAAGCGGCGTGCCAAGCTGGAAGAAAATAGCCAGCGGCAGGGTCGCCACCGGCTCAAGAAGCGAAAAAGAAATCCTGTCGGTAAAACCGGTTGTGAACAGCACCGACGCCGCATCCCCGATCCCGCGGCCGAATCCCAGCAGCACTGCGCTTATTATGCCGGGCAAAGTCTGCCGCACCACAACCTTGAATACCGTCTCGAACCTGTTTGCCCCTACCGAATAAGATGCCTCCATCAGTTCCCGGGGCACAAGGCGGATGACTTCATCTATCGCCCTTATCATCGTCGGCATTATCAGCAGGGACACCGCAATTATGCCTCCCAGCAGCGAAGCCCTGACACCCAGGGAAAGCATTATCGCAAAACCAAAAGCCCCGTAAACAATTGACGGAACTCCGCAAAGCGGATCGAGAGACATCCGAACCAGCGAAGCCAGCTTTGAGGTTCTCCTGCAGTAAACATTCATGTACAGGGCGACTGGTATCCCTAAAAGAACCGATACTATCGAGGCCCCAGAGGCAAGAAGCAGGGAACCAACAATGGCGTTCAGCACGCCGCCTCCTCCGCCAAGATAGTATCCTCCTCCCGGCGCCTTTGTAATCATGTCCAGGCTGAGCGCCGGCAATCCTTTGACCACCACCGTGCCCAGGATAAGCAGGAGGCTGCTTATGACAATCGCCGTCGATAGCAGCATCAGTACCTTGAATATATTCTCTTCCAGCCTCTTCATAAGTTCCTACCTGATCCCCTTCTCAACCCGCGCCAGCACGGCCCGCGAAAGAAGATTAAAAAACAGCACAACAACAAAAAGCAGCAGGGCGGCAAAGAAAAGCGCCGAATCGTAAAGCGGTATGGAAAGCATTTCGCCGTAATTGTTCGCTATCAGCGCTGGCAGCGGATATGCCGGATCGAGCAGGGACTTTGGTATCATGGCCACGTTTCCGGCTACCATCAGCACGGCCATCGTTTCACCGAAGGCCCTGGATACCCCCAGGACATTCGCGGCAATAACCCCGGGCATCGCCCGCCGCAGTACGACACTCCTGACTGTCTGCCACTTGGTGGCGCCGAGGGACAGTGATGCTTCCCTGACCTCACGGGGCACCATGTTAAGAACCTCGATTATAACGTTTATGATCACCGGGAAAATCATGACTGCCAGCACAATGCCGGCAGTCAGCACACAGTAACCGGACGAAAAAGTCCCGAAAGACGGGGCTATGTGGTTCTTCACAAAAGGAACAATCACCAGCACGCCCCAGACACCGTAAACAACCGACGGAATGCCGGCCAGCAAGTCGATAAAAGGAATTACAACGGCCTTTATTCTCCTGTCGGCATATTCCGCAAGGTATATCGCAGTAAGCATGGAGATAGGCACCGCAATAACACTCGCCACACCAACCACCCAGAGAGTGCCGATGATAAAGGGAAAAAATCCGAATTCACCTTTGAGCGGATTCCAGTTTCCCGAGAACAGGAGTGCACCCGGAGACTTGAGGGAAAGAATGGATGAGGATTTTACGCACAGCCCCACGGCCATTAGCACGAGCAGCACACCTGACAGCACCGTCAAGACAAGCATCAGATTGCCCCCGAACTGGTCTTTTATTTTCCTGCCGTTCATACGCGTGTTCTCTCCGTTCTCACCGCGAAACACTTGTACACTACTTCGCTGCCCCCAGTTTATTCAGCTCTTCGGCCAGTTGCTCGCGGGGCAGGTTTATATAACCGGCCTCGGGAACATATTTCTGGCCATCGGTAAGGACCCATTTCAGGAATTCAACAACTGCCTTGCTCTTTGGATAACCGAAAGACACCAGGTGCAACGCCCTCGCCGGGGGAGACGGATACCTGCCGTCAGCTATGGCTTTTACAATCTCGTCAACGTTAGCGTAAAAATCTTCTTCCTTGTCAACTTTCCCGTTGCCGTTGATGTCTATCGGAATGATTCTCAGCCCCTGGACTGGAAGCTTGGTCTTCGCGTCGTAAACAAAATTGATATTGTTATACCCGGTGCCAAGCTTGTCTTTCCTGACTGCCTCCGCAAGCCCGGGATCCCCGTAAACACCAACACCCTTGAGATCCTGCTGATTGCCCCCCAGGTATTTCCCCCAGGTCTCAGCCGCTCCGCACGCATCCGACCTGGTGTACGGTCGAATCTGGATCTCGCCGCTGGAACCTGACACAAGAAGGTCCCAGCGCAGCATTTTTCCTGTGACAAAAATTTCCGTAAACTCGTTGCTGGTCACCCCCCGCTTCAGCACGGCATCAACCACGGGGTTCTCCGAGTTGATAGTGGGAACAACGGCATCCTTAACAACCGAAACCCACCAGGCCCCTTTAGAAACCTCCACAGGATTGATCTCCCGCGAAATCATTCCCAGGTCAACCGCCTGTGACAATGCATCCGCCATGCCTTTGCCGGCTCCACCCGCAGAAACATCTATGACAACACCAGGGTTTGCCTTTTTAAACTCCTCGGTCCATTTCACAACCATCGGATAGAGCGCCCATGCCCCGGAAATGGTTACTTTTCCGCTCAACCCCGCCCGGGGAACTGCATCCGGTTTGCGCGAGCACCCCGGCATCATCAGTATTCCAGCCGCCAGAAATAATCCCGCAATTCTACCTGTTCTTATCACGCTGTTCATAACACTGCCTCCCGCTTCCTGTCATTTGCTTTACATTCTCTATCTAAACGGTAGAGAATAATGATATAAGAAAATCAGCTCCCGATCAAACCGCCGAATGTGGTCTTTTCCATCTTTTCCGATACAAGGTTGCGGACCTCTTTCATAAGCTTCAACATCACCGGGCTCTTTTCAATTGGACTTCTTTCATAGAAATATGTGCTTGCCGATTTTACCGGCGCAATCGGCCCATCCATGAGCCTCACGATCTCCGCAACAGATATCCTGCCCGGGGATCTGGACAGCTGGCATCCTCCGCCAACGCCTCGGCGGCTCATCAGGTATCCCGCCTTCCGCAGTCTCAGCAGAATGTTCTCCAGGTATTTTTTCGGGATCCGGTACTTCTTCACAATATCCCCAATCCTGACCAGACCTTCCCCGTACCGCTCCGAGAGCTCAATCAACGCGAGACACGCGTACTCACTTCTGGTCGACAATCTCATACAGGATTTATTGTCTACCAAGTTACTAGACAATATGCAACAGAAAAATCAAATTATTTTCCGGACGGAAATTCTGTTGGTATCCGAGGATGTCAGCAACGACGCCGGCGCGCAAAAGACGCTTACCTGTTTCCCCGCAAAATGCAGGCACTTGTTATTTCGGTTACGATCTCTTGGCTGCGCTGGACAACACGCGTGTCAAACTTCCGAAACACGCACAGCTATTTCACCTGCCCCGATGACCTGCGCGCGGCCATCAGGGAATAGGACCATACTATGCCCCACCGCACGCCAAGATGAATCAGCGCCTGCAAACTGAACCTGCCGGCATCCGCAACCGCGGCATCCCATTCCTCCCTGAACTGCCGCCTGAAGTTCTGGCCGCTGATCGATGCCTCGTGCCACCTGAACGCGGCCAGCGCCGGATTCCCAACCCAAACCCCGCCGCCATGCCTCCACAACCTGAGAATAAGATCATAGTCCCACGCCGCCATCCAGTCCTCCCTCAAGGACCCCGCCTTCTCAAAAGCCGTCCTCCGGAAAAACATTGCCGGCTGGGAAATATAATTAATGCTCTGGATCGTAAATCGAGAGGATAGCGGAAAGAAGAACTCCTTGAACCTGGTAATTCCCTTCCTGATCTCATCACCCGCTTCATTGATTATGGGACAATGACCGAAACACAGCGCCTTGCCCGGATTCGAACCCATAACATCAACCACCCGCTTGAGCGCACCGGGATAGTATTTGTCATCCGCATTCAACCAGCACAGTATGTCTCCTGTCGCCCGTCTTAACCCCTTGTTGATCGCATTGGCAGGCCCGGTATCCTTTTCTGATACAATAACGGATATTTCACCGCCATGACTTCGTATTATCTCCATGGATCTGTCAGTACTGCCTCCGTCAACGACAATGAACTCAAGGTCAACGCCATCTTTCCGCTGGGAAATCACGCTGCCCACAGCTTCCTCCAGGAAACGCTCCCCGTTATAGTTAGGCATTACAACACTGATTTTCATCACGAAAACTGATAACCGCCTTTCAGTTATACGGCAAGGAAAAACCTGCTTCTATTGCTCGACAAAACAGGCAGTCCTCCCATATCATTGTTCAAAACAGCAGAAGGGTCGCCATGAATAAATCTTCTCCTTTCATGTCCTTCATAAAGCTCGTAATCCTTGTCGTCATTGGAGCAGGCATCTGGTACGGCTTCAAAAACATGAACGGTGAGGGCAATGCAAAGATCAAAATGATGATTCCCGGCGGCCTTTCCACCGGAAACTTTAATTGCTGGGTAACCCTAGAATTCAAGAACTACCCGCAGGGAATAGACCTAAAGGATGTCAAAATGGTTTTCTCCTCAATCGCACTGGTAAAGGAAACAACAACCTTCGACTGGAAATTCATCGCGGAAAACGCGGCAGTACCGAAACAAACCGGCGTGGGCCGGGTCCGGGCGGAGAACACGTCGCCTGACAAGGATCCCCCGCTGAACTATCCGATCGATATCAACTTCCCGCTCGATCCGAAACCAATCATCGAATCGGGCGAGTCACCTTGGCTGAAGGCCGAACTCATGTGGGGCGGGAAAAGACAGGATGAATCAAGTGCATCCGTAAGGTTTTTGTACAACGCAAAATAGCCGTTTCCAATAATTCCGGGGGTTAATAATGAAAACAAAATGCAGTTTCCTTTCCGAAACCGAAAAGCAGCGCATCCACGAAGACAGCCTGAAAATCCTTTCCAATGTCGGAGTGAAATTCCTGAGCACGAAAGCGCTGAAGATACTGGCAGACAACGGTGCCATCGTGGACAGGGAAACCATGGTCGCCAGGATACCGGCCAGCATGGTTGACCAGGCCCTGAAAACCGCCCCGAAATCATTTGTCCTCGGCGCACGCAACCCCGCCTTCAATTTCAACATGCCCTCAGCCTATACCGGCTATACGCTCGATGGTGCGGCAACTTTTGCCGTCGATTTTGAAACCGGACAAAGACGCCCCGCAATAACCAAAGATCTCGTCGCCAGCCTCAGGATATTTGAAGAGATGCAGCTCGGAGCCGTTGTCTGGCCAAACGTCATGCTCAACGATATACAGCTGGACTCAGGCGATATTCGCACATCGTTTATTTCCCTGAAGAACTCTTCAAAACACATACAGCATGAGCTCCACAGCCGCCGGGAAATTCCGTATCTTATCGAAGGACTTGCCGCAATCCTGGGCAGTGAAGATGAAATAAAGAAAAGAAAGATATTTTCAGTCTGTTACTGCACCATTCCACCGCTCACCCACGATGCGGAAATGTGCGAAACATACCTCGAGCTGGCAAAGTACCATGTCCCGATCCTGCCGTACCCCATGCCGGCCTGCGGCTCAACCGGCCCGGCAAGCCTCTATTCCGACATCGCCGTCGCCAACGCCGAAAGCCTTTCCGCGCTCGTCCTGTTCCAGATGGCAGAGCCTGGCACTCCGATCATCTACGGCCACGCCACTGGAATAATGAATTTCAACTCGGGATCCTTCCTGGAGGGTGCCCCGGAATCAACGCTAATGAACAGCTCCCTGGGGGAAATGGCCCGCTATTACAGCCTTCCCAATACCCAGGCCGGCTGCCTGACCGACGCAAAGTCGCCCGGCCCGCAGGCCATCCTGGAGAAAATGACCAGCGCCCTGCCACTCGTCCTTTCAGGCGTGGACGTGATAAACGGAATCGGCGAGATCGAGACAAGCCAGCTCCTCATCCTTGAACAAATCGTCGTGGACCACGAGATAGCCAGGGTCTGCAAGCGGATGAAGGACGGCGTGAATGTCTGTGACGCAAAGAACTATTATGAAGACATCTCAAACGTCAAACCAGGCGGCCACTTCCTGATGGAACCCAGTACGCTTGAAGCCTGCCACAGCGACGAATTCCTCATGCCGGACCTGGCCGACAGGAACACTTATGACCAGTGGCTGGAAATCGGCAAACCCGAAATTTACACCAAAGCCAGGAAAAAAGTTGAAGAGATCCTTGCTGCCTCGCAGAAGAACCCCCTGCCGGACAAGGTAGTTGCCAAACTAGATGACATCATGCGTCGCGCCGACAAAGAACTCGGCAAGACCGGATAAACTCCGGTAGAATCCGAACAATTTGTGTACGCATTCGTTCTTCCCGCACTGGTGGACCGGCAGAAACAACAACGCCTTAAGGCTTGCTCTTCATTGCCTGGTAGGGCGAACCCTCTGGGTGAGCCGATGCTCAAATACGCTTCCGGCTTGGCCGGAGGCCGCGCCCTACCCAACCCTTCACTATATGGCTGCGACTTGGCACGCAAGCAGGATTTCATGAATTGGCCCCGATTGATCGGCGCCATGTAAACGCATCGTGCATTTCGCTTCTTTGAGGGAATATTTCACGTCAGACGCAACGACAGGCAGGCGTCGCGGGCGCCGCAGTATTAGTATACGCGGCGTTCGAGACGCCTGCCTGTCGGCAGCGTATCACGCTAAAGGTTCCATCGTGAAATTCGGGACGCTTCTTTGACCAGCACTTTTCCTGCCTGTTAGCAGGAAATCCCACGTACTATTCAAACTCCACTTCAACCTTGTCGTTGGTTTCTATCCTGATCCCTTCAATCCCCTTCAGTTTCTCCTTCGCCGTTGCCATATCCTGCATGTTACCCATCGCTGCAATCTTCTTGAAGGCGGCATCGTCATTTATCAGTTTGCCGAAATTCATGTCGAATATCGTGACGATATGACTGTTGCCGTCCTTGTCCTTTTCCTGGTACGTCGCGTTTGACTTGGTAATCTTGCCATCAACCATAATCGCCATCCTCATCCGCAAGCCGTCAAACATCTGCTTCATCTCTTTCATCTGTTCCGGCGGCATCTCAGGCGCCTTTCCGTCGGGACCCTTAACGTCAGCCTGCCCCGCGGAAGCCTTTGCAGGATCCGGTTTCGGCATCAGTATAACCAGCTTGGGCTTACCCGTCTTCGCCATCTTGAAGGTTATCGGGTCCTTGACTTCCTGATCTGCCCCCGCGCCGGGACCAGGCGCACCGGTATCCGGCTGGGACGAAAGCTTTACCTTGTTTACGTCCGTAAACCCGTAGACAATCTGGATTCCCTGCGAACCGTCACTCTTCTGGACCTTCTTGGACGACTGGTATGTGACGCCTTCGCCCATCAGCGAGGCCTTGCTTTTGTATTTCTCCACCTCCAGCGGGGGATCAAAAGGCTTGTTCGCTGTCGACGGCGCACCACCCATGGCCGCGCCCATCTGGGCAGTCATCTGCTCCATCATTTTAATGAAGCCTTTCCCGAAATACACCGATTCCACAATGACACCACTGCCGTCTTTCTTGACCTTGAGGACTGTGGTAGCGTCTATACACCCGGCCATGACAATCATTGCTGCCGCACAAACCAGCGAAGATATCTTCCTGAACATGCTTCATTCCTCCAGTTTACGCCGTTACGTTAATCCGCCCGCAAAACCACGGCACATGTTCTGCGGGAACAATAAAACTCGCCAAGAAGTACAGCAGCGGGGCCCGCGTTTCAAGATGTTTCAGGGAGAAATGCTGATCAGCCAGTCAAGCGCGCGCTCCAAGACAACCGTCTCGGACTTTACGCGCTCCATTATCTCATCCCTCTGCCTGGCATAAACATTGTAAACCCTGTTTGCGTCTTCGCCCATTTCATGGCCCGAAAACAATTCCGCCTCCTTGGCCCCGAAGTCAAGGTTGGACTGGACGGCATTCGGCTTAATGTGATGATCCATGTCATAGTTCGTCATCAGCAGCCTGTTGCCGTCCCGTAACGACAGGCTGCAGGCATCGAGATACCAGGTCTTTGAATGCGAGAGGGAATCCACCTTCAGCAGCTTCAGGAGCTTCTTTTCCGTCTCAAACAGCTGGCATATGTCATCCACCGGAATGCTGAAAGTCCTGAGCGCAATCACAGTCTGCATGAAGGCGAGATAGCCATCGGAATAATCTTCCGTCTTGTCGGATATGTACAGCCCCAGCTTTGACTGCAGGTTATGCACATATGGCGCTGATTTTCCAAGGAGCTGGCAGAATTCCTGGAATTTCCTGTGCCGCTTCGTATCACCCTTCTTTTCCATTGCTCCCTAATCCGGCAGAGCCGGAACCAAGAATTCACCACAAGAAACACAAATATTCACAAAAACACAAAAGTTTTTCTTTTTTGTGATCTTTTGTGTCCCTCTGTGATTTTTGTGGAAAAATATTTTCTCGATCATCTTGTTTAACATTTTTCTATAAGAAACTAATGCCTAATTCAGGCTAGAAATGATATGCCGCGCTCGCACTGAGTGTTGTATGGTCAAAATACTCCACCTGGCAGCCTACCGAAAGGTTGTGAGAAATATAAACGTCCATTCCTGCAATAAACCCAATGGGATCCCTGCCGCTGAAATCCTTATGCACGCCGCGGGTTGTCCCCGATCCTTCCACGAGTGATACCGCCGGCCCGAGCGAAACAATAAGACTGTACGGGATTGCGTCAATCACATCCTCTCTCTCGGCATAGACCTCATAGCAGAATGGAAGCGCCAGCGATAATTCATTCCAGTGGCCCTGGGCGCCGGAATCCTCGGCGTCAAAAGAATAACGCGCCACTTCACCTATCGCCTTCACCGACAGGACTCCGGCCATAAACGCGGGGTCCATTACTTCCGTCTTCCACAGGCTGGCCTGAAGTCCCACCGAGAATTTGAACTCAGAACCGTCATACCTTCCAAGGCTTTTTACTCTTGCTTCCGTCTCACCAAATGTCCCGTATGCCATCAGCCAGTCCTGAACGTCATAACCAAGGAAAAGGCAAATGGTTTTTGCCTCCATCCGGGAGTCTGCGCCTCCGCCATCAGGCTTCATTTCGCGGTCAAGCCATTCCACGTTCGCGCCCACACTCCAGCGCCGCAATGTATCAACCATCAGGGAATCCCGTAAGCCGGTTTGTGCCAGCGTGGCAGACATAACCTGGGTACAGCTGAGAGCCGCAACAGCAGCGCAAAAGAACCATCCGCGAATTCTCATAGGCATTCCCTCCCGGATCTTCTTTAAGAATCAGAACAATTCCCTACTATCAGATCGCATTGTAGCCAACTGTCCGCCCGGAATACAAGAAAAGGATGGAATTCATATCCCTGCGGCCTCTGCGCTCTCTGCGAGAGACTCTGTCTGCCAGATTGACTTACGGGAACAACCCTGTTTCTATCTCAATCCGATGAAGGTCTTTCCACAAGGATCAAAGGAATGGAAAAAACTGCTTTTACGGTGGCTTTTACTGCCCCTGATCTTAATACTCATATTCATGTTTACCATACCCATGCCGGGCCGCTCGCATTCAGGATCCCTGCCGCCGCTGTCCCAAGACCAGGCGGTGATACGGGACAACCTCAAGAAACACGTTTCAATGCTCGCAGGCACTATCGGAAAAAGAAACGTTTACTCCTGCGAGAAACTGAATGCCGCCGCCGAATATATCAAACAATGCTTCACGGATGCCGGTTTCAACGTAACCGAACAGAAGTTTGAAGCCGAGGGTGCCCAGGTGAGTAATCTTATAATTGAAACCGGTTCTGCAAATCCCTCCGGAGAAACAGTAATTGCCGGGGCCCATTACGACACGGCCTATGACACACCAGGCGCGAACGACAACGCCTCGGGAGTCGCGGCACTGATTGAACTGGCCCGCCTTGTCAGGAAAATAGGACCGGCAGAAAGAAGAATAAGGTTCGTGGCCTTTGTGAACGAAGAACCGCCGTTCTTTACAAAAGAGAAAATGGGCAGTCTCGTTTACGCCCGGGAACTCCGCCGGAATAATGAACGGATCTCAGCCATGTTTGCGCTGGAAACAATCGGCTGCTACACCGATGAACCGAAGAGCCAGAAATATCCCCCGTTGTTCAGGCTGTTTTATCCAGATACCGGCAACTTTATCGGCTTCATCGGCAACATATCCTCCAGGAGCCTCGTCCGCCGCTCGGTCAGGACATTCCGCGATACAACTCCCTTCCCGTCCGAAGGCGTCGCCACCTTCGGCTGGCTGCCCGGAATTTTCTGGTCTGACCACTGGTCATTCTGGATGAACGGTTACCCCGCTCTCATGGTCACCGACACCGCCCCGTTCCGCTATCCATTTTATCACACCGAAGATGACACGCCCGGAAAACTCGACTACGCCCGCATGTCCCGCGTCGTCTCCGGCCTCCTCCACGTCATCCTCCGCGAAGCCAGCAGAAAATAAAGCCCTGCAAGCTAGCGTGAATTTATAACGCGTTCACTCACAGCAGGCAAACGTAGGCAGACCAGGGCAGAAACTGAATATCAAGATTCTCCAAAGAAAGCTTGCCGGAAATAAGACGCAGGTCTTCTTTAAAGCGGATCGGAACATTTAACTTTTTCTTTTCAGGGGTCTGACCTGAATGGCGTTAAGTTAAGCCGTCTTCTTTCGTGCTTAATGCGCGTAGCGCTTTTGGACTGCGCTGGCTTTCCGCCTCGGGCGGATCCGCCTGTGGTGGAGACAGCGCTTTCGTTATTGATCAAAAGCGGCGTCAAGCCGCCGCATTCCAAGGCATGCCTTCGGCATGCAAAAGAGCTTAACTTAGCGCCATTCGGGTCTGGCCTAAACAATTGAGACTCCTGGTTCAATTGTTTATTGGCCTGACACCGCTCTGGACTTCTGTAAGAACCACGTCCCTGCGACTTTGCACCTATCAGGACAAGAATTCCCTGATACGGCCCGCCACGGAAGGAGCGGCTGACTGGTCAATCTTCCGGTGCATTGTCTCAAGCGCCGCAACAACCCTGGGCCTCAAATCGTCAGGCAGATCCTTCACCTGCTGGAACGCGGCAACCAGCCGGTTCACCGTATTCTCGTTGATCGGCGCCATCCTGATTACGGTATCTGTCATCCACCGGATACCACTGTCAGTCCACAGCATCTTGTTGTTCGATCCCATGGGAACATAAAGCGCCCGACTGTGCGTGGGATGATGCACCTTGAATGTCGGCCTGCTCTCCTCCCTGGCAATCATGTCAAACACATCATCGTGCGTGCCGGACCCGACCACGCCAAGGTAACTGGCATACGCACTGAGATGGTCCTTCCACAAACCGTACCCTTCCTCCATCAGCTCCCGGCGCCGCGGATTCTCGCTCACGTTTATGCACGCCAGCGCCGACATCCTGTCGCTGATGTTCCACGCCTTGCGGAAATGATTCTCCGCCAGCCTGTGACTCTCCGGGGTGTTGGCCTCAACTATGGCGCGAAGCAATACCGCCTTAAGGGAGCGCTTCTCGATGCCATCCACCGGATTTTCTGACCTGGAAAAAGTATCAACCGCGTTGTATGCGTCCAGCAGTGAAGGCATAAGGTGGTCCGCCAGGCATTTCAGCAGTTTGATCCTCGCCGCATACCGCTCACGGTACAACGGCAGGTAACGACGGTCCTGCGACTGTTCTTCAATTCCAAGCAGGTATGCCTTGAGCCCAGCCGGCAGGGACTTATCCTTTAATATCATTTCATACACAGACAGCCATTCATCGCTGACCCTGTCACCTGGATTCTCTATCAGCTTGATCCTCTCAAAGTCCGTCAGCCTGCGCATGGCCTCAACACGGTTGAACCTGTTCGGATCCTTCTGTACCTGCAGTACCAGCTGATCCCTGGTTGCCGAAATATCCTTGAACGAGCCATAGAATGAGCAGTTGCGGTTGAAAGAAATAAACGCCGGTTCCTGGACATTTTTAAAGGTCAAATCAAGCTCTTTGCCTGTAATTTCAACGACTTTTGAGGTGGCCTTGTCCTCTTTCCCTTCCCTATTCACAACCGCCATTTCCAGAGGCACGTGGAACAACCCGCCCTTCCCGGTCCGTTTCTGTGTGAAACGAATATGCAGGCTCCTTTTCTTCCCGTCATACCGCCACTTGGCCTCTATCACCGGGTAACCGATCGTATACAGCCACTGCTTCTTGAACTGCGACAGGTCGCGCCCGCTTGCCTCTTCAAAACACTTGAAGAACTGGTCTGTATTGGCGTTTCCGCCTGTGTACCTGCCAAAGTAAAGGTTCTTCGCTTTCCTGAAAATTTCCGCCCCGAGAACAAGCCGGAGCATTCGTATCACTTCTGCTGCCTTCACGTATGTAACGCCATCAACGAGTTCATCCGGATCGTTAAAACCTTCCCGTACAATAACACCATGGCGACCGGCATCCTCTATTGCCAGCGGACCGTGGACCGGGGCGCGCATGGCGTCAACTTCATCCAGCCTCATGCGGTCCGGATCGAACCGGCCCATTATGAACTGGCGCTCCACATCCACGGTAAAGGCCTCGTTAAGCCACATATCGAAGGGCGTCTCCATCGTGACATCACTGCCGCACTGGTTGTGTTCAAATTCGTGGACGATGACGCCGTGGGCGTACTTGAAGCGCTGGTCACTGGTGTACTGGTCTATCAGCGCGGCATCGGTGCTGATGGTTGTGTTGCCGACATTCTCCATGCCGCCAAAGTTGGATTTTTCCATGCAGATGGTCCGGTATACATCACGGCAGTATTCATACTCCTGCGTAATACCCTGCCACAGCGCCGAGTCCTTGAGTATCTTCATGGGCAGGACAACTCCATCCTTCCTGCCGGGCGGAACGAGATATTCCAGTTTGACGCGCCTTCCCGAGGGATAAACAATCTCATCCTCAAGCACATCCCATGTGCCGACACAGGCAAGAAAAAGATACGAAGTCATGGGGATAAAGTTCTCGTAAGTAATGACCTGCCGCGACGGAACGCCCGGCACAGGCACGGGTTTGCCCCCGGGATTGCTTGATTTCCTTATGTTTCCGTTGGAAATCAGATGCGTATAACGCGCATCGGCTTCCATCGTCGTAACCATTGTACACTTCGCCGTGCAGTCATCCAGCACGGGAAGAATCCGCTGGAACCCCCACTGCTGGCACTGCGACACATACTGCTGCGAACAACCCGCCGGAGTGGTGTCTTTGTAAATTCCTTCCAGGATATTGTCGGAAGGCACACATGTGGCACGGACCGTAATGGCAAATGTTTCGCCAGCCTCCACACGGTCCTTCAGCTTTATCACCAGCACGCTCTTGCTGCGGTTGAAATCAAATTCGAGCCTGGCATTCTTATCAACCTTTCCGCCACGCGCCTTCCTGCCTGCCAGTTCGACCGAATGGATTTTCAGGTCGCGTGCATTGAGCGTAACACTGGTCAGCGCCTTCCTTGCGGTCATCCAGAGCGTATTCTGGCCCTCAACTTTCCCTTCACGAAAGTTCAGGCGGATATTCATATGCTCCAGCCTGACCGGCAGGGGCTTGAAATCGGACCGGTTGTATCGGTATCGCTTTTTCATGTGAAACGCGCCGTAACAATAGCACGCAACCCCGCAATCAGCGAAACAAAATCTTACATGCCGTACGTGTATCCAGAAGAGATCCAGTTGACACAACTGGATCTACCGGCCCCAGTAAAGCCAGTTGTCCCGCAACTGGCTCATCTTCCCCGCCACACGCGTATCCTCCAAAGATCCAGTTGACACAACTGGATTTACCAGCCCCAGTAAAGCCAGTTGTCCCGCAACTGGCTCATCTTCCAGGTCGCACGCCTATCCTCCAGAGATCCAGTTGTCACAACTGGATCTACTCGCGATGGTAAAGCAATCTGCCTGAAAAAGGCCTTTTTTCAGGGGTTTTTCACCCTGTAAACAACTTGTTCACAACTGTTGAAAACCTACC
>Ga0172371_10003797_pt1 | contig 23236 bp, 20 predicted proteins | sample Lak12m_FD_114543 | JGI IMG/M metagenome (GOLD analysis project Ga0172371, IMG submission 114543) | Freshwater microbial communities from Kabuno Bay, South-Kivu, Congo - kab_022012_12m | ecosystem: Environmental > Aquatic > Freshwater > Lake | place: Democratic Republic of the Congo: South-Kivu...
ATGGCGCATGCCGTCGCTAAAAAAGGTCTCCGGATGCGCCGAAAAATTAAAGAATGGCCGCTCACGAAAATCCAGGTACAGCGCCAATCCTGGCGGAGGCGCCATGCCCAGAATCTGCCCGACCGGGCGAGAGACAACCCGGCGCGCCAAGCCTTGAGTCGGCGCGGCGACATAAGGTTGTAGTCAAAACATGCGCCAGCAAGTGACGTGTTTTTGAGACACTTTGGAATCGAAAAATATTTCAGAAGTGAATATTTCTGATAAAGATAAAGTGTCGAGCGATGTTATTATATAACTTGTTGATTTCAAACGGAAAAAATTATCATCACAGACTCTACAAATAGGTCAGTCGCTTGCTAAAAAATGCAGACCAATGGTCATTTTTCGACGAAATCGAATGGTTGTAAATTTGAAAAAAATTGGGATTGATGTCGTACCAAATGACAAAAATCGGATAGGATCGCCGACAAGTCTATAGCGCATGTGCCCCGTTTTTAGCCACTTGGCGACGCACAAAGCCGCATCCCCCCCAAAGATACAACTACCCTAGTTTGGCCTCCGAAGCCAAGGGTCGTGGGTTCGATCCCCGCCAGCCGCACCAACGTTGATATCGATGCTATCAAACTTGAATTTTCTGGGCCCATTCGGGTTCACGACTGGTCGTCACTTTGGCAGTGAATGACCCCTGAGACCCATGGTCAGCCGTTATAGCTGCTTCAGTTGTGTGCCCTGTGTGTGCCACGCTTGTGCCAACGCGAGCTACGCGAAAGTGACGTAGCAACTCAAATTGACCATTGGTCTTGTGCCAAACGGCAACGGGAATCTCGATCGGTCTGAAGGATGTCCGATGCTCGCCGATCATGGGGATGTTGCTGAACACGCTGATGGCGTTGAACTTATCTGGCGCGGTGGTCGATAGAAGTCAAGTAAGTTGTCGCAAAAAATTGTGAATCTGAGGTTTAATTTTTCGGTTGTTTTGGCACATTGAAATCGGGCTTATCGGGGTTGTGATGACACCGCTTGCGCCACCTCACTCATGACAAGCTACCGGCCCAGCACCGGAAACAGCTTGACCAAGCCGTCAGACATTACCTCCACCGACAGCGCTGCCAAAATCAGTCCCATCAGCCGCGTCATCACATTGATGCCGGTTTTGCCCAAGACACGAGCAATCGGTTCGGCCAGGGAAAAGCACACCGCCGTAGCCAGCGCCACGACCACCCCGTAGCCCACCAGCGTGCCCAGTTGCCAGACGGTCTTGGCTTTTTCGGCGTAAATGACCACGGTGGACATGGTGGCCGGCCCCGTCAGCAGCGGAATGGTCAGCGGCACCACGGCAATGCTGGCACGCGCGGCGGCGGCGTGCATTTCCTCTTCGTTGGATTTGGCCTCGGCCGGTTGCGCGTTGAGCATGGCCAGCGCCGAGGTCAGCAGCAGCATGCCGCCGCCGACCTGAAAACTGGCCAGCGAGATGCCAAAAAACGCCAGAATGTGCAGCCCGATCACCGCACAGGTGGCGATCACCACAAACGTGCTCAACGACGCCGTCCAGATGGTGTGACGGCGTTGCGCGGCAGAAAAATCCTGCGTGTAGTGGATGAAAAAAGGCACGATAGCCAGCGGGTTGACGATCGCCAACAGGGTCACCAATGCTTTTGAATCCATAGCTGCTTGAGCTTATTTATAAAGGGCTAGAGGCCAATTTGTTATACAAAATTAACGTGCGCTGCGTTCCAGGTAGCGCTTGCGCCAGAAAAACAGTACCAACGCCAGCGCAATCAGCACCATCGCCGCCATCGCCAGCCAGAAACCATTGGAGCGGTGCAGCAGCGGGATGAACTCAAAGTTCATGCCAAAAATACCGGCGATCAGGTTCAGCGGCAGGAACACGGCCGTCAGTACGGTTAGCGTGCGCATGATCTCGTTGGTGCGGTGGCTTTGGGCGTTGAAGTGCAGTTGCACCGCGGTTTCTGCGCTTTGCTCAAGCTGGCGCACATGGTGCGTCACTCGCTCGATGTGTTCCAGCACGTCGCGGCTGCGCACTTGCAGCATGTCGCGCTCATGCGGGCTGATTTGCGTATCGTTGTCGGGCCAGCTTTTCAGCGCCTCGATCCAGTCCTGGATGGCGCTGCGCTGGTCTTCGCAAACCTCGTCGATTCTGTGCAGCGTCTGGCGCGCCGTCAGCATCATGGGCCAGTTGGCAAAGCGCGATCGGGGGTTGATCAGTTCGGCCTGCCAATGATCGAGCTGGTGCGTCAGCTCGCGGCGCAGCGCCAGAAAGCCATCGACCATGTGATTGACCAGGCGCAGCATCAGGTCTGCCGGGCTGGTGGGCACGCCGCGCGCGCCGGTGGAGCGGGCATCCGGCGCCATCGGGCTGTCCGGGGTGGCCGAGCTGCCAGCGCTCAACAGGCGCTGGGCGTAGCTGTCGCGCAGCGCAGCATCTTGCGGATGCACGCTCAGCAGCAGCCGGTCCAGCACCACAAACCCGACCGGGCTGGTGTCGATGTGGCGCAGCGCGGGTGGCCCACCTTTGGGCAGCGTGTGCGCGCCGCCCGCAGGTGCTTGCCCACTGGTGGCGTTCACCAACCGGCGAAACACCAGCAGGTCGTACTGTGACGTGAAGTCGTAGCGTGATGGCAGTTGCGCGTTGAGCAGGTCAGAGACGTGCAAGTCCACCAGTTGCAGCGCGCACAGGCGTTGCAACGTGGCTTGCAGCTCGGTCAGGCGTTGCTCAAACTCGCTGCGGGTACAGCTCAGCCACAGGTAGCCGGTGGCGGGCAGTTGCAACTGTGCCAGCGGGCAATCGCTTTGCTCGGTGGCCTGACCCGCACGGATGGCAAAAAAGCGCATCTTCGGTTTCCGTACCAAATAGGCTTCCAGACCTTTTAAAACAACGGTAAGCAGCTACTTTTGTTGCAGCAATCGGGCGGCGTCGCGTGAGAAATACGTCAGGATGCCGTCGGCCCCGGCGCGCTTGAAGGCGAGCAGGCTTTCAAGCATGACCGCATCGTGGTCAAGCCAGCCGTTTTGCGCTGCCGCTTTCAGCATGGCGTATTCACCCGAGACCTGATAAACAAAGGTCGGCACAAGAAATTCGTCCTTGACGCGGCGCACGATGTCCAGGTACGGCATGCCGGGCTTGACCATCACCATGTCAGCACCCTCGGCGATGTCCATCGCCACCTCACGCAGCGCCTCGTTGCTGTTGCCCGGGTCCATCTGATAGACCTTCTTGTTGCTTTTGCCCAGGTTGCCCGACGAACCCACGGCGTCGCGGAACGGCCCGTAAAAACTGCTGGCGTATTTGGCGCTGTAGGCCATGATGCGGGTGTGCACAAAGTGCTGCGCTTCCAGCGCGTTGCGGATGGCGCCAATGCGCCCGTCCATCATGTCGCTGGGGGCGACGATGTCGGCCCCGGCTCCGGCTTGCGTGAGCGCCTGCTTGACCAGCACTTCAACCGTGGCGTCGTTCATGATGTAACCGTCTTCTTCGGGGCGCGGGTCGGGTAGGCCGTCCTGGCCGTGGCTGGTAAAGGGGTCCAGCGCTACGTCGCACATCACGCCCAACTCAGGAAACTCTTTTTTCAGGGCTTGCACCACGCGCGGCACCAGACCGTCGGGGTTGGTGGCTTCGCGACCGTCGGGGGTCTTGAGCGACTGGTCGATCACCGGAAACAGCGCCATCACCGGAATGCCCAGCTTGACGCAGTCTTCGGCCACCGGCAGCAACAAGTCCAGGCTCAGGCGCTCTACGCCCGGCATGGAGGCCACCGGCTGGCGCTGCTGTTTGCCATCGACCACAAACACCGGGTAGATCAGGTCGTGCGCGGTCAGAACGCTTTCGCGTACCAGATTACGGGTAAAAACGTCGCGGCGCAGGCGGCGCGGGCGACCTTGGGGATACGGAGCATAGGGGGTCATGGGAAGTTTCCTTGGCTGAAAATGGCCTGATTTTGGTAAGAATTTTGCAAGCCGGGTTGAAAAAAGCGTTTTTTTTTGTTAAATTACGCCCCGAGCAGTTTACTGCTCCCCGCTTTTCCTCCCTGAGCGGGGCCTTGATGTGTGACAGCAAATAGGCTTACCACCCCAGCCTTCGGGCTGGGGTTTTTTTTGGCGGGTGCGCACACGCCCACCCGCGCGAAGATGCAGACGACACACAAAACCGCTGCCTGGCCCCTTGCGCTGGTCTATTTCGGCTTGATCGTCTATGCCAGCTTGTACCCTTTTGGGCCGTGGCGCGACCAAGGTGTGGCTGTGTGGTCGTTTTTGGCAGCACCCTGGCCCAAATACTGGACCGCGTTTGACGTGGTCTCCAACGTTCTGGGTTACGCGCCTCTGGGTTTCTTGCTGGCGCTGAGTGCCTTGCGCACCGGACGTGCACGCCATTTTTTTTGGCTTGCCCTGTTGCCCGGGACCTTGCTTTCGCTGGGCATGGAGTCGTGCCAGGTCTATCTGGCCAACCGGGTGGCCTCTAACCTTGATTTGGTGTTGAATGTGGCGGGTACATTGGCAGGTTGCCTGTTTGCCGGGGGACTTGAAAAACTGGGTTGGCTGCAGCGCTGGGCACGGTTTCGCGCCAGCTGGTTTGTCGAGGAAGCGCGTGGAGCCCTGGTGCTGCTGGCGTTATGGCCGCTGGCGCTACTGTTTCCAACCACCTTGCCGTTTGGATTGGGACAGGTGCTGGAGCGTCTGGAAGTGGCGCTGGCCCAACTGCTGCAAGATAGCGCTTTTCTGGACTGGCTACCGGTGCGAGAGGTTGAACTGCAACCGATGCTGCCGCTGTCACAAGCGGTGTGTGTGGTGATGGCGCTGCTGATCCCGGGGTTGCTGGGTTATTGCGTGATGCGCCCGGGCGTCAAACGGTTGTGGTTTGCTTTTTGGCTACTGGCGGTCGGAACCGGTGTCACCACGCTCAGTGCAGCGCTGAGTTTCGGCCCGGAGCACGCCTGGGTCTGGTTGACACCCCCCATGCGAAACGCTGTGTTTACTGCCGGGGTGTTGCTGGTGGCACTGGTGTGGTTGGCCCCGCGCACGGCTGCGGCGTTGTCTGTATTGGCGCTGGGGGTTTACTTGAGCCTGATCAACCAGTCTGCAAGCGACCCGTATTTTGACCAAACGCTTTTCTTGTGGGAACAAGGGCAGTTCATCCGTTTTCATGGGCTGGCGCAGTGGCTGGGGTGGCTATGGCCGTTTGCCTGTCTGGCGTATTTGCTGGGGCGCGTGGGCGGGCGCGAGAGGGCGTCCTAAAATTCAACCATGAAACATGAATCTGCAAATGGCTACTACCAGCGGCATATTTTTTTCTGTCTGAACGAGCGCAAAAACGGCGAGGTCTGTTGTGCGCAGCACGATGCGCAAGCCGCTTTCGAGCGCTGCAAGGAACAAGTCAAGGCCGCCGGTCTGGCAGGACCGGGGCAGGTGCGCGTCAACAAGGCGGGTTGTCTGGATCGCTGCGCTGCCGGACCGGTGGCGGTGGTGTACCCGGAGGGTGTCTGGTATTCGTATGTCGATGCCAGCGACATCGACGAGATTGTCGAATCGCACCTCAAGCGTGGCCAGGTGGTGCAGCGCCTGCTGGTGCCGCCCGACGTGGGTCGCTGATTTTCTTGGCATTTTTGTGTTCCAGCCCTTGATTTATCAGGGCTGGTAGCTATTGTTTTGTATTTACTTGATGCCGTTTTGTCGACGTGTGGGTTGTTTTGATGAAAAAAATGTTCGTGGTTTTGCTGGCGTACTGGTCTCTGGCGGCGGGTGCGCAAGTACCGCTGCCCCCAGAAGTTGCGGCACGTTCTTACCTGTTGCTGGACGTCACCGCCAACCAGATTTTGGCCGCCAAAGACATCGATACGCCGGTGGAACCGGCGTCGCTCACCAAGCTGATGACCGCCTACCTGGTGTTTGATGCCTTGCGCACCCGGAAAATCAGCTTGCTGCAAACCTTGCCGGTGAGTGAGCGCGCCTGGAAGATGCCAGGGTCGCGTATGTTCATCGACCCCAAGATGCAGGTACCGGTGCAAGACCTGATCAAGGGGATGATTGTTCAAAGTGGCAACGACGCCACGATGGCACTGGCAGAAGGGGTAGGTGGCAGCGCCGAGCGTTTTGTGAAATTGATGAACGACCAGGCCCGGGTGTTGGGCATGAAGGCCACCAGCTATAAAAACCCCGAGGGGCTCACCGAGCCGGGGCACACCACCACCGCACGCGACTTGAGTATTTTGGCTACGCGCCTGATGCGCGACTTTCCCAAAGAGGTGGGTTACTACGCCATCAAGCACTACCGTTACCCGGGAACGCCAGCGGCCAACGACAACAACCGCAACATGCTGCTGTTTCGAGATCCAACCGTCGATGGCCTGAAAACCGGCCACACCGACGCGGCCGGTTATTGCTTGATTGCCACCGCGCGGCGTGAGGTGGCCGGCGTGGGCGGCCGACGTTTGTTGTCTGTCGTGCTCGGGGCGCTCAGCGAAAACGCACGCGCCAACGAGTCGCAGAAACTGCTGAACTGGGGTTACACCGCTTTTGACGCGGTCAAACTGTTTGACGCCAACCAGCCGGTGGTGACCGTTGCGGCATGGAAGGGCAAACAATCCACCGTGGCCTTGGGCCAGACGCAAGCGATTGTGGTGGCGGTCCCTGCGGGCAGCGCCACCAAGTTGAGCATCGACGTGGCTCGTCCTGATCCGCTGGTGGCCCCTCTGGGCAAGGGGCAGCAAATCGGGATGTTGCGCGTTAACGCCCTGGACCAACTTGTAGCCGAAGTGCCGCTGCAAGTGCTGGAGAGCGTTGAGCAAGCCGGATTGCTGGGGCGGGCGTGGGACGTGTTGCGCTTATGGATCAAGTGAACGCGCTTTGATTGAAGGCATTTGACCCGTTGGCGCTTGGCAGCACGGCCGAACTGTTCAAGTTATTCTTGATTGACACCTTAATGGGCAATGCACACCTTGCCAAACTGCGCACCGCTCTGGAGGTAAGCCATCGCCTCCTTGAGCTCTTCAAAACCAAAAATTCGATCCACAATCGGCTCGATCTTGTGTTGCTCAATAGCACGGATCATCGCTTCAAACCCATCACGGTGTCCCACCGTGACGCCTTGAAGTCGTACCTGCCGCGTGACAATCAGTCCCAAAGAAGTTGTCATGGTACTTCCAGACAGAATGCCGATCATGGCGATCGTGCCGCCGGGTCGAATGCAACGCAGGGATTGTGGCAAGGTCTTCTCGCCTCCGAGCTCAATGATCAAGTCATAGCCGCGCCCCAAGGTAATGTCTCGCGTTGCTTTGGCCCACTCTGGCACGGTGCGGTAGTTGAGCACCGCGTCAGCACCCAATTGCTGCACCCGTGCCATACGTTCCTCGCTCGACGTGATGACCGTGATATGGGCACCAAGGAGCTTGGCAAATTGAACCGCAAACAGGGCCACGCCGCCACAGCCCTGGATCAGCACGCGGTCACCCGGTTTAATGGTACTGCCCGCAGTCAGTGCGCTCCAGGCGGTCAGCGCCGCGCAGGGCAAACTGGCGGCTTGGGCGTCGGACAAATGCGCGGGAACTTTAACCACACCCTGCTCTGACAAGCACATGAACTCTGTCATGGTTCCATCAATTGGGCCGCCCAGTGACTGGGTCAGTCGTTCAAGCTCAGGCGCACCGCCGACCCAGTTCTGAAAGTAAGTCGGACAAACCCGGTCGCCGACCGACACGCGGCGCACATCAGGAGCAACTTCGCACACGATGCCAACGCCGTCAGAAATGGGTATCAGCGGCAGGGTGCCGGTATAGCTGCCGTAGCCGCGCCCGGGCACGACCAGGTCGCGGTAATTGAGCGCCGAAGCCTTCATTTGAACCAGCACCTGCCCTGATCCGACGGTTGGCTTGGGGCGTTGCGATAGCTTGAGGTTATGCATACCCCAATCACCTTCAATTTGAAATACGCGCATGAAATTCCTTTACAAATGACAGCTCACAGCGGCCCGCTTGAGGTCGCTCCGATGATGCCCAACTCAGTATCGACGGTCAATATATGTTTACACACTCCGATGGCCAGCTACGGGCCTATAACGGGGCGCGCAAAAACAGGCGACGCACCAGGGCGCGCAACCAGACATGCGCCGGGTCATCGGTGGCACTCTTGTGCCAGACCATGCTGACGTCATAGCGTGGGCCATGGTCTGGCAGCCCCCAGATGCGCACGTCGTAGCGCGGTGCCAGTGAATTGGCGAACATCAACGGCACAATGGCCAGCAGGTCGCTGTGGGTCACCAGTTCTGGCAACGCGCCGTAATGACGGGTGTGCAGGACGATGCGGTCATTGAGTTGCAATTTGTTCAACATCAAGTCCACACTGCCATGGAGTGTGGCTGCCGGTGACGCTACCGCCAGGAATGCAGCCGCCAGTTGACGTGGCGACAGGTTGGCTCCGTTACGGCCGTTGGCGGGATGCCAGTTGCTTGCCGTGATAGCCACAAAGTTTTCCTGAAACAGCCGTTCACTGGCGATCGAAATGTGCCCCGGATTGAGGATACCAATCGCCAGGTGGACGTCCTGTGCTTCCAGTGCGGCACTGACCTGCGTTGAGGGCACCGACACATTGGCGAGCTGGCTGTGCGGTGCCTCGGCGCGAAAGGCTTGCGCCAGTGCCGGCATAAACATCATTTCACCGAGGTCTGACAACGACAAACGCCAGCGCACCGTGCTGCTGGCAGGCTCAAACTCCTCGGTGCTCAGGACGGTGGTCTCCAGGCTCTGCAGTTGCGCCATCAGGGCCGGGACAATGCGCTGTGCCTTGCGTGTGGGATGCAGGCCGCTGCTCGAGCGCACAAACAAGGCGTCGTCAAAAAAGGCGCGCAAGCGCGCCAGCGCATTGCTGGTGGCTGGTTGCGACAGCGCCAGTTGGCGCGCCGCCTGGGTCACCGACCCGAGGCGATAAACCGCACACAACACGCGCAACAGGTTGAGATCAAGATGCCGGAACTGAACCATGTTCACTCTCTAATATCGTTTTGATGAATGTATCTGATTTTCAAAATCAATTTGACGAATATGTAAATTCAACTTACATTGAATCGGCGACATGGCCTCACTTCCAACCAGACAACACGGTACTCTGTCGGATGCCAGGCGCAGGACAGAGACCTGAAGGAGACAACAACTTGCTTGAGATCATTATCCAGGGCCGCGGCGGCCAGGGCGCACAGACGGCTGGCAATCTGCTGGCCAGTGCTTTTCATGCGCAGGGGCTGCACGTTCAGTCCTTTGCCAGCTACGGTGGCGCGCGCCGTGGTACACCCGTGAACTCCCACCTGCGGGTTGACGAGCGACCGATACGGCTGCGTTGTGACATTGAACGTGCCGACGCCATTTTGTGCTTCGATGCCAGCTTGCTCGAAGGCCGATTGCTGGCAACGGCAGACGGCAACACTCTGATCGTGGCAAATTCGGCCAGAAGTGTTGCTGAATTTGCCAGCATCCTGCCGGGCAAGCGGGTGATCCCGATTGACGCCTTGTCGATTGCCCGCGAGCAGGGGCTCGGTCGCATCGTCAACTCGGCCCTGCTGGGTGCCATGGCCCGTGTCATCAATGCGCCCTCGCTGGCGGTTCTGACCCGCACGCTGGTGGACAGCGCACCCAAGCAACACGATGAAAACGTCGCCGCGTGCACGCAAGGCTACCGCTGCGCCGAGCGACTGCTGCTGGAGACTACCCCATGAACGCGCCTATACCTGCGATTTGGACGACCGGCGGTACCGATGTCATTAAAACCGGCACTTGGCGCGCTTCACTGGCACGTCACATCAAGGCACCCGCACCCTGCCACGGAGCCTGCCCCGTCAACGGCGATATCGCCGAATGGATCGGCTTGGCCAGGGCGCGTGACTTGCAAGGAGCCTGGCATGTACTGACCCGCCACAACCCGTTCCCGTCGATTGCCGGGCGCATATGCCACCACCCTTGCGAAACCGCCTGCAATCGCGGCGGCTACGACGAGGCGCTGTCCATCTGCAAGCTGGAGCGCTTTGTCGGCGACCAGGCTTTGGCGCAGGGCTGGGCGTTCGCGCCGGCGCCAACGCCCCAAAGCGGCAGCGTGGCCATCGTGGGCGGCGGTCCATCGGGCTTGTCGGCCGCGTTCCAGTTGCGTCGTCTTGGCTATGCAGTAACCCTTTATGAGGCGCAAGCCGAGCTGGGCGGACTGATGCGATACGGCATACCTGCTTACCGGCTTGCACGCGCTGTGCTCAACGCCGAGATTGCACGCATTGTGTCGATGGGTGTGCAGGTTCACTGCAACTGCCGGATTGACAGCGCAGAAGGCTTTGCCCGTCTGCGCCAACAACACGATGCGCTTTACCTGGCACTGGGCGCGGCGCGCAACAAACGCTTGCCCGCACTGGACTACAGCCAGCCCTGGGTGTGCGACGGTGCCGCCTATCTGGGTGCGGTAGCGGCTGGCAAGCCAGTGCCGTTGGGCCAGCGCCTGGTGGTCATCGGCGGCGGCAGCGCCGCGCTCGATGCCGCCCGCAGTGCGCGCCGGCTTGGCCATCAGGTCACCCTGCTGGCGCTGGAGCAGCGTGCTCAAATGCCGGCGCAAACCGATGAAGTCGTCGAAGCGCTGGAAGAAGGCATCACCTTGATCGACGGGGCACGTCTGGATGAAGTCACTGATGGCGGTGCCAATGGCCTCACCCTGCACTGCACCAAGGTTGCTTTTGTTGCCGGCAGCCAGCGCGGCCAGTTCACGCTGCAGCCGCTTGCCAACAGCAGCTTCAGCTTTGGTGCTGACGCGATCATCAGCTCCATTGGCCAGGATCCCGACCTCTCGGTTTTGGGCCAAGGCTTTGCCGCTGCCGGCGGATTGCTCCAGACCGATGCCCGCTTTGCTACCAGTACTGCGGGTGTCTTCGCTGGCGGTGACATGACCAGCATGGCGCGCTTTGTGACTGAGGCCATTGGCGTGGGCAAGCGGGCAGCGCAGGCCATTGCAAGCGCGCTCCAGCAGCAAGGAAAAGGGGCGAGTTCTACGCTCGACGACCGCTACGGTGACCACCCCTTGGTGTCCTTGGAGGCCATCAGCACCTACTACCACCCCACGCGAGAGCGTGCCAAGACCGGGCTGCTAGATACCCGGGAGCGCCTGAGTCGCGACGCCGAGGTGCAACTGGGCCTGGAGTTTGAGCAGGCACTGGCCGAGAGTGAGCGCTGTTTTTCCTGCGGCACATGCATCAACTGTGACAACTGTGTGGTGTATTGTCCCGACATGGCCGTCAAGCGCATTGGCGACGACTATCAGGTTCTGACCGACTACTGCAAGGGCTGCGGCATGTGTGTCAAGCAATGCCCGACGGGATCCATGATGATGCAGGAGGAACTGCGATGAGTGATTCAACCCAATCGATGCTGCTAACCGGCAACCAGGCGGTGGCTTGGGGTGCCCGCCTGGCCCGCCCGCGGGTCGTTCCGGTGTATCCGATCACACCGCAAACGCCGATTCTTGAGCAATTGACGGCGTTCCAGGCGGCGGGCGAATTTGACGCTGAAATCATCACGCCCGAGTCGGAGCATTCGGTCATGTCAGCCTGCATTCCGGCCTCGCTGGTCGGGACGCGGGTGTTTACCGCCACGGCGTCGCAGGGCATCCTGTTGATGCACGAATTGCTGCACTACGCCAGCGGTGCGCGGGCACCGATCGTGCTGGCCAATGTCAACCGCACCGTTGCTTCGCCCTGGGCGTTCTGGCCAGACCAAACCGACAGTCTGGCGCAACGCGACACCGGCTGGATTCAGTACTACGTCGAGAGCGCCCAGGAAGCACTTGACACGGTGGTTCAGGCCTTCCGTGTGGCCGAACAGGTGCTGGTGCCGACCATGGTCAATCTGGATGCGTTTTACGTGTCGCACGCGCTTGAGCCGGTGCGGGTGCCGTCGCAGGATCAGGTGGATCACTATTTGCCGGCGTTCGATCCGCCGCACCGGCTTGACACCAACAAGGTGGAATCCTGGGGCAACGTGGTATCGCAAGACATGTTCTACCGCCACCGCCAAAATCTGGCCGAGGCCATGGCGCAGGTACCAGCGCTGGCCGCGCAGGCCGACCATGAGTGGGCCCAACTGACCGGCCGCAGTCATGGCGTGATTGAACGCTACCGCTGCGACGGTGCCCACAGCGTGATTGTCACCATGGGCAGCATGTGCGGCACCGCGCGCGAGGCCGTCGATGCCATGCGTGCGGACGGCCAGGCGGTCGGTCTGGTCAAGCTGAGACTGTTTCGGCCACTGCCGGTCGTCGGACTGCGTGAGGCCCTCAGCGGCGTGGACAACATCATCGTGCTGGACCGCAACTACTCGCCCGGCCATGGCGGCGTGTTGCACCAGGAACTGCGATCTGCGCTTTATGACGTTGCGGTCAGACCGCGCATTCATGGTTTGCTGGCCGGCGTCGGTGGTGTCAACGTGCCGCCCAAAAAGATTATTGAATTTGTCAACCAGGCCCGTCAAAATGAAGCACTGCCAGAGTCGCAGTGGGTGAGGTAAGCACCATGATACAAATTCAACAGGCCAATCAGGAACAGATGCTGTGCTCCGGGCACGCCGCCTGCCCGGGCTGCATCGACGCCCTGTCGGCGCGCCATGTGCTCACGGCCATGGGACCCAACACGATGGCGGTAATTCCGCCGTCGTGCATGGCCATCATTGCCGGCGCACAACCCTACAGTTCACTGCGCATCCCGGTCTATCAACCCACGTTGGAATCAAGTGCTGCGGCCGCCACCGGCTTGCGCCGCGCACTCGATGCCAAGGGCCAGCACGATACCCAGGTGATTGTGCTGGCAGGAGACGGCGGCACCTACGACATCGGCTTTCAATGTCTGTCTTCGGCGGCCGAGCGCAACGAGGATTTCATCTATTTCTGCCTCGACAACGAGGGTTACATGAACACCGGGGCACAAAAGTCCTCGTCCACACCCCATTTCGCCCGCACCGGATCGACGCCCTTGGGCAAAACATCACGCAAGAAAAATCTCACCGAGATCATGGCCGCGCACCGGGTTCCCTATGTGGCAACCGCCAGCGCGGGCGATCTGCCGGACCTGCTGCGCAAAGTGGAAAAAGCCAAGCAGATACGGGGCACACGCATCATCACGCTGCTGATTCCGTGTATGGACGGCTGGGGTGTGGCCGACGACGCCGGCTTGCAGACGGCCCGCTACGCGGTTGAATCAGGTGCCTTTCCCCTGTACGAGGTTGAGGATGGTCATAAATACACGCTCAATCACACGACAAAAACCAGACCGGTTGCCGACTACCTGGCGTTGCAGCGCCGTTACCGCAACATGCCAAGTGCCGAGATTGACATCTTGCAGACCGAAATTGACGAGGGCTGGGCAACTTTGCAAGAGCGCGCGTCACGCAGCGCCAAAAGTGCCATGTCAACGTCTCTTGCAACGTGATTTTCAGAAGGATCGCTCATGAGTCTTGAAGCCAGCGACGTGCGCAAGGTTCCGACCTATTGTTATCAATGCGTGGCCGGACCTGATTTGCTCACGGTTAAAGTGGAGCAAGGGGTAGCGACCGAGGTCGAGCCCAATTTCTGCGCCTCCGGCGTTCACCCTGGCGGGGGCAAGGTCTGCGTCAAGGCGTATGGACTGGTGCAAAAAACCTACAACCCGAACCGTTTGCTGACGCCGATGAAGCGCAGCAACCCGTTGAAAGGCCGTGCTCAGGATCCGGGTTTTGTGCCGATTTCGTGGGAGGAAGCTTTTGATCTGATCACGACCAAGCTCAACGCCATTCGCGCTGAGGGCCTGCTCGATGCCAGTGGCTACCCGCGCGTAGCGGCCAGTTTTGGCGGTGCCGGCACGCCGCAATATTACATGGGCACCTTGCCGGCTTTTCTGGCGGCCTGGGGACCGGTTGACATGGGTTTTGGCTCAGGCCAGGGTGTCAAGTGCTACCACTCCGAGCATCTGTATGGCGAGTTCTGGCACCGTGCTTTCATCGTCACGCCCGACACGCCGCTGTGCAATTACCTGATTTCCTGCGGCTCCAATATCGAGGCCTCTGGCGGGGTGGTCGGGGTCTGGCGCCATGCCGCAGCACGCGTGCGCGGTATGCAGCGCGTACAGGTCGAGCCACATCTCTCGGTCACCGGTGCCTGCTCGGCGCAGTGGCTGCCGATCAAACCCAAGACCGACGCCGCTTTTCTGTACGCGCTCATTCACGTGTTGTTGCACGAACTGCCGCGCAGCAGCCTGGACCTGGCGTTTCTGGCCACGCGCACCGCGTCGCCCTATTTGGTCGGAGCGCACGGTTATTACCTGCGCGACCGCACCAGCCGCAAACCGTTGGTCTGGGATTTGGCGAGCAACAGCGCACGTGTACACGACAGCGCCGATGTGCAGGAGGCGCTCGAAGGCAGCTACCAGGTTGATGCCATAGAGGTCGGCCCCGACGACGATATCCTGGCTGAAGGAACGTTGACCGGCTGCACCGCTTTTGAGAAATTGCTGGAGCACATGCGGCCCTACTCACCCGAATGGGCGCAAGACATTTGCGACATTGCAGCGTCGAAGATTCGCAAAATTGCCAATGAATACTCGGAACACGCTTGCATCGGTCAGACCATCGAAATAGATGGTCAAACCCTGCCTTATCGGCCGGTTGCCGTCACACTGGGCAAGACCGTCAACAGTGGCTGGGGCGGCTTCGAGTGCTGCTGGGCGCGCACCCTGTTGGCCACGCTGGTCGGCGCGCTGGAGGTGCCCGGTGGCACCATCGGCACGACGGTGCGCCTGGCGCGGCCGATGTCGCAGCGCCACGAGAGCGTGCAGCCTGGACCGGACGGTTTCATGGACTTCCCGCTGAACCCGACCGACAAAGCCCATTGGTCGCCCAACCCGAACATCCGCAACGCCTATCGCTCGATGGTGCCGCTGGCGGCCAATGGTCCTTGGAGCCAGGCGCTGGGGCCGACCCACTTTTCGTGGTTGTTTCTCGATGAAACGCCCAAAGGCCTGCCGCGCGTCACGCTGCCCGACGTCTGGTTTTTGTACCGGACCAATCCGGCCATTTCGTACTGGGAAACCGACAAACTGGCTGAAAAATTGGCGCGCTTTCCGTTTGTCGTCGCTTTTGCATACACGCTCGACGAGACGAACCATTTTGCCGATATTTTGCTGCCCGATGCGACTGACCTTGAGAGCCTGCAATTGATGCGCCTGGCCCCGACCAAGTACCAGGAACAGTATTGGGAGTACAGCGGTTTCGCGTTGCGTCAGCCGGCCGTTCAAAGTCGGGGCGAAGTGCGCGACATGACCGACATCGCCAGCGAACTGGCAGCGCGCACCAAGCTTACTGACAAATACATCGCCGCCATCAACAAGGGCGCTGGCGGTGTACCGCTCAAAGGCGAGCACGGTGATTTTTCACTCGCCACCGACCAGCGCCACAGCACGCAGGCCATCTGGGATGCCGTTTGCCGCGCTGCCAGTTCCGAGGTCAGCGATGGTGCCGAATGCAATGGACTGGACTGGTGGAAAAAGAACGGGTTGGCGATGCGACCTTACTCGCGTTCGCTGTGGTATCTGGAGACCACCATGGTCAAGAAGGGACTGCGCTACGAGTTGCCTTACCAGGAGCGGCTGCTGCGCGTGGGCACCGAGCTGGGCCGACGTCTGCACGAGAACGACATGCACTGGTGGGACGAACAGCTCAAGGAATACCAGGCGCTACCGATCTGGAAGAACTTTCCGGCGCTGTGGGAAGCCATCATCGCCGAGACCGGAGCGCGCTCGCAAGACTATCCGTTCTGGCTGCTCACCGCACGCAGCATGCAATACGCCTGGGGTGCCAACGCCGGTATCCAGTTGATGCGTGAGGTGGCAGGCAACGTCACCGGCCATCGCGGTGTGGTGATGAACACCAGCGCCGCGCAACAGCTCGGTATTGCGGACGGCGATGCCATTGAAATATCCACACCCAAACGCAGCGTCAGAGGCCACGCTGTGGTGCGCCAGGGCATCCGGCCCGACACACTGCTGCTGATCGGCCAGTTTGACCACTGGAAAACGCCGCTGGCAAAAGACTTTGGTATGCCCAGCCTGAACTCGCTGGCCAACATGTCGCTGGCGCTGACCGATGCCACCGGCTCCGGTGCCGACATCGTGCGCGTCAAAATTTGCCGAGCTACGGAGGTGACATCATGACACGTTGGGCCATGATCGCTGATTTGCGTCGCTGCGTCGGCTGCCAAACTTGTACGGCATCTTGCAAGTTGACCAACGCCACACCGCCGGAAGTGCAATGGCGCCGTGTGCTTGACATGGAATTTGGCGCGTACCCCGATGTCAAACGCGCTTTTGTGCCTGTGGGTTGCCAGCACTGCGCCGAGCCGCCGTGCATGACGGTTTGTCCGACCGTGGCAACCAAGCAGCGCGCTGACGGCATTGTCACCATTGATTACGATTTGTGCATCGGTTGCGCCTACTGCATCGTCGCTTGCCCCTATCAGGCGCGCTACAAAACGCCAGTTGCTACCTTTGCCTACGGCACTGCCACCGAAAGTGAAAAGAAAAACGCTCATCCCGAGCGGCTGGCGGTGGCGACCAAATGCACTTTTTGCGTCGATCGTATCGACGCCGGCTTGGCTGCCGGGCTCAAGCCCGGTGTCGATCCCGCCGCCACCCCAGCCTGCGTCAATTCCTGCATTGCCGACGCGCTGGCGTTTGGTGACCTGGAAGATCCAGACAGCAAGGTATCAAAGCTGCTGGCTGAAAACCAGAGTTTTCGCATGCACGAAGAACTCGGCACCAAGCCGGGCTTTCACTATCTTTGGGACAAGGTGGACACATGAGCAAGCATTCGGCTTTTGGACCCAATCCCTGGCTGCAAACCAGTTGGGACTGGCGCGCGGCCGGCAATTTCATCGGTGGCGGCGTCGGTGTGGGCCTGCTGGTTGTCAGTGCCCTGTTGGCGGCACCAAGCGACGGCGCAGCGTCATTCAGCAACTGGCTGCTGTTGCTGTCGTTGGCCCTGATTGGGCTGGGGCTGATGTGCGTCTGGCTTGAAATCGGTCGACCGCTGCGCGCACTCAACGTATTTTTCAACCCACACACTTCGTGGATGTCGCGTGAATCCCTGGTCGCGCTACTGCTGTTCCCCGCCGGGCTGCTGGCGCTGCTGAACGTGGCTGGCCTGCTCTGGGTCACTGGCGTGCTGGCACTGCTCTTTCTGTACTGCCAGAGCCGCATGCTGCCCGCTACCAAGGGCATTCCAGCCTGGCGTTCAAGGCGGCTGACAGCGCTCATGTTCAGCACCGGGCTGGTCGAGGGCTGTGGCGTCTTTGTGTTGTTGGGTTATTGGCACGGTGCCGTGAGCAGCGCCGCACAGGCCCTGTTCCTGGTGCTGCTGGTGGCGCGGTTGGCACTCTACTGGCGCTACCGCAGCGCGGTTGAATCCATGCTGGCACCGGCGGCCCGCACCGCGCTTAATCAAGCTGCACGCATGCTGCTGCTGGGTGGCACCATCGCCCCGGTGCTGCTGCTTCTGGCCGCCAATGTGCTCTGGACGCATGGCACTGACTTCTTGCTGGCCCTGGCCGGTTTCGGCGCGGCTTTTTCTGGTGCCAATTTCAAGTACACCCTGATAACCCGTGCCAGCTTCAATCAGGGTTTTGCCCTGACAAGGTTGCCAGTGCGCGGTGTCAGAAGCAACCCGTAAAACCAAGCGGCAAATCGTGCGCGGTGGGTTGCGCCTGTTTGCCTGGAACTATTCGTATGGAAAATCGGCCCGACAACTACAGCAGCGGGCGCAACTCGTGCGCGGCGTCAATCAACAGGGGCAATAAATCCCGTTGCATGGCGGATGCCGACAGCCGGGTGTGCGACGCCACCGCGTTGAGCGCGGCCACGGTCACGCCTTTGCTGTTGCGCAGCGGAACGGCGATCGCATGAACACCAAGTTCATTTTCTTCGCTGGCCAAACAATAATCGTCCCGGCGAATTTTCTCGATGAGCGCCCGGAACGCGCGCACATCGACGGTGGTCAGCGCGGTCATGCGCGCAAGATCGCGCCCTTTCATCCACTCATTGAAGGCTTTCTTGGTCTTGGCGGCCAGCAACACGCGCCCGGTCGAGGTGACGTGCGCCGGCAGTCTGGCACCCAGGTGCAGGCCGTAGGCAATCACACGACCGCCGCCGGGGGACGAAGGATTTCGGTCGTTGCCACAACGCGCAATGACCACCACCTCATCAGCGTCCAGAATCACCGCAGAAAACGACTCTTTTGCCTGAACTGCCAGACGGTTCAATGTCGGCTGCAGCGTACGCGGCAAACGGGCCGACGCCAGGTAGCTGCCGGAAAAGCGCAGCACCTTGCTGGTCAGCCAATAGTAGCTGCCGTCAGTTTCCAGATAACCGAGGTGCGTCAGGGTGAGCAAGTGACGGCGCGCAGCGGCGCGCGTCAGCCCCGTGCGCTCGGCGGTCAGCGTGGCATTGAGGTGCTGATGTTCGGTATCAAAGCTCTCCAGAACGGTCATGCCTTTGGCCATCCCTTCTATCAAATCGGCCTTGGCAATGACCATGGGTTGCCTCTGTTTTATATTAACTGTGCGATTATCGCACAATTGGTGCAATCATCGCACAATTGATCAACGCCACACTTTGCAACAACCAGATAAAAGTTTAACCTTGGCGTCATCACAACAGGAGTGCATATGAGAAGACAAGTTGCAAGCATCAGCGCCGCAGCGGCCCCACTGGAGAGACCGCACGGCGGCACCGGTCAGTCGGCAGCCATTGGCTGGCACCGTGTCAAGTCGATCAAGCCCTGTGGAGGAAAGAACTCATGACCACCCATAGCGTGTCACTGGTCATCGCCGGCAGTGGTGGGGCGGGCGTTGTGACGGCGGGCTCCCTGCTGCTGAACGCGGCCGCCAAAACCGGCTGGTACGCCTTGATGAGTCGCTCATCCGGGCCGCAGATTCGGGGCGGCGAGGCAGCCACCATGCTGCGTTTTGCAACCAAGCCGATCCTCTCGCATGATGACAGCTTCCACCTGCTGATGGCCATCGACTGGGACAACATCAATCGTTTTTCGGCTGAAATTCCTTTAACCGGCAACAGCCTCATCGTCGGTGATCCGGCACACGGGCCGTGCCCGGCGGCGTTGCTGGCGGCCCAGCCGCGCCAGGCCGCACTGGCGCTGACCGACATCGCGGAAAAGATCGAGGGTGGCCGCCCGAACATGGTTGCCCTGGGTGCCATTGCCGCCATGATCGGACTGCCACCGCAGGCCATGCAGGCGGTTGTCGAGCAGTATCTGCGGCGCAAGGGGCAAGCCGCTATCGATGCCAGCATGGCGGCCTTCCACGCCGGTTTTGCCGCTGCGGCTGATCTGCCTGCTATCCCCAAACTGCCCGCCATCTCGTCTGAAACAACGTCGCGCTGGAGCATCACCGGTAACGAGGCTACCGGCCTTGGCATCCTGCGTGGTGGCGTGCGGTTTGTCGCCGCCTACCCGATCACGCCTGCCACCGAGGTGCTCGAATGGCTGGCACCGTCGCTGGCCAAGGTGGGCGGCGTACTGGTGCAGGCCGAAGACGAACTCAGCTCGATCAACCAGATCATCGGCGCTTCCTACGGCGGTGTGCCGGCCATGACCGCCACGTCGGGCCCGGGTCTGTCGCTGATGGTTGAGGCGCTTGGATTGGCGGTGGCTGCCGAAGTGCCCGTTGTGGTGGTCGATGCCATGCGCGTTGGACCGTCAACCGGGATTGCCACCAAATCAGAGCAGAGTGATCTCAACATCGCGGTCTATGGCATGCACGGTGATGCGCCGCATATCGTGGTGGCGGCCAACTCGGTGGCCGATTGCCTGTTCACCAGCCAGTGGGCCGTGCATCTGGCCGAGGCCATGCAGGCCCCTGCCATTGTTTTGACCGACCAGTCCATGGGGCAGTCGAGGGCCATCCTGCCCCGTCCGGCGCAATTTGCCTTCAGCGGCCAGCGCGTCACAGCCCTGGCCGCTGCTGAAGGCGAGCGCTACCAACGCTATGCCGTGAATGCCTCGGGCATTTCCCCAATGGCGATTCCCGGCACGCCGGGGCTGGCGCATACCGCCGACGGTCTCGAGCACAACCAGTTCGGCATCCCGTCCTCGCAAGCGTCGGACCACCAGGCGCAAATGGACAAGCGCAGTCGCAAGCTGACCCAGTTCAATTATGGTGACCACTGGGCCGACATTGTCGATACTGACGCGGGTCCGGGCGACATCGCGCTCATCACCTGGGGTTCATCGACCGGTCCGGCACGCGAAGCGCTACAGCGTTTCTCGGCGGCTGGCGGCAAAGCACGCTTGATTTCGGTTCGGCTGATCGCACCGGTTCAGCCCGACCGAATGGCTGCGGCGCTGGCCGGTGTCACGCGCGCGCTGGTCATCGAACAGTCCCACAGCGGCCAGTTCTATCGCATGTTGCGCGCGTTTTACGATCTGCCGCCCGACACGCGCTCGCTGCATCAGGCGGGTCCGTTGGCCTTTGGCCCGGGTCGCATTCTCGAACAACTCACCTCCTGGAGCGTCTGATGGAAACTGTTGTGCGCAACTACAAGGCCAAGGACTACAAGTCCGAGGTCAAACCCATCTGGTGTCCCGGCTGCGGTGACTACACGGTGCTCAATGCCGTCACCCGCGCCCTGGCCGAGCTCGCGTTGCCGCCGCATGAGGTAGCCATTGTCTCGGGCATTGGCTGTTCGTCGCGCATTCCGGCCTATACCAACGTCTATGGTTTCCATGGTGTGCACGGACGCGCCTTGCCGGTAGCTACCGGGCTCAAGCTGGCACGCCCCGATCTGACGGTGCTGGTCACCGGCGGCGACGGCGATGGCTTCTCGATTGGCGGCAACCACTTCATGCACGCGTGTCGGCGCAATGTCGATCTGACCTATATCGTCATGGACAACCAGGTCTATGGCATGACCAAGGGGCAGGCCTCGCCAACCACCGCGCCAGACTGGGAAGGCAGCAAACTGACGCCGCAAGGCACCGGCATCAACCCGTTCCAGCCGTTGGTCATCGGCCTGGCATCGGGCGCCAACTTTATTGCCCGGGTTTCCAGCAGCGATCCCGTCAACATGGCACAGATCATTGTCCAGGCCGTGCGCCACCCCGGGTTTTCGCTGGTCCAGGTGCTCAGCCCCTGCGTCACTTTCCGCCCGGAGCAATCCGTCTGGCGCGACTACGTACGCACCGCCGAGGTCGATTACACGGACGATGCGGCTCGCGCTGCGCGGCGTCTGATGACTGACGACGGCTTCAACGTGGGCAAGGTTCTTTTTAAAGGTTCGCGCGCGCCCTATCGCCCTGAATTCGAACGTTCGAGTGGCTCCATCGCCGAGCTGGAATCGAGGTTCATGTTATGAAAGAAACACAGACCGACGGTACCGAAGTTCAAACCGTACCGCAACTTCTGGCGCACGCGCTGGCGCTGGAGACCGAGGCCAGCGAGCGCTACGGTGAGCTCGCCGACCAGATGGAGATTCATCGCAAGACGGCGGTGGCGGCGATTTTCCGACGCCTCGAAGTCGCTGAAAAGCAGCACCTGGCCGGTCTCGCCGCCCTGTGCAAAGACGTCGAGTTGCCGCACTATGCCCCCTGGGATTTCAAATGGAGCAGCAATGAGGGCCCGGAAACCATCGATATCGGCCGGGTCAGCTATCAGTTGTCGGTGCGCGAGGCAGTGTTGCTGGCACTGGAGCACGAACGCCGCGCGACGCAGTTTTATGTGGACGTCGCCGCTGCGGCAAAGGCCCCGGACGTTATCGCCCTGGCGCGCCAGTTCGCCGACGAAGAGCGCGAGCACAGTGGCTGGCTACAGAACTGCCTGGCCGAATGCGGTGCAGACGATTCCAAAGCCAGCGAGGACCCTGATCCACCGCTGTGTCAGGAATGAACCAACGCGAAGCTGGCTTGCTGTCCGTTGACATATTTTTAACCCATAACCCATCGAGGAAACACACAAATGGCAATGCTTATCACTGACTTGTGCATCACCTGTGATGTCTGTCTGGCACCCTGTCCAAACAAGGCGATCAGCGCCGGCGAGGACATTTTCTATATCGACCCGGACAAGTGCACCGAGTGCGTCGGGCACCACGCGATCTCCCAATGCGTCAAGGTTTGCCCGGTTCGCGCCATCGTTCACGATCCGGCGCACCAAGAAAGCCAAGACCAGCTAAAGGCCAAGTACGAGCATCTTCAGGCGCTCAAAGCGGCCTGATCAATCTGGAAAATCAAGGAGTTCAGGACATGGCTATCAGAGAAAAACTGGCGCGGCTGGTCGCGCGCATGCACGACACACCACAGTACAACTCACAAGGGGCGGTGCTGTTTGTTGACCTTGAGCAACGCACGTTGATCAAGAAGTATCTGCCGCTGGAGGTTTTGCGCAACTTTCTCGGCGGACGCGGTGCCAACATGTGGTTGCTCTACAACCTGGTGGAAGAAGAACGCGCTGCGCTTGATCCAGAAATTCCCCTGATCTTCGGCTCCGGCGTGCTCACCAGCAGTATGCCCTCGGCCACGCGCGGCAATATTACCAGCAAGTCACCTGACAGCTACGCCATTCTCGACGCCAACGCCGGCGACTACTTCCCGTCGTTTCTGCGTTGTCACGGCTACGACCATATCGTCCTGTTCGGGCGCTCAGCAAGCTGGACCATGCTGCGGATTTCCTTTGAAACGGCGGAGCTGGTCGATGCTGCGCCCTATGTGGGCCTGAACAACCTTGACATGTCGGCGGCCATAGCGCGCGACTTCAACTGCGTCGAGCGCGAAAACATGGCGCTGGCGCGCATCACCACGGCGGGTGAAAACCAGGTTCTGTGCAGCGGCATCATGGGTGGCGTCAAGTCGATCTGGGCGCGTGGCGGCGGCGGCGCCAAGATGGGGTCTTTGCGGCTCAAGGCGATCATGATCCACGGTGCCCCCAAAGACCTGCAGCCGCTGCAGCCCATGGTCAAGTACAACAAGGTGATCGGCAAGAAAATCATCTCCACCAGCGTCATCAAGAATGCGCTGAAAATGGTGGGTACCCCGTTTTTATACAAACCAAGCCGCGTCCTGTGCGCCTTGGGCACCAAAAATAACCAGGAGACCAGTTGGAAGCCGACGCTGGATGCCGACAACTTTGACCCCTACCGGCCTGGCATGGACGGCTGCTACCTGTGCCCGGTGCATTGCCG
>Ga0172371_10003801_pt1 | contig 23228 bp, 28 predicted proteins | sample Lak12m_FD_114543 | JGI IMG/M metagenome (GOLD analysis project Ga0172371, IMG submission 114543) | Freshwater microbial communities from Kabuno Bay, South-Kivu, Congo - kab_022012_12m | ecosystem: Environmental > Aquatic > Freshwater > Lake | place: Democratic Republic of the Congo: South-Kivu...
AAATCCTTTTCAATTACGAAAAGCTATCGATGCTAAACTTAAGAAAATTTTTGCTATCGCAACCCTTAAAAAAACATAACCTAGCGAAACCCGTATGGTTAGGTTTTAATGTGAGTCAACGGGCATTAACAGGCCAAAAATCAGGGTAATTTAGTTTAATTTTTCAATAAATTCAAGGGTATCGCCTATATCCGTAGCGGATTCCCGGGCCTTTTTGGCAGGAAGTTCCAGGGTTGTCTTGGCACGAATGCAGCTAGACATATACCAGGGCTTAAGACTATGCTTTACTTTAAGCACCTTATTGTCCCTATCAAGGTACAGAACATCTATAGGAAACCTCATAAAAAGCATATGTATTGAGTTAACATTACGGAAAATAAGCGCTTCGTCTCTTCCTATAGACGCGCGAAACATAAGACCCAGCAGGCGTTCAAAGAAAGTTGCAGCCAGCCGTCCGTCTAATGCAAGATAAGTACCTTTTGTCCTGTTAAAAATCTTATATTTCATTTTGGAAGGCCGTTAATCATTTCTTCACACATAGCGCAGGGTTTAAAGCTTTTATCTATGCAAACAAGGGTAGTTTCCGCGGATACAAGAATTTTTCCCTCGCGCTTTATCTCCTGAAGGAAGTTAACAGAAACATTGCGTATTTTATCTATCCTGGTTGATATCTCAAGGGTGTCTGCGTAGTGCGCCGGGGCTTTATACTCAATATCCACGCGCCTGACCACGAACAAAAATCCTTTTTCAGCAAGTTCGCTTAGATTGTAACCGCGGCTCTCCATATATTCAGTGCGCGCCTCTTCAAGGTATTTAAGGTAATTGGCGTAATAAACAACTCCTCCGCAATCAGTGTCATGATAATATATACGTTTTAGCATAAATCCCCCATATTTATATTAATGAAATTATACCATTATATGTTTTTAAATCCAAATATAAGCTATGCACGCTTGTTCTTTTTCCTAAAAATTTCATTGGCAATATCCACGTAACTTTTAAGGGAAATATTTTCCGCTCGCGCATCAGAATCGATGCCCAAAGAAGAAAATGAATCATTAGTTACAGCAAACCTGGAAAGCGAATTAGAAATTTTTTTACGGCGCTGGTTGAAGCCCTCGCGTATTATCCTGAAAAGCAGATTTTCATCCTCTGCTTTATACGGGATATGGCTATAGAAATTAAGCGTCATAAAAGACGAATCAATTTTAGGTATAGGCGTGAATGCTCCTTTAGGAATGTCGAAAATTTTTTTTATATCAGCATAATACTGAGCATAACAGCTTACAAAACCGTAGTCTTTGCTGTCCGGACTTGCAATTAATTTATCAACGAATTCTTTTTGAAAAGTAAGATAAGCTTTCTTTATAAAATTTCTATTTTCAATAAGATAATCGATAAGGGAATTGCTTATCTGGTAAGGCACATTTCCAAAAACTGCAATTCTTTCATTTAAACCGGGAATGCTGAATTTAAGTATGTCCGAATGTATGACTTTGATATTGTTTTGCCCTTTAAACTTTTTTTCCAAAAGTCCGGCAAAACGCGGGTCAAGCTCTACGCAATATAAGAATTTACATTTTACGGCAATTTGCGCGCTTATTTCTCCTGACCCCGAGCCTATTTCAAGAACAATTTCATCTTGTATATCAAGCGAATCTATAATTTTACGAATATAGTTTTTATCGGTTAAAAAAACCTGGCCTAAAGAATGAGACTGTCTCATATAGATAATTTTAGCGCCAGCTTTATCGCCTCAACCATAGATGAGGCAAACGGCTCTTTGTTATTGCGCATAACATCAAGCGCAATTCCGTGCGCCGGAGATGTTCTTATTACAGGCAGGCCCACTGTAAGATTAACGCCGGTTTTCATTGCTAACAATTTAAAAGGAATCATCCCCTGGTCATGATAAAGCGCTATTATGCAATCGTATTTTTTTAAGGCGCTCCCGGTAAAAAGGCTGTCTGCGGGATATGGGCCGCAAAAATTATTACCGAAGCCGCGTATAACTTTATAAATAATTTTCTCTTCTTTACCTAAAAAAGTATCTTTGCCCGCATGCGGGTTTAATGAGGCAACAGCAATTTTTGGATTTTTAATTTTAAAAATACTTTTCAGGGATTTAAGAACAAGCTCAAAAGTGTTTGTAAGATTATTCCTGGTTATAAAAGCCGGGACATCCTTAAAGGGGGTATGCCGCGTGAATAAAACAGTCTTAAGTTTAGGCGAAACCATCATCATTTCCATTTTACACTTGAAATAGCCTGCCAGATACTCGCTGTGGCCGCTAAAATCTGGGAGGTTTAATTGCACCGCCTCTTTTGACAAGGGCGCAGTTACAAGCCGTCTTATGCCGCATCCTCTCATAATTTCAAGGGCGCTATCAAGATAACTTATGCTGGCCAGCCCTGAAAGTTTTGAAACATAACCTGGCTTAAGTTTATCTATGCCGGGGGTAGCCAAATCAATTAAAATTATACGTTTATTGATTTTTTTATAAACGTCAAAGCGGCTTAAAATTTCCCTGTCACCAACCACATAAAATTGAGCTTTGCAATTACCTAATTTTTCAATTGCTTTTAGGGTAATATACGGGCCGCAGCCTGAAGGATCTCCGGTTGTAACTATGATTTTTTCTTGCGGCATAAAATAGGCGGTTTAAAGATAGGTTTTAATAACTGCTTTATCTCTAAGCTGTTTTACCCATTCCTCAAACCTTTGGCGGAATTTATTGTTCCAGATGATATTACGAACACCTTCCTGGGCCTCCTCAAGGCTAAGATCCCTGGGCGGAAGTATTTTTTCAAGATATATAAGGTAATTAACATTACCAAATGTCTTTAAGGCCTGGCCCCCTTCTTTTAAATTTTTAACAGTTTGCGCAATCTCCTCTTTAAGTTCACTCATGCCGGCGTCAAGCTTAACAAGAATATCGGAGTGTTCATTTTCTGCCTCAGCTATTCCTTTCTCTTTTATGGTTTTGGCAATTGCAACTGTTTTGTTCTTATCCTTGCTTTGAGCTATCCAGAGAAGATACCTTTCCGGGGCTTTCATTTGCGCTTTGTGCTCTTCGTAATATTTATTTACTTCCTGGGGAGAAACAGAAACATAACTGCCTACGTAAATATCTATCACCTGGCGCATAAGAAATTGCCCGAGTATTCTTTCCTTAAGGATAGTTACCGTAAGGCCGCGCTCAAGAAGAGAATTTTCGAAATCTTCTCTTGAGGGGTATGATTCAATCATCTTATTGAGCTGGTTATTTACAAAATAAGAAGGGATTTGTAATTCCTTTTTCTTGGCCTCCTCTAATATGAGCCGGTCTTCGATTAACTTCGACAAAGCGTCTTTCTTGCCTTTTGTTTCATCCGGGCTTATGCCGGAAGCACCCGGAGCCTTGTAGGTCAGCACCTTATAATAATCATCAAGGTCTTTTGCGGTGATAACCTGGCTGTTAACTTTTGCTACTATTTTTGTAACTTCCTCCGCGTAAGATAAAGAAAATATAAATCCGAATGCCATAATTAAAAAAAATATTTTTTTCATTGTTTTTTCTCCTAAAAGTTGTTTCTATCCGCCAATTTCCATCTTGAAAGCATCTTTTAGATATTCTATCTCTTTCTTTAAAATACGGCAATATAAATCAAAGCCAACCATCCAGACAAACCCGTGCTGCTCCCTGCCTAAAATATTTCCGGCACCACGCAATTCCAAATCGCTCATCGCTACCTCAAAGCCGGCACCGAGGTGGGAATATTGTTCAATCATCTCAAGCCGCTGGCGGCTTTCTGTCGAAATTGAAGAAATATCCGGCACAACCAGATACGCAAAAGCCTGCACATTGAATCTGCCAACGCGGCCGCGCAACTGATGTAAATCAGCAAGGCCGAAGGTATGCGCATCGCTTATAACTATGGTATTTGCCGAAGGAATATCTATACCGGACTCAACTATCGCCGTTGAAAGAAGACAATCAACCTTTTTTTCTATAAAATCGAACATAACGGTTTCAATTTCTGCCGAAGAAAGCCTTCCGTGTATAACAGCCATTTTTATTTCCTTGGGCAATATGCTTTTTAATATTTTTTCCCAGCGCGGTATGGTTTCTATGCGGTTGTGGATAAAAAATACCTGCCCGCCCCTTGCTATTTCGCGCACAATTGCATCTCTTAAAATATGCCGGTTATACTGCAGGATTTTTGTTTTAACCGCCAATCTGTCTTTAGGCAGGGTTTTAATCAAAGAAATATTTCTGATGCCTATAAGGCTCATATATAAAGTGCGTGGGATAGGCGTTGCCGTAAGAGTTAAAACATCGACGCCTATTTTAAGTTTTTTTATTTTCTCTTTATGCTCCACGCCAAACCTGTGCTCTTCATCAATAACCAAAAGCCCAAGATCGCGAAAATCAACATCATCCGATGTAAGGCGGTGCGTTCCGACTATTACATCAATCTTGCCGGCGCGCAATTCCTTGATTATCCTCTCCTGCTCGGCTTGCGTACGGAAACGGCTGAGCATTTCTACTCTCACCGGAAAATCTTTCACTCTGTTGGACAGGTTTTTATAGTGCTGGTACGCAAGAATTGTCGTAGGGACAAGAAACGCAACCTGTTTATTATCCATAACAGCTTTAAACACTGCGCGCATGGCAACCTCTGTCTTGCCATAGCCCACATCTCCGCAGATGAGCCTGTCCATGCACCCGGCATCTTCCATATCATGTTTAGTTTCAGAAACAGCTTTAACCTGGTCATTTGTTTCTTCGTAGGGAAAAGTTTTTTCAAATTGCGCCTGCCAGGGAGTATCGGCTGAAAACTTGAACCCTCCAATAAGCTTTCTCTGCGCCTCCATACGTAAAATAGTCAGGGCAAATTCTTTGATACCGCGCTCGACCCGCATTTTAGTGCGTACCCATTCCCGCGAGCCTAAACGTGAAAGCTTGGGCGACTTGATTGAAAAACTTGTATATTTTTGTATTAAATGCGCGTCTTCTTTTGAAACGTATAATTTATCATTGTTGTCATATGCTATCTCGAAATAATAATCCTCTTTCTCCTTCAGTTTAAGTTTCTTTACGCCGATGAATTTTCCTATTCCATATTTTGTGTGAACTATGAAATCTCCTTTTTTAAGGCGCAAAACAGCTTCAAGCGGCAGATCTTCATCCGTGTATTTTTTTATTTTCTTAAAATGCGGTATTACGATAAGGAAATCGTAATCAATGATTTTTTTGTTTAGTGTTTTGTCGAAACTGTAGATTTTCCTGACAACGTCGAATTCCCATTCAAGGCGTAACGGAAAAGTAAAGTTTACCGGAAAAACTTCAAGGGTGTCCCCGCGAACGGAAAAATCACCCTCCTCAAGCACCTCATCAACCCTGCGATATCCAAGAGTTACAAGTTCCTGATTGGCAGCATCCAGAGAAAGCGCCTTATTTGTATATATTTTAAGGGTATCAAACATGGCATAAACCAGGGGTAAAAAACGGGAAACCGGAAGTGAAGCCGTGCAGGCAAAATCCCGCACCGAAAGCCTTACAGCTTAAAACTCTATCAGGCATTGATACACCGTGGCTTTCTGGTGCGTGGGTAAGCCAAGAGTAAAGCATCCGGCTTTTTAAGTGAAGAATAACTTACGCTTTTGCCCCGCGGAAAACAAGAACCAATGCGGAAACAATATAAATAGTTGAATAAACTCCCGAGATAAAGCCAACCAAAAGCACAAAAGAAAAGCCCTTTAACGCTTGTCCGCCCATAAGATACATAGCAAGCGTTACAAAAAATACCGTAAGGGAAGTAATTATCGTCCTTGAAAAAGTATTATTAAGGGCCTGGTTTAATATTTGATAGATAGAAGCTTTATGCATACGCGGAGCTATTTCTCTTATGCGGTCATAGATGACTATTGTGTCATTTATGGAATAACCGGCGATAGTTAAAAGCGCTGTGACTATCAGCAAATCAACCTCGTAGCCGAACAGAACAGCAAAACCAAGAGCAATAAGCACGTCATGCAAAAGCGCGATAACTCCGGCAAGCGCAAAATCAAAATGCTTAAACCTTAAAAATACATAGGCAAGAATGCCTATAAGCGAAAGCACAATCGCCCAGAGCGCTTTTGTTTTAAGCAATGCGCCAACGCTTGGTCCTACTTTATCCACCTTTAGCCTTTCAACATCTTTGTAGTTTTTCTTTAAAACTTCCTCTACTTTATTGGCAACATCGTCTTTACTTTTTATGTTAATTCCGCCTTTAACATCCTTAAAATCCTGGATAATCAAGCCGGGCAAACCGGCATCGTTTAGCTGCTTTCTGACATCCTCGATGGCAGGCGCAGGAGTCAATTTATATTCCAAAACCTGGCCGCCCTTAAAGTCTATACTATAGACCGCTTCCCCTTTGGATAAAAAAACATACATACTGCCGATGATTAAAACGGTTGAAAGAGCAATACATACATAGCGCGGTTTTAAAAAGTCTATCTTTGAGGCCGGGAAAAACTGAAGCATAGGAAGATTTTTTAAATTGTGCTTAAGTAAAAATGCAAATATAGTTTTTCCTACGAAGATTGCCGTAAACATACTTATAAGAATACCTAAGATAAGGGTTGTAGCGAATCCTCGTATGGGCCCTGTGCCGAATATAAAAAGAAAAGCCGCCGCTATCATTGTAGTAAGGTTTGAGTCGAATATGGTTAAAAATGTCCGGTCAAAACTATTTTTTATAGCCGCACCGAGAGGCTTGCTGGCAGCCAGTTCATCACGTATTCTTTCATATATTAAAACGTTGGCGTCAACCGCCATACCCAAAGCTAAAATCAAACCTGCGATACCAGGCAAAGTAAGTGTTGCTTTTAATGTATTTAACGCCGCCAGAGTAAACAGTATGTTAAGCACAAGGCATATGTCTGCGACAACGCCTCCTGCAAGGTAATAAATGACCATAAAAACAAAAACTAAAGCAGCTCCAAGAAGGCAGGCATTTATTCCTTTGGCTATAGAATCAGAGCCCAAAAGCGGCCCGACTGTGCGCTCTTCCTCAACCACAAGCGGGATAGGCAAGGCTCCTGAATTTAACACCGAAACAATTGTGCGGGCTTCCTCAAGGGTGAAATCTCCTGTAATTTCAGCTTGCCCGCTCAATATCGCTTCCCTTATTGCCGGCGCGCTCATAACTTTTCCATCCAGAAGAATTGCCAATTGTTTTCCTACATTATCCTCTGTTACTTTAGCGAATTTTTTTGCTCCTTCGGCTGTAAACTGAAGCCGTACGTTAGGAACTCCATACTGGTCGAAACCGACCGAGCTCTGCGATAAATCTGCGCCGGTAAGCGCCGGCTCTTTACTAACGAGAACCGCGCCTTTGTAATCTTTTAATTCGTACCCATCCGGAACAGTTCCTTTAATTGCTGATTCAATCTTTTCTTTGTCTTCAGAAACAAGCTTAAAATCAAGTTTTCCTACTTCCCTTAATTTATCGATTATTTCCCTGTTCACTACGCCGGGCACCTGGACTAAAATAGAATTATCTCCCTGCGGTTGTATGGAAGTTTCTTTAACGCCGAAAGAATCTATCCTGTTTCTGACCTTCTCAATAGCTCCGCCCATAGCGCTGGAAACCTGCCCAGCCGGAATGGATGCGGTGTCAGCGCGAAGAAGCACATACATTCCGCCTTTTAAATCTAGCCCGAGATTTATCTTCTTATCAAGCGGATAAATAGCTAATGCGCTAAATATGATAAGCGCGCCAAGGATAATAAACCGTATTTTAAGGTCAGCATTCTTGATCATTCTTTTTGCCTCGCTTTTACTACGTAAGAAATTGCACTTTTTTCAATTTCTATTTTCACATTGTCATCAATCCGTAAAACAAAAGTTTTTTCTTTTACGCTTATTATTGTGCCGTGGATGCCTCCCAGAGTAACCACTTCATCATTTTTATTTAAGTTACTAAGCATCTCCCGATGCGCTTTTTGCTGTTTCTGCTGCGGACGAAACAACATAAAATAGAAAATTGCCACAACAATTACGCCGAATAATAAATTACCAGCCATAGCTGCGTTTGGATTCGGTTGCATATTTACTCCTTTTTTAGACAGAAAACAGAGAGACAGAAAACAGAAAGGCGAAGATACAATTTACTCTCTACCTTTCTACTTGCTCTTAGCTGCTTCTTTTTTATATCTTTTATATAAAGAGACTACTGTTTCCGTGGGTATTGCGCCTTTTTTTATCCACTTATCGTATTTTTCAATATCGATTTCCAGAAGCTTTCTGGAAGGATCGTAATGGCCCAATTGTTCCAGGTATTCTCCGTCTCTGGCGTTACGTTTCTCAATAGCTACAAGCTTGAAATGATACCGCCTTTTCGTAGTTTTACCCGGCCTTCTAAGTCTTATTCTAACCATAAACCCTCCTAATACTTGATTGTTTAATCATTGTCCTCGTCTGATAATATAAACTCGGGAGTTACAACAGGCTTATATGGAGGGATTAAAAACGTTGTTACCTCATAAAGCCCAACCGCTGTCCTCCCAACGAAGAAAGCAAACCCCTTTAACGGACCCCAAAATACTCCGGCGATATCGCCTTTTGCTTTATTTTCTTTTATCATCTGCCGCGGAATTTCAACCCAGCCCAAAGTGGTATTTACCGCTCCTCTCGCAACTTTACGCAAAGGATTCTGGTCTGACACGCGCTCGCGAAGCACAACTGTTCCCTGCACTTCCTGGTTAGATACGCAGGGCGTTTCTTTATTCATCTCTTCTGCCGGCTCTTCTTTTACTGCAGTTTGTTTAACTTCTTCTTTAGGCATAGCCTGCGTTTTCGCTTCTTCTTTTTGTTCAGCAGGCGCCGGTACCACTTCTACCTTTTTAATTCCTTTATCCGCCTGAGCTGCCGGAGTTGCGCTTGCTGCTGCTGCCGGTTGAGCTTGAGCTGAAGAAGCCGTGTCTTGCGTCTCAGCATAAACTAAAAACGAAAATGATTGCGCTAAGATTATAAAAAAGCAAATTATTTTCTTCATTGCCCCCTCCTTGTTATTAGGCTAAACCCTTTGCCAGCCTAATTGCTAAAACCTGCGCTTTCGCCTTGTTTAATGTTTCCTTATATTCTTTTTGGGGCTTAGAGTCCATAACTATACCTGCCCCAGCCTGAATATAGGCCTTATTATTCTTAAATACTATCGTTCGTATTATTATACACGTATCCAGGCTGTTTGTGAAGGAAAAATATCCGACACTGCCGGCATATATTCCGCGGCCATCTCCTTCAAGCTCATTTATTATCTGCATAGCACGCACTTTAGGCGCGCCGCTTAATGTCCCTGCCGGAAAACAACTTGCAAATGCCGAAAATATATCTTCACCCTTTTTAAGACGGGCTCTTACTTCACTTACTATATGCATAACGTGGGAAAAATGTTCAACAGTCATAAAAACCGGCACTGTTACGCTTGCGCTTTCGGAAACTCTGCCTACATCATTTCTTGCCAAATCAACAAGCATTATGTGTTCTGCGCGCTCCTTAGGGTCATCAAGCAGGGATTTCTCAAGCCTCTTTTCTTCAAGCTCATCCTTTCCTCTCGGCCGTGTTCCGGCAATAGGCCGGGTTATTAAAACGCCCTTTTCACAGCGCAAGAGCATTTCCGGCGATGAACCAGCAACTTTCAAATCCCTGAAATTTAAATAAAACATATATGGCGACGGATTAAGAATCCTTAAATACCGGTAAACATTAAAAGGATTGCCCGAAAAATCAACCGAGAATCTCTGGGAAAGGACTGTCTGTATTATTTCGCCTTCTTTTATATATTTTCTTGCCTTCTCAACTATGGATACAAATTCGTTCCTGCTCAAATTTGATTTAAGGTTTGCTTCTTTGGTTAACGCCATAGGCAACGCAGAAAGCTTAGGCGGGTTCTGCAATTTGGCAAATATCTGTTCAATAATCTTTTCCTCTTTGGCGTAAAGCTTTTTAAGATTCTGCTTAGCGCCTATTTTTACAAAAGAAAGTATTTCTATCTGCTTTTTGAGATGGTCGAAAATTATCAGAAATTTCGGAAGCATCAGATAAGTATCAGGCGTATTCAGCGGGTCTCTTTTTTTAGCACCTATAGGTTCATAGAACCTTACGAGGTCATAGCCCAGGTACCCTACAAAACCTCCGAAGAAACGCAGGTTTTCTTTGGGCGCAACTTTGAACCTGCGCATTAATTTTTTAAGCTCAAAGAGCGGGTCTTTTCCGGTTTCGAAAGTTATTTCTTTCTCTTCCTTTATGTTTATTTTTGTCCCTTTGCTTTTAAATACAGTAAGCGGCACAAAACCCATAAAAGAAAAACGGCTTATTTTCTCCTCTCCCTCAACAGACTCAAGAAGAAAACTTTCCGCTTTGAATTGCTTTGACAGATTGTGATAGATAGAAACCGGCGTAAGCGAATCAGAATAAAATTTATGCGATAAAACAATTAAATTATTCCTTTTCGCTAATTTAGTAAAATCTTTTTCTAACGGGTGTATTTGCATATTGTTTACTTATTAATGTATCACGTAACACGTATCAGGTATCACGTCTTTTAAAACGTGTGACGTGTTACGTGCGACGCGTGACTTATAAAATTTTTCTATAGAAACAACTCCATCTCCCTGTATGGCAGGCTACCCCTATTTGCTGAACTTTAATTAAGAGAGCATCACAATCACAATCATAGTAAATTGCTTTTATCTTTTGCACGTGGCCGCTGGTTTGGCCCTTTCTCCAGAGTTCTTTCCTTGAGCGTGAATAGAAACATGTCCGTTTCTCTTTGAGCGTGATTTTAAGCGACTCTTTATTCATATAAGCAATCATCAAAACATCGCCGCTTTTGTAATCCTGGACAATTGCAGGAATCAGCCCTTTATCATCGAATTTTAACGTTTTAATGTCGAACTTTTTCATCTTTTGCCCGCCTTTTTTAATTTATCAGGATTTTAATGAAGATTTTACTTTTTCCAAAAGTGTATTTTTCAGCTCCTCTGTATTGCGTATGCCGCACAACAACATCTCTGATATATACGTCCCCATCCCGGCAGTCTGAACATGGATAGTGCCGATTGCAAACATCCTCTCAACCGGGTCTTGCGTAATATCAATATTGGTAATTTTCTGATAAGGAATAGAAGTCACACGCTTAAAAATAACTCCGCTTCGCGCCTCAACGCAATCATCTTTGATAATGTAACTAATTGCATTGTACTGAACAGGCAGCCAGCAAAATACGAATATACCAAGGCATATCACAAACATCACGCCGAAAAAAGCAAAAATCTTAAAGAAGAAGGACATGATAAGAAATAATATAATAATCGAAACAAGAACGATTGACCATTGAATAAGCCATAACGTTTTTATGTTTTCTTCCGGCTTAATTATTTTATCCTGCATTTTCCACCTCCGGTTTAATTATCCCGGTAAATATTCACAATCTAACCGCTATATTTTTTTTCTTTAAATATTCTTTAATTTCTTTTATTTTAATTTCCCGGTAATGAAATATCGACGCTGCGAGCGCTGCTGTCGCCTTAGTTTTGGTAAATACTTCGGAAAAATCTTCTATTTTCCCGGCCCCGCCTGAAGCAATCACGGGTATTTTTACGGCACTTGATATTGCTTTTGTCAATTCTATATCAAAACCGTCTTTTGTCCCGTCATAATCCATACTGGTTAAGAGTATTTCTCCTGCGCCAAGCGATTCTGCTTTCTTCGCCCAGCTAACCGCATCAAGCCCGGTAGCTGTTCTACCGCCGTTAATATAAACTTCCCATTTTTTTTCAGAAGACAGACGACAGACGTCAGACAACAGATTTTTCCTTTTTTTCCCTGTCCTCTGTCCTCTGTTTTCTGCCTTCTGTAATTTCGCGTCAATAGCAACCACAATGCATTGCGCTCCGAAGATACTGCTCGCCTTTGTAATAATCTTCGGGTTCTTAACTGCGGTTGTATTTATGGAAACCTTGTCCGCTCCGGCTAAAAGGAGACTACGGACGTCTTCGGCATTGCTTATGCCCCCGCCTACGGTAAAAGGCATAAAAACGCATTCGGCGACTTTTTTTACCAACTCAAGGGTAGTCTTCCGCTTTTCATAGCTTGCTGTGATATCAAGAAAAACAAGTTCATCCGCGCCTTCCTTTTCATAAAATAAAGCGTTTTCTATGGGGTCTCCAGCGTCCCTTAAGTTTACAAAATGCACGCCTTTTACAACCCTGCCTTTATTAATATCCAAACAGGGAATAATCCTGTTAGCCAACATAGGGTTCACCCCGTTAAAGAATTATGTAGCTGCGCCATTGATAAATCATTACTTGCAACTACGTTGAAGCTTTTATTGATTTCTCTAACGGGGTAAATTATACCATACTCACTGAAAAGTCAAAGAAAAAAGCTTTACTAATGTAACCCGCAGCTTACAATTTATGCCATATATCCTGAAAACGCTTACATAAACCTGGCTGTTTTTGTGGTTTTTTAGCTTCGATTTATGGTATTATTTGAATTGGGTTAAAAGGAGGTGGCAAATGAGAAAATCCGTGGTCTTAATTATGTCCTGTTTATTACTTCTTGTTTATCTACCCGCGAGTTTTGCCCAATATGACGAGTATATAGGAAAAGAAGTAGCGCTTAAAAGTTTCGAAGGAAAAATTCCTGTTTATACAGGAAAAAGCAAACGCTCTTTCAATAGTTTAACCGGAAACCTCATGGGTATGGAAAGGCAGAATTACCTGGCAAAGATGCTTGGACATATTGCGTTTGAGGTAGAAAACGGAACGACAGCGAGAATCATCGAAGCTAACTTCTGGGAAAAAACAGCAAAGATAGAAATAACCTCCGGCGGCTACGCAGGCTGGACCGGCTGGGTATTGATAAATCACGCTATCGGATATTAAAAACGACAGAAACTCCTTTCTGATCCTATTTGGAGCGCCCCGACGAAAGCCGGGGCTGTTTTTTTGCCCGCAAGATTAAAATTACTGCCTTTCTATCCAAAACCGTACAGTATCTGCAGAAGTTAATGCCGAAGCGTAAATATTAAAATTCATGCAGTTTAAATCAACCTAAAGCGTTGATTGTGCAAATCATTTTGCAAAGCCTGCCGTAATCATGCAAATTAAAATGCATTATAAGGCGCGGCAAATCGAGATATTCGCCCCTTTGAACTTCTTCTTCCATCGGAGTCGAAAGTATTATTTTTCCGCCCATTAAAATGTCTTTAAATTCTTTATTTAAAAAATTTAATGTCTTGTCCGAGATTTTGTGGTTAAGCCTGATAACTGTTAAGCCTGAAACATATCTTATCGAATGGTACACCTTATAAAAATCTTCTATAAATTTGACTGCGTCGTCGACATTTTTAGAGATATGGAAAAGATTAAAATCCTCTTTGTTTATAAACCCATGCTTGGCCAGTTCGTTGTCTATAAACTTCCTCCATACCATCCAATAGTTTGAACCTTTCGGCTCAATCAAAACTATCGGCCGCGGTTTTGATTTACCGGTCTGAATTAAAGTGAGAGCCTCAAACCCCTCGTCATTTGTTCCGAAACCGCCGGGGAAAAGGACTGTTGCGTCTGTTTCTTTTATAAAAATGAGCTTACGCGTAAAAAAATATTTAAAGTTTATTATTTTTTCTTTTTCCTCAAGATAAGGGTTAGCTTTCTGCTCAAAAGGAAGCCTTATATTCAGCCCAAAGTCAGTTCCTTTTTTTGCGCCCTTATTGCCTGCCTCCATAACTCCCGGACCGCCTCCGGTAACAACCATATAACCTTTTTCCGTTATCTTTCTTGCGAAATCCTCTGCCATTTTATATTCCGATGAATTTTTCTTTGAGCGTGCGGAGCCGAAAATTACTACCTTTTTTATGTTCCGATACGGTGAAAATATCTTAAACGAATATCTCAGTTCTTTAAGAGCATTATTAACAAGCTTAAGGTCTCCTTTATCGCCTGATTCCTGCCCGAGCTTAACAACGGTAGTAAATATTTCCCTCAATAAATATTCTGTTCCGGGATAAGCGGAAAAACCGGTGAGCTTCTCAATTAAATCATCAATTTCTTTTTCTCCGACCCTGTATCCTCTTTGCTCTTTTTTCATATTCTGTCCTTTTTTACTGAAAAATATTTTTAATGCATTCGAGCCGCAAGTATTTTAATACGCTAATTGATTGGGGGCAAATGAAAAATGAAATTGGTTTTAGTCCTCTCTGCCGGAAGCGCTTCTAAGCTTATCAAGAAAATTCGGCCTGGCCTTAAATCCCAATGATTCTGCTTTATGAATATCCTGCCATGCCCTGGTGTAATCGCCTTTTTCTTTATATGCTACTGCCCGGTTATAGTATGCCTCGGCAGAATTAGGTTTAATTTCAATAGCTTTATCAAAATCCGCAATAGCCCGGTCATATTCTTCTTTTATGCCATAAGCCATTCCTCTATTAATGTGCGGCCTTGCCTTACGAGGAGATTTTTTTACCGCATCGTTCCATAAAGTAAATTCATCCTTCCAAACCTTATTTCTTTCGTAAGTCATAATTGAATAGGCAATGGCGATTAAAGAAAGAACTGTAATTATTAATCTAATTTTTTTGCATTTGAATAAATAAAATAAACCGCTCACCAGAAAAAGGCTGTAGCCAAAAAGAGGCAAATAAAGCCTATGCTCAAAAATCACATCCTCAATAGGAATGATGCTTGACTCGGGCAACAGAGTCAGGAAAAACCAAAAAATGCCGAAAGAAAGCAGTTTGTATCTGGAAAACATCCTGATTGCAACGATTATAATGGCGGCCAAAAAGAAAAAGCTGGCTAACGTCGCTGGATTAATCAAACTTTTAACAATGGGGTAATCGTAGTCCAAATTTTGATTTACAGGCACAAAAAGCAATCTGATATAAGTGGCCAAAACATTAAGCTGGGTTAAAAAATATGACCCTCCGGCATTGATTGGCTGGTGAGCTAATTCCTGCAAGGCCTTAACGGTTTCCGGCTTGGTAAAGAATAAAACCAGCGGAATAATCAGCAGTAAAACCAGAAAAGGGACAATATGTTTCCAGCTGAAATGTTTATTTACCTTAATAAAATAAAACTCGCACAAAATAATCATTAGCGGCAAAGTTACAAAATTTTCCTTGGTAAACATGCCTATAGAAGCAGAAATAAGAGATAAACAATAGAAAACTTTCCATTTTGATACCGGGCTATCGCCTGTCTGTAATACTCTTCCCTTTAGATAAAAACAAAGTGAAAAAAGATAAAATAATCCCGAGAGCGAACTGCAACGCTGCCATATATAAGTAACAGATTCTGTCTGCAAGGGATGGCTTAAAAATATAAGGGCGGTAAAAGCAGCGATTAACCGGGAAAATCTCGAAAGCTCATTTTTTTTTATTGCCGGGGTTGTGAAAATAATATTTGTAAACCACCAAACCAATATTGCTGAACCGAAGTGGATAGCGAAGTTAAATATGTGATAACCAAATACATCAAGTTTGCTAAATTGATAATTTATGGCAAAGGTGAGAAAAGTAATGAAACGGCTGGGAAAAAAATCCCATAGCCCCTTAAGCCACATGATTCGTATAGCAATATTATCGGTTATATAATTTCCATCGTCAAAATGAAATGAACTGGAAAATGTATTAGAGTATATTGCGATACCCAGCAAAAGCAATAAAAGGATAAATAATAATTTATAATGTTGCTTAAAAAATTTTATTAACATATTAAGATATGCTTAAAAGCTCAAAGGCAAATATACAATAAGACATAACTAAATTAAAAGCAGTTTAACCTGTTTCTTATTACTGCCTTGTCAGAATTTCTCTGCCCACTGATGCAGATCTGTCGCCATAAGTAGTCCATATCCCGTTAAGCGTTTTGCCTTCAAAAGTATAAACAACTTCGCCGAAATCTCCGCTGTCTAAATTAGACCAGGCAACTTGAAGTTTTCTGCTCCCTTCATCATAAAAGCCAACGCCGGCGTGGCGCTGGTTGGCAATTGTCCAATTTAACTGATAAATCTGGCCGGTTTTTTTAATTGTTAAAGTTCCGACATAAGATTCAGTTGCAGTTGTAACTCCCGGGTTCCAGCCTTTTACAAAATATGTGCCTTCAAGATTATCGTAAGCATTTGCGTAATCAACTGTGCAGAAAAATAAACCTGCCAATAAACATACAAAAACGAGCAATTTCTTTGTCATAAAACCTCCTTTCTAGCCATTTTTATTATTCTTCCACCGTAACTCTGACTATACCCTCTTTGGGGTCTGCTATGCGGGAAAATGCTGACTTGCTTAAATCAATTATTCTGCCTTTGTCGTAAAAGTATTTGGAGGGGCCAAAATCATTGTGGCGTACTGTCACGCATTGATTGTTAGCTATATTACAAACCTTATAATATTTTCCGAAATCGTTTTTGCGTATGGCGCAGGTTAAATCGTTACTGTTAAATTTTTCTCCGGTTGAAGTGATTTTTGAAGAATACCAGGAAGCAATCCCGGTTTTAGAATACGGGCCTGACACAGGGGTGTTATCAGCGCAAGAAACAAAAAATAGCATCACGAAGACAAGCGACAACCGCTTCTTGAGCATTTTTTGTAATTGTTTTGTGTTATTTACCTTTTTTCTTTTTGGCAACCGGTTTTTTCTTAGTAACAGGCTTTCTCTTTCCAGCAACCTGCGGTTTATTTACTGCGGGTATCTGCGTAAGCGTCATCTGCCGCGGCTTATTGTCAACACCTGCCTGAAATGAATTGCCGGCTTTGCGGCGCGAGAAACATTCCTGGCAAAATACCGGCCTGTCACCGCTTGGCCTAAATGGCACTTCGCATTGTTTTTTGCAATCTGCGCAGATTGTTTTATACATAATTCTTTCCCTGAAACGGGCGTTTTGCCTTTGGGCTTGGGCGTGAGCATTAGATTGCAGATGAAAAGGTTTCTGAGCGGAAAAAGGTTTTATTTCTGCCGGCTTTGGCGCCATGGTCTTAGAAATCAGTAAATCAACTTTTCTGTCTAGCGAAACAAGCTGTTCGTGTATTTTAGCAATGAATACCAGAATATCTGCTTCGTTTTTTGATTGTTTCTTCATCTTACTCCTTCATGATTTTAATTTAAACTATTCTCTAATCCTATCCCTTTATCCTTTTTAACCAAAGCACATCTGCTATTATGCTTTTTTTGTGCTTTTACTGTCATCATTCATAAATATTTTTGACTGAATGATAAAACCCAAAACAGCGCAAATTACGAAAACCACATTGCGCACGCTTTGGCCTATAACCGGGGTCTGCGCAATCATAATAGCTCCGATAAGAGAAGAAAAAATGATAAGAGCCCAGTCAAAAACAAAAGAAAATAAAAATGCGCCTGAAATTCCTCCTATTACGAAAAATACCAAGGCCACAGTCTCCTTAAGCCCAAATAATAAGGCTAAGTGAAACGCTAAATAGCCTCCGCCGAAAAACCCTCCTATAAGAATAGCAAAACGCTGCAGAACTATTGTTGATACTGCCCCTAATAATCCAAAAAGTAACGCCAGCCCTAATGACGCTATATTTGTTGTCGGGCCAAAGATAATCAACGAAGCATCAATCCCAAGTGTAAAGCCAAGAATGCCCAGAAAAAGCCAAAATAATTTGTGGCCAAAAAACAGAATAAACAAACCCATTATGCAAATAAATAAAAAATATGCTGTCATGCTACTGCTTGATTAATCACTTTCCCCGATTTCATATTTTTAAAGTGCGGCCTAGCGAGGCGGTATCGATAAAATATCTTTGTAAATATCAAAGGCGCCGTCCTGCTCTAAATGCAGAAAGTGCCCCGCTCCCTTAATTGTCTTAACCTCGCATTTATTAATCTGAGAAGCAAGAAATTTTACGTCGTCCGGGTCGATGATTGTATCATTTTCTCCGTGGATTAAAAAGGTTTTTGCCGTAATTTGCGAAAGCTTGATTAAATCTCCGATTTTTTTTGTAGATATGACGAACAAACCGTGCTCATAGAATGCGCGTAAATTCTCCTCGCTCATAGCGTGGAACTGTTTGATAATTTTATTCTTAATAGTTTCGGGAAGATTTTGCCCGAAACTCTCTATCAACGTATCTGCCATTTTCTGCCTGTCACTTGAGTCTATTTGTGAACCCAGTTTGATTGTTTCAACCATCTTATCGTTCGCTTTTGTTCCTAAACTGGCCAAACACAACTGTTTTACTTCGTTATGAAAACGCGAAGCAAATGCAAGCGCGACTATTCCTCCCCACGAAGCAGAACATATGGTAACGGCCTTATTGGTGCCTGTAGCTCTTATAACTTCTCGTAAAATTTCTACTTGCTCATCCAATGTAACAAAAACCGGGCCTGAAACAACCTTGCCCTTACCCTCGTTAGGAAAATCAAAAAGCACTATTCTATAGTGCGGGGCATAGCGCATAATAAACGTATGCCACATTGCCATAGACTGCTGGACACCGTTTAAACATACAACGTGCGGGCCTTTACTTTCATAAATCCGGTAAGGAATCAGAAATCTTCCTGATTCAATCGTTCCTTTTACAATTGCTGAACCATTACGTATATACTTAGTAAAATTAGATTTATTAGACATTATTTTTTTAAAGTTTTAAGGTAGGCTTTTCTATCCTGGACCGCCTTTCTAACTTTCATACCAACGCCAAACCCGCCTAATCCTTCAGCTTCAGCCTTGTGGGCTGCGCTCTTTGCAATAGCTGCCGCATCTTTAGCATTGTCTCCGCTGGCTACAAGCTCAGCTACAGCAGCCGTTGCGTTGGTCAATGCTCTGCCTTTTACTCCATCAGTCCACAAATCCAATAAAACAAATTTTATATCAGCTATGGGTGCATTTGACGCAATCATTTTTTTTACGGAATTTTCCGTAACCTTTACAAACTCATCGGATACGCCTTCTTTTTTAAGCTCAAGCTTTAATTGTTCAAAAGCGCTATCTCCGGTTGCGCAATTGCCGCAAAATCCGAAGAACAAAAGCAGAGAAACCAAAAAAATAAATGTTGCCTTCATATTATTAAACTGCATCTTTTTACTTAGGTTTTTTTGCGCAAAGGATTTTTAAGGCCAGCGCAAACTCGTTCTTGCCAAAGTGGTTATTTTGTTATTGTAATACTATAATTAATTAAGAGCAAATAAAAATTACTAAAACAACTGACTAAATGCCGCGGAAAATTGACTTTTGGTAATATCAGATGCCTTTACATTAGTTTGTGCCGCATGTGCAAAATTTTTCCGCCAAACAATCCAATCAATCAGAATATCAACAATCTTGCGGCACTCCTCTTCTGTTAAACTTATTTCCTTTGGAATTGAATGCCATTTTAAAAGGCAGCTGCGGCAGCAGGTAGCTGTTGCATGCTGTGCTTTAAAAACTGGATGGCCAGTAAATGGAGTTTGGCGTCCGTCATTTAGCGGATTTTCCGGCGCTAGCCGCTTTTCTATAAAATCCTCAGCATGCTGCCTTATCTTCTCCATCTCCACTTTTTCGATATAATCCAAATCTTTCTGGTCCAGTTTAAATCTCGAGCGGAATTTAGATTTTTGGAGACGGGATAAAAGTTCGGGGAAATTTAGGGAGTAGAACATGGTAAGTTTATTATCTTTTGCAATGAAGTATTGCGCTCTCAGAATTAATTATTATTCCTGATAACTTCAAGACGATAACTAATCTTTTTGGCTAATGTAATCTTGAAATCATCGAGCTTGTTTTCATCCCAAAACAGAATATCATAGCCAGTTATATCAAAATGAACTTTAGGACCATTCGTCTGATGATTCGGGCTATCATGGTTATGATTTTCTCGAGCACATAAAATCAGGTGGTTATATTTTTCAAGACCTAAAACATAGCCAACTTCCAGATAACAATTTGGACGTTCATTCGTTAAATCAGCAATTATCAATTTACTTCTATTAATTAAACCAGAAACTTCACTCATTAGGAAACGACCTTCATTATGCTTATCAATACGCTTTGGATTTAATTTAAAATCTTGAATTACTGAGAGATAAACATCTCTCCAAATTTTGTCTAAAAGTACGTCTCCAATGGGCATGATCACGAAAGCCTCATCTGTAATTGTTTTGCGAGAGTTGCTATTTACTAAACGTCTTTTTGCTGTTTCAATAGCTATTTCAGCTTTAGTCTTTGCACGAACTACAAAATTAGTCCAAAAGTGGCTTAACTCTGTATTTGCATTTATATTTATTTGTTTATTTATTTGATTCATTGTATCATTAACTCTTTGGGCTTCGCTATTTGCAAGCTTTTCTATCTCTTCACGTATTTCTGTTTCTCTATTAACTATAATTTCTTCACCTGTTGCCTTACCGACTTCATGATATATTTCAAGAAGAACCTCAATCGTAACTTCTGCCGACTGCGATACAATCTTAAAAGCAGCATCGGCAAACATACTGGAATGGAGAACGCCTTTTGCAGCATAAGTATTTTTTAACTTTGAAATGTCTTCTTCCAATATACGCAACATTTCATGTTTTCTTAAGTCGAATTTTTTGAAAACTAAACTGTCCATTTTTCAGCAATTTTTTTAATCATTTCTCAAATACAAATAAATGCTCGTGCATTATAAGCAAAAAATTGTGATTTTTTGACATGCTAGACCAATAAGGGGTAGCTTGGCAGTTCCATTGATGTTTAATGATATCCTCTTTAAGAGTAAATCCAACATCTATAAACTTCTGCATTACCTGATATGCCATGGGTATAAAATACTTTTTTCGTCGGGTATCTCCAATAAGAATTGCACAATATTTTTTTGGTTTTAAAACACGAAAACACTCTGAAGCTACTCTTTTAATTTCCTCACAAAACTTTTCTATGCTATGAACATTAGACAAATCCCCCTCAATCTTACCTTCGCTATACTTAATAATATCTGCGTATGGCGGATGGGTAGCAATTAAATCAATTGAGCCATTCTTTATCTCACTTAAATTTCGAGCGTCACCAACTTTAACCTGAATATCAACTTTTGGGATATCACCATCGACATCAAACTGTAAGTTTGCTTTAGCCGTAGCAACCATCTTTGGATTAATATCAATTCCGATAGCGTTTCTGCCGGTAAGCTTACATTCAATTAATGTGGTTCCGCCGCCACACATCTGATCTAACACTAAATCTTTTGGTTTTGAATAACGAAGAAGTAAATTGCGAGGTATTTGTGGTGCCCAGTTTCCTCTGAATTTCGGATTATGCGTTGCCCAATCGCCACGCTTTGGAAATGACCAGACAGTTGTTGTTTGAAGTTCTAAATCTTTATCAATACATTCATTTTTCATTGACCAATTTTCCTGATTAGTACTGGTCCGCTAACTATTTCTTTCTGGTTGGCAGTCCTAACCACGCTATGGGTAATTCATTAAATTTATAATGACAATTAACACTATGTATATAATCTAATACGTCTTTGTATCTTGGCTTCTCAAACCAGTCACACAAAACATAAACATACTCTACTTTCAATCCAAGCGGTGAAACTAATTTTAGATATTGCTTGCGCTTAAAATCACATGTCTGCAGTTTTTCATCAACGGAACCCTCGCCTTCTTGATATTTGACTTCAATAATAAATAGGGTTTCGCGGACAATTACCAATAATGCATCATCTGGTAAAAGTTTCCTAGAAAGTAACCCTTTCCAATTAACATTCGATTCAGATAAAAAACCATAAAAATCATGTTTTTTAAAGCACCTGGCAACTAAACCCCCTTCAAAAAATATCCCCATCCCTACTTTACCTGAAATCTTTTTAACTTCATAGCCGGGGATAGCAGCAATTAACTTTTGGAAATCTGCTTTCTTTTCGAAGCACAAACCAGTTAATGTATTTCTACCGCCAACTCCTCCAGTTTTCATATATAACTCCTCTTAGAAAATTAATCGTTTAAAAATTAATAATTCATAACAAGAATCTCGTTAATCTCCCCCCGCTTTGAAGCATTACAATTAATCATGCGTCTCGCTTTTAAGCGTTCTATTCTAAAACCAGCATATAAACGCTCAAAGAAATTGTCTCCTTTATCCTCATTTTTAGGATCAGAATTACTTAACATAACTTTTACGTCATTAATTTCGTTTAATTTTTTGAAAATGGCAGCAAGTCTTAGCTGTTCTTTATCGCTGAATCCATTGTTAGAATAGGATGTAAAATTTGAGGTTTTACTCAATGGCCGGTACGGGGGATCAAAATAAACAAAAGAATCTCGTTTAATATACTTTTGGATAACTGAAAAATCTTTATTTGTGATTGTTACCCCTTTTAAAGCTTTACTTACTGCTTTTAAATTTTGACTATCACAAATAGTTGGATTTTTATATCGTCCAAATGGTACATTAAATCTTCCCTTGGAATTAACGCGATATAAACCATTGAAACAAGTGCGATTTAAAAAAATCGTCATAGCAGCGCGTTCTGTATGCTGCATCGCGTTATATTTTTTAAAATTTATATCTTGCCGTGTTTTATTATATTTATTTCTAATCCGATAATAAAAGGCTTCTTGATTAACGGAATTTAACTTGTGGTATTTTTTCTCTAAAACTTCTAAGCAACTAATAATTTTTTCAACATTTTTCTGTATTGCAATATAGCATAAATATATTTCCGGATTAAACTCATTAAGATAAGCCTCTTCTATTTTACAATTTTGCATAACCCAAAAGAAAACCGCTCCACTACCTAAAAATGGTTCATAATAGCGTTTAATAATACCCTTGCCGTTCAGTTCTTGTGGGAAATGAGCCCTAAACTGTTCCAAGAGCTGTCCTTTGCCACCAGCCCATTTCAGAAACGGTTTCACTTGAATATCTTTTTCATTCATATTATTTATTTTTAACTTTAAATAAAAATACCTTCGCCGTTTCGAGCGAAGGTTTTACTTTTTTTCTAGCCACCTGAATCTTTTATCTAGGCCAGTCCGCCTCTCGCGGAAAGTCCAGGTTCCCCCTTTAAACTCAGGACTGAAACCTAATTGTGATATTAATTTATACCTAAAATCTTGATTTGTCAATATGCCTCCTGCAATGGTAACGCAAGCAAAAGTGTGTAAGTTGCTTAAAGCACATTTTGCTCTAGTTGATTAAATCTTTTAAAAGGGCGTTCCTTCCAGTGTTTATTCAAATGATTCAAAACAGCAAACATTATCCT
>Ga0172371_10003802_pt1 | contig 23225 bp, 20 predicted proteins | sample Lak12m_FD_114543 | JGI IMG/M metagenome (GOLD analysis project Ga0172371, IMG submission 114543) | Freshwater microbial communities from Kabuno Bay, South-Kivu, Congo - kab_022012_12m | ecosystem: Environmental > Aquatic > Freshwater > Lake | place: Democratic Republic of the Congo: South-Kivu...
CATGAAGCTGTATGATCTGATCATCGCTGGAGCCGGTCCGGCAGGATGTACATTGGCGCTGAATCTGGCCGGTTCCGGTATAAACATCGCCGTGATTGAAAAGGATATCTTTCCACGGAAAAAGATATGTGGAGATGCATTGAGCGGGAAAGTTATAAATATACTAAAACGCTTGCCCAATATGATCTATAAGGATTTCCTTGTAAATGTTGAAAAAGAACCTTCCCTTGGGATACGATTTGTCTCTCCAAACTTGCAGTACCTTGATTTACCTTTCGTATCATATACGACTACCGATCATGATCCACCCGGTTATATATGTCCCAGGTATCGGTTTGATGAATTCCTGTTTGAAAAGCTTAGCAACTACGATAACATTACGGTCTATGAAGGAACAAAAATTTCCGGGGCGTCCATAAAAACAGACTATGTATCAGTAGTGACTGACAATGGTGAGTTTCAGAGCAAGCTTGTCGCCGGAGCTGATGGAGTTCATTCGGTAATCCGCGGTATGCTTCCGGCATCCGGATCTTTGAACACTCACCATTGTGTAGGGATAAGATCCTATTTTAAGAATGTTTCCGGATTGCATGCAGATAACTTCATCGAGTTAATTTTTTTACGGGAATTGCTACCCGGATATCTTTGGATTTTCAATGGACCTTCCGGAATCACTAACGTCGGCTTGGGTATGCTTCATGAGCAAATCATTAGAAGAAGGATTAACCTTTCAAAACTTTTATTCGATCTGACGAAAAACCACCCTTACCTGGCTCCCCGTTTTTATAATGCCATATCGCCAGATAAACCGGAAGCTCACACCCTTCCTCTTGGTACTTTAAGAATGAGACGATCCGGTAACCGTTTTCTTTTGTTAGGCGATGCTGCCTTCCTTGTTGATCCTTTCTCAGGAGAGGGTATCGGGAATGCTATGGCCAGTGGGGAGTGTGCAAGTCAGGCCATCCGGAATTGTTTAGAAAAAAATAGTTACACGGAACGCGATCTCTCTGAGTACGATGAGATATTGAAAAGAAGACTTGGGAATGAGCTCAGGATAAGCGGAGTACTCCAAAAATTATCCCGTTCACCCTGGCTTTTCAATTTTGTCATTAATAAAGCAAATAAAAACAAGGAAATAAAAAAGTTACTTTCCGGCATGTACACCGATGAAGATCAAAGGGGAAAACTTACGAAACCGTCATTTTATTTAAATCTGATATTTCGGTGAAGGAGATCAACGAAGAATTGTGATTGACCCATGGTATACTTCATTTCCGTACTGACCAATTCCCTTGAAAACATAGTAATAAACTCCGTCAGAGAGATTTCCCCCATCCCAATCCTTGCTTTGATAGTTGTTTTTACTGTAAACTTTTTTTCCCCAACGGTCATAAACAACAAATTCATTACTTAAATAAACCTCAAGTAAATCGATCTCTTTGTAGCTGACTCTACCATCACTTTCAACAAACTTTTCCTTGATTTCTAATGTCTGATTCCAATCATCGCCGTTCGGGGTGAATACATTTGGAATAAACAGATTGATGATCTTAACCACCACATATTTGAAAATAACCGTGTCACAACCATTTATGTCAGTCACCTGGAGTTTGACAGGATAAGTGCCAGGATTGGCGAAGGTGTGCGAGACAGGATTAACGTTTGGAATTTTCACTGAATCGCGGAAGTCCCAGGTCCAGTTTGTGACATACTGAAGAGCGGAATCAGGGAATGAAATGATGATAGTTGGATTTGTCAGGTAGACCGAATCATTTGGCAATACGGTAACTTCAATTTTAGGAGATTTCAGAACATCGACAAAGTAAGCGCTGTCGATTATGCATTTATTGGAATCGGTAACAAAAAGCCAGTATTTTCCGGGACATAAGCCGAAAACGATTGTATCCTGGGAATGTCCCCCACCCCAATTATACGTATATGGTGGTAAACCCCCGGATATCAATGCCTTAAACTGACCTTTGCAGACTCCCCGACATCCTAGTTCATTATAACGATATAGTGTATCGAATTTCATTTTTGAATGCATCCTCAGGTATGCATTATTACTTATGGCTGAATCGGCTCCTGATTTAACAATACAACGGTAAATAGCAGTATCGCCGACGTCTGCTGAAGGGAAAATCAGTACGGAATCTGTCTTCCCGGCAATGTAAACATTGTTTCTTTGCCAAGAATAAGTAACGGTGTCTGTTCCGTTTCCTGTCACAAGTGTGATGAACGCAATGCTGTCATGAAAACAAGCGGTAGTATCGGCAGGAGTAACGACACAATTGAGCTGGCTGAAGGTTGCTTGACAAAGAAAACTGAACAATAAAAAGCAGGAGTACTTCATAAGGCTGAATTCGGGCATAAAATTAAGAATTTCTATGATTTCCTCTGACATAAATTCCTATCTTTCGAAACGGCAAACTTTTTGACAAGGGACATTCGTTTAAAAGGAATCGTATTATGAATTTTAACAATTTTACAATCAAGGCACAAGAGTCGGTACAGAAGGCTCAGGAAATCTCACAGGCTCACCAAAACCAGGCGATTGAAACCGCTCATATTCTCAAGGGGATACTGACCGTAGATGAAAATGTGGTTCCATTTTTACTCAAAAAGCTGAATGTCAACCTGCCAATTTTTACCAAAGCGCTGGATAAAATTTTGGATTCATATCCGAAAGTGAGTGGAGGTGAAGCTTTTCTCTCGACCGAAGCTTCAAGGGCATTACAGAAGGCCGTATCGTTCGCTCATGAAATGAATGATGAATTCATCACCATAGAACACCTTCTTCTTGGGATCTTGGTTTCTAACGATACTACATCACGCCTGCTTAAGGACAATGGATTGAATGAAAAAGACCTTAAAACCGCAATACGGCAACTCCGCCAGGGGAGTAATGTAAAGAGCCAGACAGTAGAAGATACCTATAACGCTTTGATGAAATATGCAAAAAACCTGAATGATCTCGCCCGTGATGGGAAGCTTGACCCGGTGATCGGAAGGGATGAGGAGATCAGGCGTATTCTTCAGATCCTTTCAAGGAGAACAAAAAATAATCCAATACTCATAGGTGAACCCGGGGTCGGGAAAACAGCCATTGCCGAGGGACTTGCTCACAGGATAATCGATGGCGATGTTCCGGAGAACCTGAAATCAAAACAAATCTTCTCGCTTGATCTTGGAGCTTTGATCGCCGGTGCAAAATACAAGGGGGAATTTGAGGAGCGACTGAAGAATGTAGTAAAGGAGGTGATCTCCTCCGACGGAGAAATAATTTTGTTTATCGATGAGATACACACCCTGGTTGGCGCTGGTGCAAGTGAAGGCGCCATGGATGCTGCCAACATCCTGAAACCGGCTCTTGCACGGGGAGAATTAAGGGCGATCGGCGCAACTACACTAAAAGAATACCAGAAGTATTTTGAAAAAGATAAGGCGCTTGAACGACGTTTCCAGCCGGTAATGGTGAATGAACCATCAACATTGGATGCAATTTCGATCCTCAGGGGATTGAAAGAACGGTATGAGACGCACCATCATGTCAGGATAAAAGATGAGGCTATAATAGCCGCCGTAGAGTTATCTCAACGTTATATTTCCGACCGCTTTCTTCCTGATAAGGCCATCGACCTGATCGACGAGGCTGCTTCGAAACTGAGACTTGAAATCAATTCTTTACCGGAAGAACTTGAGAAAATTGAACGTAAAATCCGTCAGCTGGAAATTGAGCGGGAGGCCATTAAAAGAGAAAATGATAAAGCGAGACTAAAACCATTGAATGAAGAGATAGCAAATCTGAATGATGAGCGAAACGACCTAAAGGCAAAATGGCAGGCAGAAAAAGACCTTGTCGAACATATTCAATCTAAAAAAAATGAGATCGAATCTCTTAAGCTTGAAGCCGAACAGGCAAATCGCAGTGGGGATCTTGGAAAAGTCGCCGAGATCCGTTATGGAAAAATTCCCCAATCGGAGAAAGCAATAGAGATCTTTAAGTCGAAACTTTCAGAAATTCAGAAAGATTCTCCGTTGGTCAATGAAGAGGTAGGCGCTGAAGAGATTGCTGAGATAGTTTCTAAATGGACTCAAATACCGGTCAGCAGAATGTTGCAAAGCGAACGCGAAAAGTTGCTAAACCTTGAAACCGAATTACATATGAGGGTGGTTGGCCAGGATGAAGCAATCAGTGCAATTTCCGATGCCATCCGTCGCAGCAGGGCCGGACTTCAGGATCAGAAACGTCCTGTGGGGTCATTCATCTTTCTGGGGACTACCGGAGTCGGTAAAACAGAACTGGCAAAGACACTTGCAGAATTTCTTTTCAATAATGAAAACAGTATGGTTCGTGTCGACATGTCGGAATACCAGGAAAGACATACTGTCTCAAGATTGATTGGAGCGCCTCCCGGTTACGTCGGTTACGAGGAAAGTGGTCAATTGACCGAAGCAGTCCGTCGTAAGCCATACTCCGTTGTATTATTGGATGAGATCGAAAAGGCACATCCCGATGTCTTCAATATTTTATTACAGGTGTTGGATGATGGCCGGTTAACCGATAATAAGGGAAGGACGGTTGATTTCAAAAACACGATCATCATCATGACTTCCAACCTTGGATCACATATTATTCAGGAGAATTTGGAAAAACTGAATGAAAAGAACCGTGATGAACTAATCAACAGGACCCGGGAACAGGTTTTTGACCTATTAAAGAAAAGCATCCGTCCTGAGTTTCTCAATCGTGTTGATGAAATTATTATGTTTCAGCCTCTTTCAAAAGAAGAAATAACCAAAGTTGTCGAATTGCAGCTCAATTTGGTACAACGGATGTTGGAAAAGAATGAAATCCATTTAAAAGCCACGAAAAAAGCCATTGCACTTATTGCAGCTTTAGGATTTGATCCCCAGTTTGGAGCGCGTCCTATTAAACGGGTGATCCAGAAAAACGTCCTCAATGAACTGTCAAAATTGATCCTTGATGGAAAAGTCAACAGTGAGTCAGAAATTATCCTGGATGAAAAAGAGAGAAAGTTATTTTTTCGGAATAACTAACATCCCATCTTCGTAAGTTTCCTGTTTCGATATTGTTCCATTTTCTTCATAGTAAATCCACGTACCGTCCTGGTGACCATTTGCGTATTGTCCGGTTAGAAGGAGCTTGCCTGACGAATAGAATGCCTCGATTGGTCCCTCTTTCTCGTTATTCCTGAAGGTTCCCCGTAATTTCACCTTCCCGTCTGAATAATATTCTTCCCATAAACCATCCCTGATACCATCTTTCCAGGTGGATATTCCGGCTATTCCTCCCTGAAGGAAATAGGTCTTGGATAAACCTGTTTTAAGACCTGCCTTATATTCTTCTTCAGACAACAGGATTCCATCAATCTGACTGAAAAATTGCCAGATACTGTCCTTTTTCTCATTCAGATAGTTTCCCGCTGCCATTTTCATTCCACCGGGAAAATAAGAAATACTCCTTGCCCTTTTCCCATTATCATAATAAATAGACAACGCCTTTACCTTACCACTGCGATAGAAATATCGAAATTCACCTATTGGAATGCCATTCTTGAAATGCCCTTCATAAGTTTTATTTCCGCTGGAGTCGAATTTCCTCCAGAATCCCACTTTATTTCCCCTGGAATCGATTGCATTTATTGTATCCTGGCCAAAAGCTAAATCGGTGCAATGTAAAAGAAGAACGAAAAGCGGAAAAAGACGAAACATAAAGGTTGAAATAATTACTTTTGCAAAGTAAATAATTATTTTCCTTGTATACCGTTCCATCAAAATTACTTGAGAGTGCTGTTAATGAACTTGCCAAATTACCCGGAATTGGCAGGAAGACAGCTTTACGCATGGCGCTTCACCTGTTAAAGCGGAATGCCACAGAGGTGGAATTTTTCGGTTCATCCATCATCAGATTGCGGAATGAAATAAATTATTGTATCGATTGTGGAAATATTTCAGATAATCAACGTTGTGAAATTTGTTCGAGTCCGCTAAGGGACCGTTCCCTGATCTGTGTTGTTGAGGACATCCGTGATGTCATTGCCATCGAAAATACCGGTCAATACAATGGAGTTTACCATGTTCTTGGAGGGATCATTTCCCCAATGGAGGGAATAGGACCTCATGACCTGAATATGGAATCATTGTCACGACGCCTTTCTCAGTCTGATATCCAGGAGGTAATCCTTGCCTTGCCTACAACTATTGAGGGAGACACAACCAACTTTTACTTATATAAAAAGTTGAAGGAATTTGGTGTGAAGATCACCGCTATTGCCCGTGGAATTTCAATTGGGGATGAACTTGAACATACCGATGAAGTAACGCTTGGACGATCCATTTTAAACCGTGCTCCTTACGAATCATACGTCTCCAAGAAATAGCTGATTTTTCTAATCCAGTTTGAACAACTCAAGTTGGTTGATTTTTTCATGGATGTTGTTCACCTCCAAATGTGTATAATTCTGAAGAAAAGGACGAATAGCTTTTTTTATAACCTTGATTGGTGTCGTACGACGTGATTTGCTGAAATTGACCAGAGATTTTTTTTGCTGAACCGTTATCTTAAGTGTGATGGTTTTGAAACGGAGAGGTTTTCGACCTTTTTTACTCTTTTTCCTGAGCATAATACTTAGTGGTCATTGATAATTTCCTTGAAATCATTGAGAATCTTTTTAGCAAGATTATCCGCTTTTTCGGCCATATCGCTTTCAGCATAAATCCTGATAATTGGTTCAGTATTCGATCTTCTTAAGTGAACCCATTCGCTATCGAAATGAATTTTTACTCCATCGATAGTCGTAATAGGTCTGGAATGGTATTTTTTAATAATCCTTGCCAGTATCTTATCGATATCCATCTCGGGAGAAAATTCTATCTTATTTTTTGAAATATAAAAATCAGGGTATTGGTATCTGAGAGTCGAGCATTTTTTTCCGGTTTTTGCAATAAATGTTAGAAAAAGTGCAATCCCAACTAATGCATCACGGCCATAATGAAGTGGCGGATAGATCACACCACCATTCCCTTCTCCTCCAATCACCGCTTTCTTATGTTTCATCATTTCGACAACATTCACCTCACCAACCGCAGACGCAAAATATTTACAACCATGTTTTTCTGTTACAATTTTTAATGCCTGTGTTGAAGAAAGGTTGGAGACTGTATTCCCCTTATTATTCCCAAGGATATAATCTGCTATTGCTACCAGGGTGTACTCTTCACCAAAAGGTTCGCCAACTTCACTGACTATAGCCAGCCGGTCGACATCAGGATCGACGACAATACCAAGATCCGCTTTATTTTTTACGACAAGCCGGCAAAGTTCATAAATATTTTCAGGCAAAGGCTCAGGATTATGAGGGAATTCGCCGGATGGATCACAATACAGCAAGTCAACGGTATTTACTCCCAAAGCCTTAAGTAATATCGGTATTGCAATTCCTCCGGTACTATTAACCGCATCAACTACTATTTTCAGATTTGCTTTTTTTATGGCGACCGGATCAACCAACGGAAGGTCAAGAATCTTATCAATATGTTTTTGGATACAGGTATCATCGACGGAGTAGCGACCCAATTGTTGTATTCCGACAAACAGATAATTTTCTCGTTCAGAAATAGCAAGCACTTCCTTGCCATCATCGGCAGAAAGGAATTCTCCTTTACTATTCAGAAATTTCAAGGCATTCCACTCCTTCGGATTATGACTTGCAGTCAGGATAATTCCACCTTGAGCCATGATTTCCGTTACTGCAAGTTCAGTCGTCGGAGTAGTGGTCAGGCCAATATCAACTACATCTATCCCCATTCCGATCAATGTTCCAACGACCAAATCATTTACCATCTTTCCCGAAATTCTGGCATCTCTTCCAACTACCACCTTTATCTTTTTATCCGCAAACGATTTTTTAAGCCAGGTTGCATAGGAGGAAGTATAACGAACAATATCTACGGGGGTTAATCCTTCGCCTGGCTTTCCTCCGATCGTTCCTCTGATACCTGAAATAGATCTTATAAGGGGCATAAACCGGTTTTTAGGCAAATGTAAAGTTTTTTATATCACTTCATCTTCATTGTTAAAAAAAAGACATATCTGTGGCTTTAGAGAGGGTTGTGTAACGGTATTTTTTTTAATTTTGCAAACATGCCCGTTCCTCAAAAGGAACAGCAATCTTGCATGGAAGAATCTTTTGAATCTTTTTTTGATCAGGAAACGCTTGAACTCGTAAGGCGTTTTGAATATATGATCAGTCAAGATGAACAGTACTTCTATGATGTAAGCGAATTTGAAGATATAATAGATTTCTACTTCTTTAATAACGACCTAACTAAGGCAAACCAGTGCATCAGGCAGGCACTTGAACAACATCCAGGGTGCATCGAATTATTACTTAAACAGGCTCAATATTTCATTAACACCGGCACTAACGAAGATGCTGCGCAAATTATGAACGATATTGATCAGGTTGATTCTATCGATCATGAAATCCATTTTGCGAAAGGCTCGTTATACAGCCAGCTTGAAAAACCGGAAAAAGCAATTGAAGAGTATAAGCGAGCCATTGGAGGTGTTGATTACCCTGATGATTTATATACGAACATCGCTTATGAGTATGAAAACCTCGGGAATTACGATAAGGCGATCGAAAACCTCTTGAAAGCCTGTGATGCCGATCCTGAGAATGAAGCTGTATTGTATGAGTTATCATTTTGTTACGAGGTTTCGCAGCAAACTGATGAAGGGATCGTTTTTCTTCAGGATTTTCTGAATAAACACCCATATTCCAAAGCTGCCTGGTTTAATCTTGGTATTGCATACAGTAACCAGGAACTTTTTGAAAAGGCGATCGATACATATGACTATGTGATTGCAATTGACGAAACCTTTGCTTCTGCATACTTTAATAAAGCAAACTGTTATGCAAACCTTAACAATTACGATAAAGCCATTGAAACATATTTTGAAACTTTCTATTATGAAGATCCCGAAGCGGTTACATATTATTACATAGCTGAGTGTTATGAGAAATTGAGAAAGTTTGACTCCTCCCTTGAGTATTATAAGAAAGCTATTACTCTTGATGCTGATTTTGCTGACGCCTGGCTTGGAGTTGGAATTTCTTATGACGAATTAGGAAAGCCACAGACTGCATTACCTTATGTCAGAAAGGCAATTAAATTGACTCCAACACTGCCTGAATACTGGTTCATTCTTGGCGATCTTCAAATTAAACTCGCAAAAATTGAAGAAGGAATCACCTCTTATCGCAAAGTGATTGAACTTGATCCTGAAGATCCGGAAATATGGCTTGATTTATCGGTTGTATATGCTGAAATGAAAAATTACGAAAAAGCATATGATATTTTAGTTGAAGGTTTACACTGGCATAAGAAAAATCCCGACTTCTTTTACGGGATGGCATATTATCTATACCTGGATGGGAAGTCAAACCAGGCATGTGAGACATTATCAAAAGCCCTGACAATGGATTTTGAAGGTCACAAACGGCTATTTAAAACCTTTCCGGAAGCTAAAAACCATCCTGCTGTTATCGGGATTATTGAGTCTTTCAAAAAGTGATAAAAACCAGCATCTATGATAAACACCAAACTCCCTTATTTACCAGAAAGAACCTCAAAACCCAGACAGACCGGTATTGCCATGGTTATGGACAAAGGTATGAGCCTGCGCGAAGCCGAAGATTTTGTTACGAATTCAGGCGATTATACCGATTATATCAAGCTTGGTTTTGGGACATCATTTGTATGTAAATGTGTTGCCGAAAAAATTAAACTTTATAAAACAGCCAACATCAAGGTATATGTCGGGGGCACACTATTTGAAGCCTTTCTTATCCGGGATCAATTTGATGAATTTCGCAAGTATATTGACAGATTTGGAGTGGATACCGTAGAGATTTCAGATGGTTCGATGTCAATGGATCATGACATCAAATGTGAATATATCCATAAACTTTCCAGAGAATATACGGTTTTGTCGGAGGTTGGTTCCAAAGAATCCGGTATCCTGATCGCTCCAAACCGATGGATTGAAATGATGCAAAAGGAGTTGCAGGCCGGATCAGTCAAAGTAATCGGAGAGGCAAGAGAAAGTGGCAACGTTGGGATTTATCGTCCTACAGGGAAAGCTCATGTCGCTTTAATCAATAAAATCCTGGTGAAAGTTCAAAGTGATAAGATAATCTGGGAAGCTCCGTTAAAATCACAGCAAGTCTGGTTTATTAAAAATTTTGGAGCAAATGTTAACCTTGGAAATATTCCACCTGCTGAGGTTATTCCTCTTGAAACACTGCGTTTAGGGCTACGGGGTGATACCTTTTTCCAGTTTCTTCCTTCAAAATATAAAAAGTATCAACCCAAATAGCAAACGAATGAGACGCTTCGGCCTGACGGGTTATCCCCTAACCCATTCATGGTCGCAAAGGTTTTTTAACGAAAAATTCAAGTCAGAAGGGTTTACGGATTGCAGGTATGAACTCTTTCCAAGACGTGATCTTACCGGGTTCCGGGAATGGATATCGGATCAGCCTGATCTTTACGGGTTAAACGTTACAATTCCATATAAAATTTCTATTATTAAATTGCTTGACGATATGGATAAAGTTGCACTTGAAATAGGTGCAGTTAACACTATTAAAATCAGTCGGATATCCGACATAATCAGACTGAAAGGGTTTAATACGGATGCTGAGGGATTCCGTAATTCAATACCGCAACCATTGAGACATTATCACGCTTTGATTTTAGGTTCGGGAGGAGCTTCAAAAGCAATTGCCAAAGCATTCCGGGATCTTGGGATAGATTTCAAATTAGTTTCCCGAACTCCTCTATTTGGGACCGGCATTTCATATGAAGGACTTGATGCAACAGAAATGTCTAATGCTACCTTAATCATCAATACAACTCCCCTCGGAATGTTTCCTGATGTTGAAACTTTTCCATTGATTCCATACGAACTGATAACACCTCATCATTTACTCATTGACCTTGTGTACAATCCTGAAGAGACATTATTTCTAAAAAAAGGAAAGGCACGTGGGGCAAAAACGTTAAATGGGCTTAATATGCTTCAATTTCAGGCGGAGTTGGCTTTTAAGATTTTTTTCTCGGATTAAATTTTTTAATTCCCCGGTTTATCCTTCTCTTCTTTTTCCGGCTCTTCATGCCTGATCACTTCCAACTTTAAATTTGCCACCATGGCAGCAACCGCTGCAACGGCAGCCAACATCGGAGCGATCAATGCGCCTATGACACCGAAGGTCACCGGGATCTCAAGATATACTTTTCCTTCTTCATCCTTGATAATCAGACGCCTTACATTTCCTTCGTGAATGAGCTGTTTGATTTTCTCGACAAGCTCTTCACCTTTGACCTTAAATTCTTCTTTAATATTTTCCATTTTTCATCTTTATTAATCAATGACATAATGTCATTATCTTTAAGCTTATCAAAATCCATTCCAAATGTATTTTGGCAGCCTATCTGACCATGAGAGAATATCAATCGTTTAAGCAAATGCTCATAATTCTGTTAGCCTAATGTGATGAGGTAAATATTTGATCACAATCAAAGAATAATTTGGTGTTATTAAAAGAAATTCTTAATTTCGCAGCCCATTTGAAATTCCCTACGTACTAACAGATTGACACATCCAAATAAAACAAAATGAATTTAACTTCTGAAGTAAAGAAAAAAGCATTTAAAGATTACGGGAAATCCGAATTTGACAGTGGTTCGGCTGAAGCACAGGTTGCAATGTTTACAATGAAAATTCAACACCTTACAGATCACCTGAAAATAAATAAGAAAGACCTTGTCACAGAAAGATCCCTGGTCCGGATGGTTGGCAAACGCAGAAGGTTGCTTGATTACTTAAAGTCAAAAGATATTGAGCGTTATCGTGTTATAATTAAAAAGCTAAACCTGAGAAAATAACAATAATTTTCCTGTTTTTACAAGAAAAGAGGCAATTCAACAAATTGCCTCTTTTAATATACGAAAGAAACGAAACACATGATTGGAATTACTAAAACATTTAACCTGAAAGATGGCAGGGAAATCACCTTGGAAACCGGCAAACTGGCTAAACAGGCCGATGGATCTGTTGTCGTTAAAATGGGAGACACTATGCTCCTGGCCACGGTAGTGGCTATGCAAGAGGCCAAAGAGAATGTCGACTTCATGCCTCTCTCCGTGGAATACCGTGAAAAGTATGCTGCTGCCGGAAGATTCCCCGGTGGATTTTTCAAACGTGAAGCTAGACCATCAGATTATGAGGTTTTGATTTCACGCCTTGTTGACCGTGCTCTTCGGCCACTGTTTCCCAGTGATTTTCATGCAGAAGTTCAGGTTATTGTAACACTTATCTCTGCAGATAAAAACTTCCTCCCTGATGCTCTGGCCTGTCTGGCTGCTTCTTCAGCCCTTGCAGTCAGTGATATTCCTTTTCTTGGCCCCATCTCCGAAGTCAGGGTCGGCAGAATTAACGGACAATTCGTCATTAATCCGACAATCTCCGACCTGGTCAATTCAGACATGGATATAATGGTCGCAGCTTCTGTGGACAATATCGTAATGGTTGAGGGTGAAATGAAGGAGGTATCGGAAGCCGATATGCTTGAGGCTTTAAAAATCGCCCATGATGCCATAAAGCCGCAGTGCCGTGCACAGCTTGAACTGGCTGCACTCTTAAAGAGATCAACCGACAAACGAGTCTATTCACACGAGATCAACGATCCTGAATTTAAAGAAACTCTCAGGAAAGCTACCTACTCAAAGGTCTATGAAATGGCCAGAACAGGGATTTCGAACAAGCATGAACGTAAAAAAATCCTTGAAATAATTAAAGAGGAATTTATCGGTACGTTGACGGAAGAAGAAAAGGACGAAAAGCAACCCATGATCGACCGGTACTTTCATGATGTGGAAAAAGAAGCGATTCGCAATGCCACGCTTGAAATCCGCAAACGTGTGGATGGACGCAACCTCGATGAGATTCGTCCAATATGGAGCGAGGTTGATTATTTACCAGCTGCTCATGGGTCGGCAATATTTACGCGTGGCGAAACCCAGTCCTTGACTACCGTAACTTTGGGAACAAAGCTCGATTCACAAATTATTGATGGAGTCGTAATCGAAGAAAAGATCAGTTTTATCCTTCATTATAATTTCCCTTCTTTTGCCACCGGGGAAGTCAAACCGATTCGGAGCACCGGCCGTCGTGAAATCGGTCACGGGAACCTTGCAATGCGAGCCTTGAAAAACATGCTCCCCCCGCCTGAGGAGAATTTATATACAATCCGTGTTGTATCGGATATACTTGAATCGAACGGCTCATCCTCAATGGCTACAGTATGTGCAGGAACGATGGCTCTTATGGACGCGGGAGTAAAAATACGTAAACCGGTATCAGGCATTGCCATGGGACTCATTACCGATGTCAAAACCGGAAAATATGCGGTGTTATCAGATATCCTCGGCGACGAAGATCACCTGGGAGACATGGATTTCAAAGTCTGTGGCACCCGCGATGGCATCACTGCCTGCCAGATGGACATCAAGGTCGAAGGATTATCCTATAAAATTCTTGAAGAGGCCCTTGAGCAGGCAAAAGCAGGAAGACTTCATATTTTAAAAGAAATAGAGAACACGATTGCCAAGCCTCGTCCAGATTACAAACCATTCGTACCAAGAATTTTCCAGATGAAGGTTCCTAAAGAATTTATCGGAGCAATCATTGGCCCGGGAGGAAAAGTCATTCAGGAAATGCAACGGGAGACTGGAACGACCATTGTTATTGAAGAAATCGGAGATTTTGGCATTGTGGATATTGTTGCAGATAATGTTGAGGCAAAAGATGCAGTGGTTGAAAAAATAAAAAGGATAGTCGCTGTTCCGGAAGTTGGTGAGATTTATAAGGGTAAAGTTAAAAACATTATGCCCTTTGGCGCTTTCATTGAAATCCTTCCGAATCAGGATGGTCTGTTACATATTTCCGAGATTGAGTGGAGACGCCTTGAAAAGGTTGAGGATGCTCTTAAAGTCGGTGATGAGGTTGAAGTCAAATTAATCGATATTGATCCAAAGAGCGGAAAGCTGAAATTATCACGGAAAGTATTGCTGCCAAGACCAGAAGGAAAAAGTGAACAAAAACAAGAACATACGCATTCAAAAAGAGAATAAATGTTGTAACTTTGTCCTTACTTGTACGTACACGATATATCTTATTTTATTCTCCAACATTATCCGGCACTCGCATGAGGCAGTTAAAGATTACTAAACAGGTCACGAACCGTGAAACCGCTTCGCTTGATAAGTATCTCCAGGAAATCGGTAAAGTTGAACTTATCACCGCGGATGAAGAGGTAGCCCTGGCTCAGCGTATTAAACAAGGAGATATGGCAGCTTTGGAAAAGCTAACCAAAGCCAATCTCCGTTTTGTCGTTTCTGTCTCCAAACAATATCAGAATCAGGGATTAAGCCTTCCTGATCTGATCAATGAAGGAAATCTGGGTCTGATCAAAGCCGCGCAGCGGTTTGATGAAACCAGAGGATTCAAGTTCATTTCCTATGCTGTATGGTGGATCCGACAATCGATCCTCCAGGCTCTTGCCGAACAATCACGAATTGTGAGGCTTCCCCTCAACAAGATTGGTTCAATTAACAAAATCAATAAGGCATATGCTCACCTCGAGCAGCAATATGAGCGGGAACCTAATGCAGATGAAATTGCAACCATGCTTGAGGTCTCCGAGAATGAAGTAAAAGAATCACTTCGTAATTCAGGTCGTCATGTTTCAATGGATGCTCCCCTGATCCAGGATGAAGATAATACCATGTATGATGTCCTCAGAAGTGAAGAAAACACCACTCCTGATAACGGCTTACTTTACGAGTCACTTAAAAGGGAAATTGAACGCGCAGTCTCCACGCTTACACAAAGGGAAGCCGATGTTATCAGGCTTTATTTTGGACTCAATGGCAGTCATCCCATGACTCTTGAAGAGATTGGTGAAAAGTTTGACCTGACGCGTGAACGTGTCCGTCAAATAAAAGAAAAAGCAATCCGAAGATTGAAACATACTTCCAGAAGCAAGATCCTTAAAACTTATCTTGGATAAAAGAATCCCTGATGAATCATCTCGTTGCTCCATCCCTGCTCTCGGCTAATTTCCTGAACCTGCAGCATGATCTTGAGATGCTCAACAGAAGCGATGCCGATTGGATCCATCTTGACGTCATGGATGGATTGTTTGTTCCGAACATTTCCTTTGGATTCCCGATAATTGAAAAAATTAACAGGATTGCTCAAAAGCCCCTTGACGTTCATCTGATGATCATCGATCCTGACCGTTACTTCGAACGGTTCCAGGAAGCCGGCGCTAAGGTGATCAGTGTCCACTACGAAACTTGCAAAAACCTTAACCGATCCGTTTACGCCATCAAAAATATTGGAGTTAAAGCAGGTGTTGTTCTGAATCCTGCATCCAACGTCAATCTTCTTGAAGAGATCATTTGTGATGTGGACATGGTTTTACTGATGTCGGTAAATCCGGGCTTCGGGGGTCAGAAATTCATTAAAAATACATATGATAAGACAAGGCGGCTGAAAGAAATGATCCTTCGGAAAAAGTCTGCCGCTCTCATTGAAGTCGATGGAGGTGTTGATCTTGAGAACGGACGAAAGCTTCTTGAAGCCGGTGCGGATGTTCTTGTCGCCGGGAATACAATCTTCTCCTCTCCCGACCCTGCTGCAACCATCAAAAAATTAAAGAATCTCTAAGCAGTATTTTCCTGGTTTTTATTCGGTTGATGATTTGTTCTAACCGGTATCACAATTTTCATTGTAATACTTTTGTTTTTTTCTATTTTTACAAAAAAATAGCCCTCCTATTTATGGATTCTGAAGGCGCAAAAAAATATATTCTTGCAAGACTTGTACAGGAACTTGACCCGACGCTGTTCTACCATAACGTTGAGCACACTCTGAATGTCTATGAATCGGTAATGCAAATTGGCGAGATGGAGGGAGTCAGTGGGAAAGAGCTCGACCTGCTCCTGACTGCCGCCCTGTTTCACGATGCTGGAATGATGAAAGGTTACGAAAATCATGAAGAGAATTCCTGCGCACTATCAAAGGAAATGCTTCCTGCTTTCGGATATTTCAACAATGAAATCAATTTTATTACAGGATTGATCAGAGTAACACAATTACCTCAGAATGCCAAAACCAAGCAGGAAGGAATTCTGTGTGATGCGGATCTTAACTACCTTGGCCGGAAGGATTTTTTTATCCATTCGTTTCAATTGCAGCTTGAATGGGATCTACACGGAGTTAAAAAAACGACATTGAAAGAATGGCTTGAGATCCAGGTTCAGTTTCTTTCCTCACACACCTATTTTACAGACTCTGCTTTTGCTCTTTGTAATGAACAGAAGCAAAAGAATTTGAATGAGATCAAGGAGTTATTAAGGCTTTCCTGTTAATCAATCAATTGTCGAATAAAATTTCAAAACAAAAAATATGACAGCAAAAACCAAAAAAGAGATAAAATACAACAACATCGTCCTGATCCCCACCGATTTCTCGGAAGTATGTGGAAATGCTATTTCCCACGGAGTGAAACTGGCCCAATTCCTGAAGTACAAAGTCTGCATCCTGCATGTTATCAACCGGGAAACCAAATCTGCGCTGAAAAAGAAAAATGTCGGAGTCGATTATATTGAGAAGCGGTTGAAAGAATACAAAAATTATTACGAAAAAAAGTACCAGGTCAAGGTGGAAACGATGGCGGTTGAAGGAAGCATATTTTCAACTATCAATGAAATTGTCGCTAAGATAGGTGCAAACCTGATGGTACTGGGAACACATGGTAAAAAAGGATTACAGCATCTTTTCGGAAGTTATGCACTCAGGGTGGTTATTGAATCGCCGGTGCCCGTTATCGTTGTGCAGAAACGTTCATTCAGGGATGGGTACAAGGATATTGTGTTCCCTATTCATAACGACGTTGAGCCCCGTCAAAAGGTTCAATGGGCCAAGCTAATGGCCAAGCTTTTTAATTCCAAAATCCATTTATTCCAATCCTTTGAAAAAGATTCAGGCCTCAACAGCAGGTTAAAAATTATCACCCGGCAGATCACCGAAAGCTTCGATGAGGATAAAATTCCTTATGAGGTGATGGTTGCGGAAAAAAGCGCTGCTTTTGCCGAACAGGTTATATCATACGCGGTAAAAAATCATGCTGATATGATCATGATAATGACCCGGCCGAACATCGATATCCCTGGTTTCAGCCTTTCTGCATGGGATGAACGACTTATGTTCAATGAAGCGCAAATCCCTGTGATGTGCCTTAATCCCGTTGATTACGGTTACTACTATTATGAATGGATCATGCTTGCCTGATAAACAGCGAATTTTCAATAAATGATCGACCGGATCCGGAGAAACTGGGATGACCGCCCTCTATTGCTGATCATGGGACTTGCGATTATTTTCCGCTTTCTCGCAGTGATCTTTGCGAAAGGCTGGGGCATGTTTGATGATCATTTCATTGTGATTGAATCTGCACAGTCCTGGGTTGATGGTTACGATTATAATTATTGGCTGCCCTGGAGCCAGGGGAATACCGGTCCGACCGGACATAACATGTTCTATCCGGGATTCCATTTCCTTCTATTTTCCTTTTTAAAATGGTCCGGTATAAATGACCCTCAGACCAAAATGTTTTTTGTGAGGTTATTGCATGCAGCCTTATCAATGATAACCGTCTATTTTGGTTACCTGATCACAGAAAAATTGGGTGGAAAAAGATCTGCCCGGATTGCAGGATTGCTCTTATCGATATTATGGTTTATGCCATGGATTAGCGTCCGTAACCTTGTAGAATCGACTTGTATACCATTTCTTATGATGGGTTTCTGGTTCATTATCCGCTCAGACAAGGACAACAGAACATTTTTAAATTATTTCCTTGCAGGACTTTTTTTCGGATTGGCGTTCAATATCCGGCCACAGACTGCGTTGTTCGCTGCCGGAGTTGGATTAGTCATCCTTTTCAGCAGGAGGTGGAAAGAGCTGGTCTCCATTATTTTGGGAGCATTCCTTACTGTTATTATCGTTCAGGGAGGACTTGATTTTATGATCTGGGGACAACCCTTTGCCGAGCTTATCGAATATTTCAGAATTTGTGCGACGGAGAGTGATCTATATATTACGTTGCCATGGTATAATTACTTTCTTGTAATCGCCGGACTACTTATTCCGCCTGTCAGTCTTTTTCTTCTTTTCGGATTTATCCGTAAATGGAGGAAATGTTTGATTATTGTCCTTCCTTCTGTTCTTTTCTTCATCTTTCACTCCTATTATCCGAACAAACAGGAACGTTTTATTCTTCCCATGTTACCATTTTTCATAATGATAGGGTCGATCGGGTGGCAGGAATTCGTTGAACTGTCTAAATTTTGGAATAACCATAGAAAACTGCTCAGAATCTCATGGACATTTTTCTGGATAATTAATATCATCCTGTTAGGTGTTGCAACCTTTTCATATTCAAAAAAGGCGCGGGTGGAAAGCATGCAATACCTTTCAAAATATCCGGATATCAGATATCTTGTCATGATAGATGAAGAATCACTTCCGGAACAAATTCCTAAATTTTACCTTGGACAATGGCCGGTATGCTGGAGCGAACAGTCGGGAGATCATAGTCCTGATTCCTTACTGCGACACGTATTAAAGCAGCCTTCAGACCAGTATCCAAGATTTTTTCTTTTCACAGGAGAAAAAGATCTTCAGTCGCTTGTTACGAAAACCAGAAAGCACTTTCCGTTCATTGTCTATGAAACCACAATACATCCGGGTTTTATTGACAGGACTGTACATTGGATGAATCCTGTTAACAGGAACCGTACTATTTATATTTACAGGAACCGCGAATTCTTCCCCAACAAGATTGAATAAATCATGGATAAAAAAAAACTAAATATAGCCCAACCTTCTTTCCGGGGGAATGAAAAAAAATATGTGCTTGATGCCCTTGATACAGGTTGGATAAGTTCAATAGGTTCTTACATCGATAATTTTGAAAAATCCTTTGCCAAATATCACGGAGTAAAACATGCTATAGCTACTCATAACGGGACTATTGCTCTCCATCTGGCTTTAGTAGCCGCGGGCATTCATGATGAAGATGAGGTTATTGTTCCCGATCTGACTTTCATTGCTACTGCCAACAGTGTAAGGTATTGCAATGCCTTACCGATACTAACCGATGTAGATATTCAGGACTGGAACATTGATGCAGATAAAATTTCAAAGAACCTTACAAACAAAACGAGATGTATCATACCGGTCCATCTTTACGGTAATCCCGCCAACATGACGATGATAATGCAAATCGCCCGGGCGAATAATTTACTGGTTATTGACGATTGTGCTGAAGCCACAGGAGCGTCTATCAATGGTAAAAAAGTCGGGACATTTGGCGATATAGGCATTTTCAGCTTTTTCGGGAATAAAATCATTACAACCGGCGAAGGAGGAATGTGTATTACCGATAATGATGAACTGGCCGACCGGATGCGGATACTCAGAGACCATGGGATGAACCGCAAGAAGAAGTACTGGTATGACCACATCGGATTCAACTACAGAATGACCAACCTGCAGGCAGCAGTGGGGCTTGCCCAATTGGAACAGCTTGATGATTTACTGTCGATCCGTAAAGATATCTATAACATATATAAATCTGCATTAGTAAATCATCCGCTGATCAATTTTCAATCCACAAATGGTAATGAATATGTCACCTGGCTGGTAACATTAAGAATTAAAGGTTTATCGTACGAACAAAGGGATTCGGTCATGGCTGAACTGAAAAAGGAACAGATTGATTCACGCCCGGTTTTTTACCCTATACATGAAATGCCATTTTACCAATCAACAGAATTCATCAGGCAAAGGGTTCCAAATTCAATAACAATTAGTCAGGAAGGAATCAGCCTGCCTACATTTGTTGATATGACGAAGGAAGATATTTTACACGTCTCGGAAAGTTTAATTACTGCTATTGATAAAGTTTCGAAATGAAATTATCGGTCATATTGCCTACATTCAATGAGAAGGAATCCATTCTCCTTCTGATTACCGATATTCTCCTGATCCTTGGAAATGAAGGATACGAATATGAAATAGTCGTGGTGGATGATAATAGTCCCGATGGCACATACGATCATATTTTAAGGAATTTTTCTGGTGATTCCCGGGTCAGACCTTTGTTGCGTAAAAATGAAAAAGGTCTTGCCACAGCCATTCTGCATGGGATAAAAAATGCGACCGGCGACAGGATCGTTGTAATGGATACTGATTTCAACCATCCACCGAAGCTCATTCCATTACTTGTGAAGATCACGGATTTCTTTGATATCGCTTCCGGTTCCCGATATATAATCGGCGGGGGCATGGAACTTTCACGTGCGAGGTACATCGGAAGCAAGTTGTTCAACAAATTCATTCATTATACATTAGGTGTAAAAACCACCGACAATCTTAGTGGATTTTTTGCGTTTAAAAAAGAAATTCTAGAAAAGACTGATCCGGATTCAATTTTTTACGGTTATGGCGATTATTATATCCGGTTTTTGTATGAAATGCAAAAGCAAAAAAAATTCATTCTTGAAGTGCCCGTTGTATATGAAGATCGAAAGGGTGGACTTTCAAAGACGAACTTTAAAAACGAAATATTAAGATATACTAGAACAGTTTTTAAGATCAGGTTCGGCCAGTGGAAAAACAAGTGACCTATGGACAAGCTGGGGGCTCAAAAACGGATTGGTGAGTTATCGGAAGAAATCCGGCAACACGATTATAAATACTACGTCCTTTCAAAACCTGTGATCTCCGATTTTGAATATGATATGCTTATGGAGGAACTGATCCACCTGGAAAAAGAACACCCCGAACTTACCGAGCCTGATTCGCCATCGCAACATGTCGGAGGAGCTATCACAAAGGAGTTCAGGCAAGTAATACATAAGTACTCCATGCTATCACTCTCGAATACATATTCGGAAGAAGAAGTGAGGGATTTTGACGAACGTATTCATAAACTGATCGGCGGGGAGGTGGAGTACGTTTGTGAGTTGAAAATTGATGGCGTTGCAATTGGACTTACATACAGGAATGGCAAGCTTTTCCAGGCGGTGACCCGTGGAGATGGAATCCAGGGCGATGATGTCACCGAAAATATCAAGACAATAAAAAGCATTCCGTTACGATTGCATGGAAGTGGTTTTCCGGAGGAATTTGAGATCAGGGGCGAGATCTATATGCCTCATTCCAGCTTTGATCAGTTGAATAAAAAACGGCTCGAAGATGATGAAGAATTATTTGCGAATCCAAGAAATGCAGCCTCAGGAAGCATCAAGATGCAGGACTCAACAGAAGTTGCAAAACGCAAACTCGATTGTTTTCTATACTATCTTCCGGCAAATGGTCCTCCTGCCAAAACTCACTATGATAGCCTGATTGCTGCAAAATCGTGGGGATTTAAAATCTCGCAATTCATTGTCCGTTGTAAAAACGCGGATGAGATCTTCGAATATATAAAAACGTGGGATACAGCAAGACATGACCTTCCGTTCAACATCGACGGAGTAGTCATCAAGGTTAATGACCTTCATCAGCAGGAACTGTTGGGATCAACTGCAAAGTCGCCCCGTTGGGCTATTGCATTTAAATTCAAAGCCGAACAAGTGTCCACACAACTCCTGTCTGTTGATTTCCAGATCGGCAGATTGGGGACAGTTACACCCGTTGCAAATCTTCAGCCGGTTTTACTTGCAGGTACCATAGTCAAGCGGGCAACGCTGCATAATGCGGACTTCATCGAAAGTCTCGGCATAAGGATCAACGATACCCTGTTTGTTGAGAAGGGCGGTGAGATCATTCCGAAGATCACCGGTGTTGATTTAGATAAGCGATCTTCCGGTTCCGTTCCTCTTGAATTCATTAAAAACTGTCCGGAATGTGGTAGTTTGCTTGTACGGCAAGAAGGTGAAGCAGCATGGTATTGCCCGAATGAAACCGGTTGTCCACCCCAGATAAAAGGCAAGCTCGAACATTTTATCAGTCGCCGGGCTATGAAAATAGAAAGCCTTGGAGAAGGTAAAATTGAAATACTTTACGACAACGGATTAGTTCAGGATGTTGCCGATCTGTACGACCTCACGTATTACAAGCTGATCGGAATCTCAAAAGTTTATGAAGGAACGAATGATAAAAAAGAGAAAAAGATCAGTTTCAGGGAAAAAACGGTACAGAACATCCTGAAAGGGATTGAAAATTCGAGACAAGTTGGGTTTGAGCGGGTTCTTTATGCCTTAGGCATCCGGTTCGTCGGGGAGACTGTTGCAAAAAAACTGGCAAGATATTTTCAAACAATCGACTCATTAATGACTGCCGATACCGAAGCCCTTATTGAGGTCGAAGAGATCGGTGATAAAATTGCCCAGAGTATTATTTTCCATTTCAGGGAGCCAAAAAATAAGATCATCATAGAGCGGCTAAAGAGCGCCGGCCTTCAATTCATTATAACCCAGGAACCAGAGACAAAAAAAAGCGACAGGCTTCAAGGGCTTACCTTTGTAGTAAGCGGTGTATTTGAGAATTTCTCACGGGATGATCTTAAAAAAATCATTGAAGAGCATGGGGGCAGAAATGCCGGTTCAATCTCATCAAAAACCAGCTACCTGATCGCCGGAACCAACATGGGGCCGGAAAAACGGAAAAAAGCTGAAAAGATAGGGATTCCGATTATTACTGAGGGTGAGTTTATGAGGATGATTTGACTCCCCCCCTCTCCTGAAGGAGAAGGGGAGGATGTAAGTGTGGGTTTGCGTGTGAGTGTGTAGAGTGGTGAAGTGGTGAGGTGTATGAGGGATTAGCAAATATGACGGGAGTAGAGCTTTTAATACAACTTAGTTACCTTCCGGCGTCACAATATCAAGATCTTTACAAAAAAAGCTGCACATCCTCCGGCTGGATCTTCAATAAAAACATCTGTAAATGATAAGTTTTTTACTTTTATGATTATCTCATTTTAGGAAAAGTGGTTTTTCTTATGATGTTTATTCATTTAGTAGTCAGTAGTCGGCAGTCAGCAGTCCAAACTCAA
>Ga0172371_10003805_pt1 | contig 23221 bp, 26 predicted proteins | sample Lak12m_FD_114543 | JGI IMG/M metagenome (GOLD analysis project Ga0172371, IMG submission 114543) | Freshwater microbial communities from Kabuno Bay, South-Kivu, Congo - kab_022012_12m | ecosystem: Environmental > Aquatic > Freshwater > Lake | place: Democratic Republic of the Congo: South-Kivu...
GACAGTGATCGGCACGGCGGTCATCCCCACCTTGGTCGCCAGCCTGGCCTTCGTGCCGAAGCACCTGCTGCGCGCCGAGGCTCCGGAGGCGGCCTCCGCCAGCGCTCCGGTCGCGGCCGCGAACGGGGCGACGGTCTCGGCCGCGGCCCTGGGCGAGGCCCTCATGCGGGCGCTGCGCGATGTGGAGGCGCCCTTCGTCGACGACCAGCTGCTCGCCGCCGCTCTCGACGAGCTCGACCTCGAGGAGGAAGAAGTGGAGGAGGTCGCCGACGAGGGCTGACGACGAGGGGGACCGCACCGCTGGAGGAAGGCGACGAGGCTTGACCGATTCTGGGTACAACACCCCCGACAGACGCGATGAGGCTCGCGTGCCGCGCTCCGGCGCTGATGGCTTCTACCCCGACCCTTGGGTGGAAGCCTTTTCGTTGGAGGTGAGGCGATGACCGTCAAGCAGCCCGTGGCCGCCGACGGACCGGCGAGGACGGTCCCGTCCGCCCCCGGCCGTGACGCGGTGCCGGCGGCCGCGCGCGCCCTGTCGATTCTCCGCACCGACCTCCTCGACGAGGACGAGCGGCGTCTCGTCGAGGCCACGGCCGCGCGCGTCGCCGAGGCCGACGTCTACGTGGTCGCCGTCGGTGAGTTCAAGCGGGGCAAGAGCAGCCTGCTCAACGCCCTGATCGGCGACCGCATCCTCCCGGTGGGCGTCGTCCCGCTCACGGCCGTCGTGACGGTGCTCAAGCGCGGGAAGCCGGACGCCGTGGGCGTGTACGCGGACGGCCGCCGGGGAGCGGTGGACGCGGCGCGCCTTGCCGACTACGTGACCGAAGAAGGGAACCCCGGCAACAGGCTGGGACTGAGCAGGGTGGAGGTCGCTTCTCCGCGTTTCGTCCTCCCTCCCGGCGCCATGCTGATCGACACCCCGGGCCTGCGGTCCGTGGTCGACGGCGGCGAGGACCACACGCTCGACTTCCTGCCCCAGGTCGATGTCGCGCTCATGGTCCTCTCGGTCGACCAGCCGCTGAGCGGCGACGAGCACGACCTCGCCGTGCGGCTGCGCGACCAGGGCGCCGAGATGGTGTTCGTCCTGAACAAGACCGACTACCTGTCGCCGGCGGAGAAGCGGGAGGCGGAGAGCTTCGTCGCGGAGCGACTCCGCCTCTCCGGCTTCTCCGGCGCCGCGCTGTTCGCCGTCTCGTCGAAGCGGGCGGCGCAGGACGGCGGCGCCGATGGGGTCCCCAGGCTCCGCGCGTACCTCGACGCCCTCCTCGAGCGACGGTACGAGGCGATCCGGCGCAGCCTGTCGGACCTTCGTGTGGGCAGGCTGCTCGACGAGCTCGAGATGAGCCACGCCGTGCAGCGCGAGGTCGCCGGGAGCGCCGAGGAGAAGCTGGCGCGCGCGCTCAGGGACCTCGAGGCCGCGCGCGAGCGCATCGGCAGGCTGGCCGAGGAGCAGGACGCCATCTTCGCGCACCGCATCCAGACGGCCGAGCGCGGGCTCTCTGACGAGATGTCGGCGTTCCACCGGACCCTCGAAGCCGCTCTCCTCGCCGAGGTCGAGGGGCTGGCCGGCGAGCCCGAGCTCGACGAGCAGCGTGTCGACCAGGTGCTGCGCAGCACGATCGAGCGTCTTCTCGCCGAGCGGATCGAGAGCCAGAGCGCGGCGCTGGAGGCGGTGGTCGCCGAGGCGTACCGGCGACTGCTCTCCGAGCTCGACGCTCTCGCCGTGTCTCTCGCCGACAGCGCGTCGGCGATCCTCGGCGTCAGCGTCCCTCGCCCCGAGGAGTCCTCGCGCGCGGGCCTGAGGCTGTCCGTCAACGTCAAGCTGCGCGACGACCCGGTCGGGCTCGAGATGCTGACAGCCGCCCTTCAGGCGCCATTGCCGGGGCGGATGCGGAGGCGCCTGCTGCTCAAGCGGTCGCGCGCGCGGGCCGGGGAGCTCGCCAACCGGCACGCCGGCCGAGCGCGCAGCGAGCTGGCCCGGGCCATGCGCGCCGAGACGATGAAGGCCCTCAAGGACGCCCACCGGCAGCTGGACGCGATCACACGGTCCCTCGACAGGGCGGTGGAACAGGGCCTCGCACAGCGCGCGTTGACGACCGAAGCTGCTTCGGTCGCAGGGCGCCGCATCGGGGAGGTCCTGGAGAGTATCGCTGAGGCGAGGCGGGTCCTGGCCGAGGGTGCCCCTGCGGCGGCGGACGCAGCGCCATGAGCATCCTCTTCAAGTCCGAGATGCGCCGGGCGCTGCTCGGTGAGGAGTGTCCGCTGTGTGCGCTTCGCCGCGAGGACGAAATCCGTGACCTCCACAGCCTTCTTCACGAGGGCCTGTCCAATGCCTGGTACCTCAAGCGCCTGTCCCGGGCCGGCGGGTTCTGCGCGGAGCACGCCTGGGCGTTACAGAGGCTGGAAGAGCGCGACTGGCACGACGGGCTCACCAACGCATCCTTCGAGCGGCCGCTCCTCGCCGACGCAATCAGAGAGATCGAACGGCTGCCGACGACGACGAAGGCCGTGCGCCGTGCGCGGCGGGAGCTGAAGACGACCCCCTGCCCGGCGTGCGAGGCCCGGGCGCGGATGGAGTCGATCCGCGCGTCCAATCTTGCAGAGGCGCTGCTGGACGAGGAGCTCTCCGAGCTCTACGTGCAGAGGAAGCTTGGTCTGTGCATGCCGCGTTTCCGGATCGTCTGGTCCGTGGAGATGCCGGAAGAGGCCCGGCATGTGCTGGCCACGACGCAACACCGCCAGCTCGAGGCGCTGCTCGGCGAGCTGGACCAGTACCTGCGCAAGCATCACCTGCACGTGAAGGAGCTCCCCCTGCCCGAGGAGGCGGTAGGCTGGCGACGCGCCGTCGCCGTGCTGTCGGGCCAGGCTTTGAGCGCTGAGCTGGGGGACGGCTCGGCTTGCGAAGCTCCCCCGCAGGAGCAGGCGGATGATCGACCGTCCGGCGACGAGCAGGAAGCCATCCACGATCAGGAGACCCCATGCAGACGATCATCGATGTGACGGCGAGACAGATACTGGACTCTCGCGGCAACCCCACTCTCGAGGTGGAGGTCGAGCTGGAGTCAGGGGCCGTCGGTCGCGCCGGGGTTCCCTCGGGCGCCTCCACCGGTGAGCACGAGGCGGTCGAGCTGCGTGATGCGGAAGCGCCGTTCGGGGGCAAAGGCGTGACTCGGGCCGTCGAGAACGTGAACGGCGTGATCGCAGATGAGGTCGTCGGCTTCGCGCTACCGACCAGCGAATCGTCGACCGTCGGCTCATCGATCTGGACGGCACCCCGAACAAGGCCAGGCTGGGCGCGAACGCCATCCTTGGTGTCTCGCTGGCGACTGCCTACGACGCCGCCGCCGCCCTCGAGCTGCCGCTCTATCAGTACATCGGCGGCGTCAACGCGCACGTGCTCCCGGTCCCGGGGATGCACAGCATGAACGGCGGCAAGCACGCCGACAACAACGTCGACTTGCAGGAGTTCATGATCATGCCGGTGGGCGCCGCGAGTTTCAGCGAAGCTCTTCGCGCGTGCTCGGAGGTCTACCACAGTCTGAAAGGCGTACTGAAGCAGAAGGGCCTGAGTACAGCCGTCGGCGACGAGGGCGGTTTCGCTCCCGACCTGGGCAGCAACGAGGAGGCCGTCCAGGTGATCGTCCAGGCCGTCGAGGCGGCAGACTACGAGTCGGGCGCCGACATCATGGTCGCCCTGGACCCCGCAGCGTCCAGCTTCTACGACGCCGGCAAGGAGCGCTACGTTCTGGCGAGCGAGCGCCGTGAGCTCACGAGCGCCGAGATGGTGGACTACTACGCGGCGCTCGTCGAGAAGCACCCGATCGTCAGCATCGAGGACGGCCTTGCCGAGGGCGACTGGGAGGGTTTCAGGCTGATGACGGAGCGCCTGGGCGACCGCATCCAGGTGATGGGCGACGACATCTTCGTGACCAACACCGGGCGCATCGCGCGCGGCATCGCCGAGAAGACCGCCAATTCGGTGCTCATCAAACTCAACCAGATCAGCACTCTGAGCGAGACGCTCGACGCCATCGAGATGGCCGAGCGCGCCGGCTGGACCGCTGTGTGCTCGCACCGCTCGGGGGAGACCGAAGACACGACGCTCGCCGACCTCGCTGTGGCCATGAACACCGGTCAGATCAAGAGCGGCGCACCGGCGAGGAGCGAGCGGGTAGCCAAGTACAACCAGCTGCTCCGCACCGAGGAGATGCTCGGGGAGGCGGCTGTGCATGCAGGACCGGCGGCCCTCTACAACCTGCCGAGGGAGCGCCGGTAGCAAGGGCTTTCGTGCTTCCCATGATCCGGGGGTGGATATGCATATTCCTGAGAACGCTGAACTGCTGCGAGTCTTCATCGGTGACAGTGATCGGTACCACCACCACTCCCTCTATGAGGCGATCATCGAGAAGGCCCGAGAGCATCACCTCGCCGGCGCCACGGCTCTGAGGGGCTACGTCGGCTACGGCGCCCACAGCCGTATCCACACGGCGAAGATCCTGAGGCTCTCCGAGGACCTCCCGGTCGTCGTCGAGATCGTCGATGCGCCGGAGAAGATCGAGGCGTTCCTCCCGGTCCTCGACGAGATGATGGACGAGGGCATGGTGACCGTGGAATCGGTCAAGGTGCTGATCTATCGGCACGGGGACAAGACACAACCTCAGGCCAGGGTGCTGCCGGCTGACGAGGCCGCACGGGAATAGCGAAGGGGTGAACGGTCACGGCGGCGCCGGAGATGCGGCGGGCAGGCGAAGAGTCCTTGTGGGCTGAGGGGAGACGCGAGATCGAAACCCCATACTTCCGCTGTGAAGATTGCGGACACGAGTTCGCGAAGACCGAGTTCATGCCGGACACCGAAGACGAGGACCACGTCGAGTGCCCCAAGTGCGGGGGGCTGGACATCCAGTTGGTCGAACGGCCCGATGCCGATCGCGCTCAGTCGGAGACCGGAGTCTGACGATCCCGGACGTCCTGTGCCGGCCCCGGCGTCGTTCGGCTGGGGCCGGCGCCCAGGTCGTCTGAGCGGGCCGGGAGACGCGCCCGGTGCGTTCGGGGCCGGCCGGAGCCGGGCTCAGGCCGGGCGAACGACGGCGGCTCCCGGGCGTGCGGGGCTCGACCCAGACTGTGGCCGGCGACTCCCCTTGCCGATACTGCTCTCGTGACGATCGAGGCGGCCACATCGGGATGGACGCCCGCGGAGGAGGTTCGCATGGCACGACGACTCGTTCCGGCCGCCCTCGCGGCCCTCATCCTGGTCCTGCTCGCGGCCGTGCCCGCGTTCGCTGCGGAGCCCTACGGCTGGGACCTCCAGCTGCGCAACACCGCGGCCTCGAAGTACAACGCCGACCTGACGTACAAGCAGTTCGCCGCCTGGGTCGCCAAGGCGCACCGGCGGGTGTCGCTGACCCAGGACGGGGTCACGTACAAGGGCCCGTCCCTCAGGACGCTGGTCGGGTACTTCGACGACGGCAACCGGAACGCGTTCAGCGACAGACTGGCGGACGCGGGGTACAACGTCTCGGTCCTCGGCATGGACGGCTACTCCCACACCTTCAGCAGCACGCTGATCCAGAAGCTCGGCGACAGGCTCATCGTGGCCAGCCTCGGGAACGGGGCGGCGCTGCCGGTGCCCAAAGCCTTCGTGCAGGACGGGCTGCCGCTGTGGGTACCCGATTGGCCGCTGCGCATCGTGAGCATCGACCAGGACGTGGTCGCCGACGACCAGGTCCGCGGCATCGTGCGCGTCAGCATCCTGCCGCTGACGTCGCCGAACACGCCGTTCGAGCCCTACGGCTGGGACGTGCAGCTGCGGAACACGACGGCGAAGAGGTACGACGCCGACATGACGTCCAGGGCGTGGTCGGCGTGGGCCGGCAAGGCGGGGCGGCGGGTGACCGTGACGGAGAGCTTCTCCACCACCCTCACGGTGCAGTTCAGCGGTGTCTCGCTCAAGACGCTGGTGGGCTATTTCGACGACAACGACAAGAACACGTTCAACGCGAAGCTGGCTGCCAGGGGCTACGGCGTCGAGATGCTGGGCATGGACGGCTACTCGGCGATGTTCAGCAGCGCCGAGATCGCGGCGCTCGGCGACAAGGTGATCGTGGCGGACCTGGCCGACGGCGGCCCACTGAAGGTGCCGCCGGCCTTCATGCGTGACGGGCAGCCTGTCTGGGAGCCCAGCTGGCCGCTGCGTGTGGCGAGCGCGGACCCGAGCGTGATCGACGACGACAAGGTGCTCGGCGTGGTGCGCGTGACCATCGTGCCGCTGCTCAAGTGACCGAAGGCGCCGCCGGGCGGCCGGCTTCTGCCGGCCGCCCGGCGCCGCCGTTTGCGGAATCCCCGCACGGGAAAGTGTGAGCCGACGGGCCGCGCACGCCGCGGTGAGCTTGAGCGGAGGAGGATCCCATGGCCATCAGCGCGAGAAACCAGCTGCCGGGCACGGTCAAGAGCGTCGTCCTCGGCACCGTGATGGCCGAGGTCGTCGTGGACGTGGCGGGCCATGAGGTGGTCTCGGCCATCACCCGGCACGCGGTGGAGCGCCTCGACCTCAAGGCCGGCGACGAGGTCAAGGCCATCATCAAGTCCACCGAGGTCATGATCGAGAAGTGACGGCGGTCGGCGCGAGCGTTAGACTTGGCGTGAGCTAACGCCCACCAGCGGCGCCCTGCGCCGTGTGTCCGAGGAAGAGCACCAGCGCGTGAACGCCATCCCCGACAAGGCGCAGGGCCGTGTGGACTACCTGCGCCTCTCGATCACCGACCGCTGCAACCTGCGCTGCCAGTACTGCATGCCCGCCGAGGGCGTGCCGGCGCGCGCTCACGACGAGATCCTCAGCTTCGAGGAGCTCGCGGCTTTCTCGCGCGTCGCGGCCGGCTGCGGCATCAGCAAGGTGCGCATCACCGGGGGCGAGCCCCTGGTGCGGCGCGGCTGCGCCGACCTGGTCGCCATGCTGGCGCGCACGAGCGGCATCGACGACATCTCGCTCACCACCAACGGGACGCTGCTGGCGCGCTTCGCCGGCGACCTCCGCGACGCCGGCCTGCACCGCGTCAACATCAGCCTCGACAGCCTCGACGAGGCGCGCTTCGCCGCGGTCACGCGCGGTGGACGGCTGGGCGATGCTCTGGCCGGCCTCGACGCCGCCTTCGCGGCGGGCTTCTCGCCGGTCAAGGTCAACACGCTGCTGCTCGAGGGCGTGGAGGACGAGCTGCCGGCGTTCGTGGACCTCACGCGCGAGCGTGAGGTCCACGTGCGCTTCATCGAGTTCATGCCGCTCGACCGCCGCCTGGGCGGCCGCGGCCGTCTCGTCCCGGCGCCGCAGGTGCTGCAGCGGCTGCGCGAGCTGTACGAGCTGGTGCCGCACGAGGGGCCGTTCGGCCACGGTCCGGCGCAGTACTGGCAGGTGCCGGGCACGCCGGGCACGATCGGGTTCATCGCGGGTGTCTCCGAGCACTTCTGCGAGAGCTGCAACCGCCTGCGCCTCACGGCCGACGGGCGCCTGCGCACCTGCCTGTTCTCGGGTGAGGAGATCGTCGTGCGGCCGCTCATCGGCCGCCCGGACGAGCTGCGCGCCGCCATCCAGGACGCGGTGGCCGGCAAGAGCTTCGACCGCTGCGTGGAGCAGCGCGCCAACGAGCGCGCCATGTCGCAGATCGGCGGCTGAGGGTGATGGGATGACCGGGCTCAGCCACCTCGACGAGCAGGGCCGCGCGCGCATGGTGGACGTCGGCGCCAAGCACGAGACCGAGCGCGTGGCGCGCGCCGAGGCGCTGGTGGTCATGGCGCCCGAGACGCTTCGTCTGATCGCCGACCAGGCCGTGGCCAAGGGCGACGTGCTGGCCACGGCCCGCCTGGCCGGCATCATGGCCGCCAAGCGCACGCACGAGCTCATCCCGCTGTGCCACCAGCTCAACCTCACCGCCGTGCACGTGGATATCGCGGGCGACGAGGAGCTGCCCGGTCTGCGTATCGTCACTGAGGCCCGCCTGCGCGGCCGCACCGGCGTCGAGATGGAGGCGCTCGTGGCTGCGTCCGTCGCGAGCCTCACGGTGTACGACATGTGCAAGGCCGTGGACCGCGGCATGGAGGTGCGGGCCGTGCGCCTGCTGGAGAAGAGCGGCGGCCGCAGCGGCCACTGGCTGCGTCCCGACCACAGCGAGGAGAAGACATGAGCGCTCACGATGTGGACGGGAAGGTCGTCTCCGTCAACGTCGCCGACAGGAAGGGCGTGCAGAAGGACCCCGTCGCGAGCATCACGCTCGTGGTGGAGCACGGGGTCGAGGGCGACGCGCACGCCGGCCCGTGGCACCGCCAGGTCAGCCTGCTCGCCCGGGAAAGCGTCGATAAGATGCTGGCCGCCTGCCCCACGGTGGACAACGGCTCGTTCGGCGAGAACATCACCACCGAGGGGCTCGTGCTGTACGAGCTGCCGGTCGGTGCCCGCTTCTACTGCGGCGAGTGTCTGCTGGAGGTCACGCAGATCGGCAAGGAGTGCCACGACCGCTGCGCCATCTTCCACCAGGCCGGCGACTGCGTGATGCCGCGCGAGGGCATCTTCGCGCGCGTCCTCGAAGGCGGCCGGATCGCGCCCGGCGACGGCATCGTGCTGTTCAAGAACAGCCTCATCGTGGCGGCCGTGCTCACGGTCAGCGACAAGGGGTCGCGCGGCGAGCGCGAAGACACGAGCGGCGACGCGCTGCAGGAGGGTCTGGAGGCGCTCGGCGTCGCCTCCGTGGAGCGCGCCATCGTACCCGACGAACCGGACGAGATCGCGGCCGCGCTGCGGCACTGGGCCGACGACACGAACGTGAACCTGGTGCTGACCACCGGCGGCACGGGGATGACCACCCGGGACGTGACGCCCGAGGCCACCTTGGCGGTGCTCGACCGTCAGGCGCCGGGCTTCGCCGAAGCCATGCGTGCCGGTTCACTGGCGGTCACGCCGCACGCGATGATCTCCCGTGCCGTGAGCGGTATGCGCGGGCGCACGCTGATCATCAACATGCCCGGCAGCCCGGGCGCCTGCCGCGACCAGTTCGCGATGATCGTCAAGGCGCTGCCCCACGCCGTCGAGAAGCTGCAGGACCGCGGCGGCGACTGCGCACCGGCACCACGGGCCTGAGCGGGGCGGCCGCCCCGCCGCGGCTCACTGCGAGGGATTGCGGGGCGCCACCAGGCTCAGGTAGGCGCTGACGGCGGCGTCGGCGTCGTCCACGTCCCGCCGCCGCCCCGCCGCGAGACGCTCGCCCACACTCTGGCGCGTGACGCCCAGCCTGGCCGCGACCGCCTGCTGGTGGCCGAGCTCGTGATAGGCCGCGATCGCCTGCCACTGCTTGTTGCTGCGCGCGCGCAGAAGCGGGTCCACCAGACGGCAGAGCGCGTCCAGCAGCAGGTCCCCGGCATCGCCGGTGCCGAGATAACGTGTCAGGCCGCCCTCGCGGAAGGCCAGCTGCAGGGCGCGACGCGCGAGCACGTGCGCGTCGCGCCCGCCCACCTCGCCGCCGAGCTCCACGACGCCGATCCCCACGCCGGCGCGCACCGTTCGCGGCGCGAAGCCCTCGCGCAGCCGGCGCAGGCACAGCGGCGCCTGCGCCGGCTCGGAGAGGGTGCCGTCGAAGCGGTCTGCGGCGGCCGCCGAGAACGGCTCTTGCAGCACTGGGTGCAACGCGCGGTTGACGCAGTCGAGCGTCGCTCGCAGAGTGGTCAGGTCCGCGCCGTCGTTCACATCGGCGTCGATCACGGCGACGACCCGGCTCTCGCGGCGTCTGTCGATGGGCATGCTGCAACCTACGCCGCCCCGCCCGCGTCTCCTCCCGAAGGAGTCCGCAGCGGGCGGTCCAGGCCCAGAATACGGTCTAATCCCGTCCGTAGTAGTGGAAATGGCACGAAGGCTGAAGGTGGGCTACACTAGGCTCCTCGCCTCGTCATACAACCGGGGGTATCCGCGTGAACAAGAAATCCCGTACTCGCCTCCTCATCGCCACGGGCGTCATCGTCGCCGTGTTCGTGGTCGGGGTGGTGTTCCTGGTGCAGAAGCAGGGTGCCTACTACAAACAGGTCTCGGAGCTCACCACCGGGCAGTACGACGGCAAGAACGTCAAGGTCGGCGGCCGCGTGGTCGGCGACCCCGTGCGCGACGCCGGCGGCGTCCACTTCGAGATCAAGGACCTCACCGGCAAGAGCGACGTCGTCAAGGTCACCTACAGCGGGCAGATGCCCAACACGTTCGCCACGGGCGTGGACGTCGTGGTCATCGGCAAGTTCGCGTCCAGCGTCATCACGGCCGACCAGCTGCAGACCAAGTGCCCCAGCAAGTACAAGGGCTCGGCGTCGCCGGCCGCGACCGTCGAATCGACCCAGTGAGCGAGGTGCGCCGCCCTTGATGATGCTCGGCAACATCTCACTCACACTCGCGCTCGTCTTCTCCATGGCGGGCGTTCTGTTCCTCGCCCTCGGCATGCGCTGGGATCGGCGGGACCTCATCCGCAACGGCTACTACGCCGTCTACGCGTTCTTCCTGTGCGCGGTGGTCGCCAGCGCCGTGCTCCTGCAGGCCTTCCTGAAGAAGGACTTCAGCTTCGCCTACGTCGCCGAGAACTCCGACGCCAGCCTGTCGGTGTTCTACCGTATCTCGGGGTTCTGGGCCGGGCAGCAGGGCTCGTTCCTGTTCTGGCTGCTGCTCATCGCCATCGTGACGGTGGTCATCGCCCTGCTCGACCTGAGCAAGGTCCGGCGCATCGTCGCCGGCGCCGTGATGGTGATGTGCGTCACCGGTGCCGTGTTCGCCGCCCTCATGGTGCTCAACAAGGGCTCCAATCCGTTCGTCCCGGCCGAGGCCGGCATGATGCCCTTCGGCCTCAACCCGCTGCTGCTGCACCCCGCCATGGTGCTGCACCCGCCGGCGCTGTTCATCGGCTACGTGGGTCTCTCGGTGCCGTTCGCCTTCGCCATCTCCACGCTGCTGCTCGGGCGCGCCGACAAGACGTGGGTGAACCTGTCGCAGAAGTGGGCCGTGTTCGGCTGGCTCTTCCTCTCGCTGGGCATCGGCCTCGGGGCCTGGTGGGCCTACGTCGTCCTGAGCTTCGGCGGCTACTGGGCCTGGGACCCCGTTGAGAACACGTCGCTCGTGCCCTGGCTCACGGCCACAGCGCTGCTGCACGCGTTCACGTTGTACAAGTCGCGCGGCATCTTCAAGCACTGGGCCCTGGGCCTGGCCGTGGCCACGTTCTGGTTCACCATCCTCGCGACGTGGACCACGCGCACCGGGCTCATCCAGTCGGTGCACGCCTTCGAGAGGAACCCGCTGCTGGTGTGGATCCTCTCGGGCTTCCTCATCGTGACGGCGGTCGTGAGCATCGTGCTCATGACCTGGCGCTGGCGTCGCTTCGCGAGCAAGGACGAGTTCGACTCGATCGTCTCGCGCGACTTCATGTACTACCTCACGAACCTGTTGCTCACGCTGTTCGCCGTCGCCGTGGCGTTCGGGACGGTGGCCGTGCCGCTGCTTCTCAACAAGACCGTCGGGGCGAGCACCTACGACATGATCGCCCAGCCGCTCGGCGTGGTCGTCCTGCTCCTCATCTCCGTGTGCCCGCTCCTCGCCTGGCGCAAGACCGAGGGCGCCGAGCTGCGCAAGCTGCTCATCCTGCCGCTGGTGACCATGCTGGCGTCCATCCCGCTGTGGCTGTACCTGGGCTTCCAGAGCAACGTGTGGGGCTTCATCGGGTTCCTCGTGTGCGGCTTCGCTGTGGGTGCCGTCATCCAGTTCGTGCTGCGCTCAGCGCGGCGCGCGGCCGGACCCGGCAGGAGCCTGTGGTCCGGCTTGGGCCGCGCTTTCACCGGCAGCCGCTCGCGCACCGCCGCGTACATCGTCCACTTCGGCATGATCCTCGTGGTGGCCGGCCTGCTCGGCTCGGCCGTGTACAAGCACGAGGAGACCGCGCTCGTCAAGGCGACGAAGGGCGCCACGGCCACCGTGTCGGGCTACACGCTCACCTACCAGGGCATGGAGACCAGTACGGGCGGCGCCCAGGGCTCCACGCGTAACGTCGCCACCTTTGAGGTGTCGAAGGACGGCAGGTCGCTGGGCACCGTCGGGCCGCACACCGACATCTATCCGGCGAGCGGGGCGGCCGTGAGGGCCGTCATCCTCGGGCGCCCGTTCGAAGACCTCTTCGTGGTCGCCGTTGTGCCGGTCGACGACACCACCGAGACGATCGCGCTGCGCATGGTCATCTTCCCGCTCATCCAGTGGGTGTGGATCGGGTCCATCCTGCTGTGCGTGGGCGCCGCGGTCTCGCTGTGGCCGAAGGCGCGCCGCCAGGAGCAGGAGGTGCGCGAGGCTGCTCCCGCCGGCGAGGGCGACGGCACACTGGGCGGCGCATCGGCTTGACCGCTGAGCCGGAGCAGCCGGTCCCGCTCGAGATCGAGGTCGACGGACTGCGCAAGACGTTCGGCCGCCGCGAGGTGCTGAAGGGCATCTCCTTCAGCCTCGAGCGCGGCGGCTTCCTGAGCATCTTCGGCCCCAACGGGGCCGGCAAGACCACGACCCTGCGCGTGCTGGCCACGCTGCTCACCGCCTCGGCCGGCAAGATCCGCGTGGCCGGCCACGACGTGAAGGACGACCCCATGCCGGTGCGCTCCACCATCGGCCTCATCTCGCACACGCCGATGCTGTACGCCGACCTCACCGCCGACGAGAACCTGCGCTTCTACGCCGACATGTACGGGGTGGACGACCGCGAGGCGCGCATCGGCGACCTGCTCGAGCGCCTCGAGCTCAGCCACCGCCGCCACGATCTGGTGCGCACCTACAGCAAGGGCATGCGCCAGCGGCTCGCCATCGCGCGCGCCGTGCTGCACCGGCCGCGTGTGCTCCTCCTGGACGAGCCGCACTCCGGCCTCGACCCGCGCGCCGTGGACATCTTCGACGGCCTGCTCGCCGAGATCCGCGACGAGCACACCTTCGTGATGGTCACGCACAACATCGCCAAGGGTCTGGAGTGGGGCACGAAGCTCATGATCATCGAGAACGGCCGCATCGCCTACGAGCATGCGGCCGGCGTGGACCACGACACCTTCAGCTCGGTGTACCTCGAGCACGTCCACGACGGGAGCGTGCTGTGAACCGCCAGTTCATGGCCATCCTGCGCAAGGACCTCATCCGCGAGCTGCGCACGCGCGAGATGCTCATCAGCATGATCCTCTTCGTGCTGCTGGCCATGGTCATCTTCCACTACGCGTTCAGCGTGAAGGAGGGCGCCGACCTCACCTTCTTCACCGGCGGCATGCTGTGGGTCACGTTCATCTTCGCCATGCTGCTGGGGCTGAACCGCTCGTTCGCGCAGGAGAAGGACGAGCGCTGCCTGGACGGGCTGCTGCTGTGCCCGGTGGACCGCGTCACGATCTTCCTCGCCAAGACCGCGGGCAACCTCATCTTCCTGCTCATCATCCAGGTGGTGGCCGTGCCCGTCTTCACGCTCTTCTTCGTGGAGCGCAGCTACGCCGGCGACATCCTGCAGTTCCTGGCGGTGCTGCTGCTCGCCGATGTGGGCATCTGCGCGCTCGGCACGCTGCTCGCCACCATCTCCATGAACACGCGCTCGCGCGACCTGCTGCTGCCCATCATCTTCCTGCCGCTCATCGTGCCGGTCCTCATCGCCGCCACCGGCGCCACCACGCTCATCTTCGCGGAGGGCGCGTCGTTCGGCAGCCTGCTCGCGCGCGTTCTGTTCCTGCTAGGCTTTGACGCCGTCTTTCTCGTGGCGGCGTACGGCACCTACGACTTCGCGATAGGAGAATGAGCGTGAAGAAGCTCGTCAGCGCACCGTCGCTCTTCATCGGGGCCGGCATCTTCCTCATCGTCGGCCTTCTGCTCGGGTTCTGGTGGGCGCCCGTCGACTCGTCGTCGATGGGCTTCAGCCAAAAGATCTTCTACTACCACGCGCCCATCGCCGAGACCGCGCTGGTGGCCTTCGGCATCGCCTTCGTCGCGGCCATCGCCTACCTGCGCACGCAGGACCTCAAGTGGGACCGCCTCGGCTATGTGTGCGTGCGCCTCGGCCTGCTGTTCTCGGTCATGGTGATGATCACCGGCATGATCTGGGGCAAGGCCTCGTGGGGCACGTGGTGGGCCTGGGAACCGCGGCTCACCACCTTCCTGCTGGTGTGCTTCCTGTACGTGGCCTACTGGGTGCTGCGCTCCGTCGTCGAGGAGGAGCAGCGCCGCGCCACCTACGCCGCGGTGTTCGCGATCATCGCGTTCATCGACGTGCCCATCACGTTCTTCGCCACGCGCTTCCTGCCCGAGGGCCTGCACCCGGTGGTCATCACCACCGGCGACACCGGTATGGAGGGCAGCATGTTCGCGAGCTTTTTCATCAGCATGATCGGCATGACCCTGCTCCTGGTCGCGCTCATCCGCAGCGAGCTGCTCGTAGAGACGCTCAAGGACCGCGTGGCCGACCTCAAGCACTCGATCGGAGGCTGACCCGATGACCATAGAAGAAGCGGCCCGGTACGTCGCCGCGGCCTACGCCGTCATCCTCGCCGTGCTCATCCTGTACTTCATCATCAGCGCGCGGCGCATGAGCCGGCTCACGCGCGACGTGGACCTGCTCGAGCGCGAGGTGGAGCGCCGGCAGGCCGGCGGGTCGCCGGAGGCCTGACCCGCCGTCGGCACCGGCGCACCTTCCAGCACCTGACTCGTGGAGCACGCCTCCATCATCCTGCTGTGGATCGCGTACCTGCTGTATGCAGGTGCGTTCGCGATCTTCGTGGTCCAGTTCCTGATCAAGAGTCCGACGCTCACCCGCGTCGGGCTCTGGGTGGCTGCGTTCGGCCTCGTCTGCCAGACGCTCGCGATCAGCTTCCGCGGTATCAGCGCCGGGCACGTGCCGTTCGTCGGCGCGTACGAGTCGCTGGTGCTGGTGGCGTGGGCGATCGTGCTGGTGTGGCACATCCTGGAGTCGTTCACCAAGATGCGCGCGGTGGGGCTGTTCGTGCTGCCGGTGGTGTTGGTGCTGCTCACCGCCGCGCTCATCAAGTACGACGCCCCGGGCGGGCTCGAGCCGGCGCTGCGCAGCGACATCGTCGTGCTGCACGTCATCGTGATGATCACGGCCATCGGCTGCCTGTACGTGGCCGGCGGCGCCGCGATCCTGTATCTCATCGAGGAGGCGTTGCTGCGGCGACACCACGCCGACGGGGTGCTGGGCCGCCTGCCGTCGCTGGGCACGCTCGAGAAGCTCGTGTACCACGCCACGCTGGTGGGCCTGCCGTTCCTCACCGCCGGCATGCTCGCGGGCATCATCCGCGCCGAGACGTTCAACGTGCCGCAGTGGTGGCTCGACCCCATGGTCCTGCTGGCCATCGGCGCCTGGGCGCTGTACGCCGCCCTTCTGTGGGGCCGCGTGCGCGCCGACTGGGTCGGCAGCCGCATCGCCTGGCTCGCCGTCAGCGGTATGGTGGTCCTGCTCGTGATCCGCTTCGCCGCCGTCCCGTTCTGGACCGGCTTCCACACGTACGGGGGTTGAGCGCGTGCTCGTCGTCGTCACCGGCATCTCACACAAGACCGCGTCGCTCGAGCTGCGCGAACGCCTCGCGCTCGATGAGGAGAACGCCCTGCGTGTGGCCCAGGAGCTCCTCGAAAGCGGCGCCGCCTGCGAGGCGGTGTCGCTGAGCACCTGCAACCGCACCGAGCTGTACACCTACGCGCACGACTCTCTGGCGGCGCGGCACGCCTGCGTGAGCGTGCTGTCGCGCCACGCCGGCGTCGGCGGCGCCGACCTCGAGTCGAGCCTGTACAGCTACTCGGGCGACGGCGCCATCGCCCACCTGTTCCGCGTCACCTCGAGCCTCGACTCCCTGGTCGTCGGCGAGGCGCAGATCGTCGCGCAGATGAAGGGCGCCTACCAGCTGGCCTGTGAGGGCGGCTGCACCAGCGTCGTCTTCAACCGCCTGTTCCGGCATGCGCTCGAGGTCGGCAAGCGCGTGCGCACCGAGACCGCCATCGGCGAGCGCCCGGTGAGCGTGAGCTCCGCGGCCGTGGAGCTCGCCCTGCAGGTGTTCGGCCGGTTCAAGGACCACACGGTGCTCATCGTCGGCGCCGGCGAGACCAGCGAGCTCACCGCCACGCATCTCAAGGCGCACGGCATCGAGCGCATCCTCGTGGCCAACCGCACGCTCGAGACCTCGGAGAAGCTGGCCCACAGCGTCGGCGGCCGCGCCGTGCCGTTCGAGGACCTCGAGACGCACCTGGCGGCCGCCGACATCGTCATCAGCTCCACGGCGGCCCCCGACTACGTCATCACGCGCGACATGACGGAGCGGGCCATGCACCACCGCCGCAAGCGCCCCATCTTCTTCATCGACATCGCCGTGCCGCGCGACCTCGACCCCGAGATCAACCGCGTCAAGAACGCCTACCTCTACGACATCGACGACCTGCAGCACGTGGTCGAGAGCAACCGTCATGAGCGCGAGAAGGACGCGCAGCACGCCGAACGCATCGTCGAGCAGGAGCTCGTGAGCTTGAACGACTGGCTGCGCAGCCTCGAGGTGGTACCCACCATCGCCACCCTGCGCGAGGCGGTCGAGGGCATCCGCAAGAGTGAGCTCGAACGCCTGGGCAACAAGCTCTCGAGCCTCACCGACGAGCAGCGCGCCCAGGTGGAGATGCTCACCACGAGCATCGTCAACAAGATCCTCCACGTGCCGACGGTCAAGATGAAGGAGGCCGCCGGCAGCAACTCCTGCTACCTGTACGTGGACGCCGTGCGCACGCTCTTCGACCTCGGAGACGAAGCCGGTGACGGCGAGCCGGCGCCGGGGGGGAGGGCCGCGCCGGCCGCCGAAGCGCCGGCCGCCGCCGCCGAGCGCACGGCCGACGTCGTCGAGCCGGTCGCGCAGGAGCTCGCCTGCGAGGCCTCGCCGGAGCCGGCCGGCGCGACGGTGCACCGCCTGCGCGACACCGGCACGGGAGGGGTGTGATGGGCGACGTGCTCCGCATCGGCTCGCGCGGCAGTAGGCTGGCTCTGATCCAGAGCGAGTGGGTGCGCGACGAGCTCGTGCGCCTGCACCCGGGCCTGCAGGTCGAGATCGAGGTCATCCAGACCAAGGGCGACAAGCTGCTGGACGCGCCGCTCGCCAAGATCGGCGACAAGGGACTCTTCACCAAGGAGCTCGAGGCGGCCATGCTGAAGGGCCGCACCGACATGGCCGTGCACTCCGCCAAGGACATGCCGACGGCGGTGCCGGACGGGCTGGCGATCGTCGCCTTCACCGCTCGTGAAGATGTGCGCGACGTGTTCGTGTCCGGCCCGGGCGGGCGTCCGGCCGGCGTCGACGCCATCGCGCAGGGCGCCGTGGTGGGCACCTCAAGCCTGCGGCGCCGCTCGCAGCTGCTGGCGCTGCGCCCCGACATCCGGCTCGTCGACATCCGCGGCAACGTGCAGACGCGCCTGCGCAAGCTCGAAGAGGAGGACCTGGCCGGCACCATCCTCGCGGCCGCCGGCCTGGCGCGGCTCCAGCAGCCGGAGCTGGCCGCTTTCGCCTTCTCGTTCGAGCAGATGCTGCCGGCAGTCGGCCAGGGCTCGCTGGCCATCGAGGCGCGCGCCGGCGACACGCGCGTGGAGTCGCTCGTGCTGCCGCTGGTGCACGAGCCCAGCAGCCTTGCGCTGCGCGCCGAGCGCGCCCTCATGCATCGTCTGGAGGGTGGCTGCCAGGTGCCCATCGCGGCGCACGCCCTGGTCTCGCAGGTGCCCGACGACCTGGGCGAGGAGCAGCTGCGACTGCAGGCGTTCGTCGGCTCGCTCGACGGCACCGACACGCTGCGCGGCGAGCTCATCGGCCCCGCGCAGGCGCCCGAGGGCCTCGGCATCGCGCTGGCCGAGGATCTGCTGGGGCGCGGCGCCGACCGTATCCTGGCCTCGGTCCGCGGGTAGGACCTGGTGCCGCACGGCCGGCCGCTGGAGGGCAGGACGGTCGTCGTGACGCGCCCGCGCGAGCAGGCCGCGTCGCTGGCCGGTCCGCTCGAGCACCTCGGCGCCCGCGTGCTGCTGGCGCCGACCATCCGCATCGTGCCGCGACCCTGGGACGCCGAGGTCGCGGCAGCCGTCGCCGGCCTGGCCGGGTACCGCCTCGTCATCTTCACGAGCCGCAACGGGGTCGACGTCTTCCTGGACTACCTCGAGGAGGCAGGGCGACACGGGCTGACCGGGCGCCGGGTCGAGCCGGGGCCCGTACCCGGTGCAGCCACGGCCCGGCCGCTCGCGCCGGGCGTTCTGGTGGCCGCGGTCGGACCGGCCACGGCGTCGGCGCTCGAGGAGCGCGGCGTGGCCGTGGACGTGATCCCCGGCGAGTCCATGGCCGAAGGTCTCGTGGCCACGCTCGCCGAGCTCGGGCTCGCGCCGGCCGGCACGCGCGTGCTCCTGCCCACGGCGAGTCGCGCGCGCGCGGTGCTGCCCGACGCGCTGCGCTCGTGGGGCGCGGAGGTCGACGCGCTGCCTGTATACGGCACGGCGCCGGCGGAGATGCTCGACCTGCCCCTCGGGGAGCTCGCCGCCGCCGACTTCATCACCTTCACCTCGGGCAGTACCGCCGAGGAGCTCGTCGCGCTCCTGCGGGCGGCGCTCGCCGCCGGCGTCGGGGATGCCGCTCCGCCGTCCCCGGCCGACCTGCTCGCCGGCGTGTGCTTGTGCTCCATCGGCCCCGCGACGAGCGCAGCGATGCGAGAGCTCGGCCTGATCGTGGCCGTGGAAGCGCCGGAGCACACGGCGGCCGGCCTGGTCGAGGCCATCGCCGCGGCGGCGCGCGGCCTGGTCTGAGCCCGGTCCGGGCGTTCCTCCCGGCCGCTTCGGCCGCGGAGACGACCCGGCGGCAGCCGTCCCTCACCGTTCGCCGGCCTCGCGTGTACACTGGCGGCGAGGCGGGTCGTCCGCGCGCATCTGTTCGCGGCCGCCGGGGAGGAGTATCCGCGAGCAGGGGTGGCCGCTCTGCCGAGGACCACGACGCGCTCGCCGATCCGGTGGGCGGTGTGGACCGGGCGCAGGAAGGGGGGCGCCGGCGGCGGTCTCGGCGCCGGTTGGTCCACCCCCGGCAGGACCTGTCGGCACGGAGAATGGAGGCACACATGTCCGCGAAGGAGCTGAGCGCGTTCTTCGAGAGGCTGCAGGCCGACCCGGCGCTGCAGGAGAAGGCTCGTGCGGTCGCCGCCGCGGCCGACCGCGAGGAGGCGCTGCGCGCGCTCGCGGCCGGGGAGGGCTTCACGTTCAGCGTTGAGGAGCTGCGTACGGCGCAGCAGGCCGGGGCCCTGGCCGAGCTCGACGACGCGTCGCTCAGGGAGGTCGTCGGCGGGGCCTGCGGCATCGCCGGCGCCATCGCGGGGCAGCCGATCCCGATGGGCTGAGCGTGCCGCGCTCATGCCGGAGCACGCCGTGCACCTCACGGTTGCGCCTGCCTCGGGCTCCGGCGTGATCGGGTCCGATCAGCCGGCACCTTGGCATACGCGGTGAAGGAGGAGACGACATGTCGTTCGATAAGCCCACGGCGTTCTTCCTGAAGCTGCAGGAGGCCGAGGCGCTGCGGGCCAAGATGCGCGCGCCGGGCTGACGCGTGGCGCCCCAGTCCGCGTCGAGGGCGATGCCGGGGGAGCCTGGGGGTCGTGAGTCCGGCGGGCCGGCCTCCACGACGGGAGCGGCGAGCGGCCGGTACGCCGTGCTCGAGCCCGACTGGATGCTGCGCGGGTACGCCGACAGGCCCGCCGTGCTCTACAACTGGCGCACCGGCGAGGAGCACACCCTTTCCGCGGTCGGCGGCTACGTCGCGCGGTCCTGCGACGGCGCGACCGACTTCTCCTCGCCGTTCTTCCTGCCCGCACACATCGCGACCCTCGACCTGATGATCGAGCAGGGCATGGCGGCGGAGTGCGCTCGCGGCACCCGCCTCGACCCCCGGCAGGGCCTGCGGACCGCCCCCAACCGCCACCTCGCGTTCGCCCACTGGGCGGTGACGGGCCGCTGCAACCTGCGCTGCCGTCACTGTTACATGGACGCGCCGACGGCGAGGTACGGCGAGCTGCCGACGGGGGAGATGGTCCGCATCCTCGACCAGCTCCAGCGCGCCGGCGTTCAGCGCGTCCACCTCACCGGCGGCGAGCCGCTGCTGCGCGGCGACCTCTGGGATATCGTCCGCGGCCTCGCCGAGCGGCGCATCGGCGTGCACCAGATCTCCACCAACGGGCTGCTGCTGGGCGACGACGCGCTCGCGGAGCTGCAGGCCTGCGACATCGACCCCATCATCCACTTCAGCTACGACGGCGTGGGCTCGCACGACTCGATGCGCGGACTGGACCGGGTGGAGGGACCGACGCTGGACGCGATCAGACGCACGGTCGCTGCGGGGTCCAGGGCCTCGGTGACGAGCAGCCTCGACAGCGAGACCGCGGCGGGGATCGAAGGAGCCTGCGACCTCATGGCCGAGCTCGGCGTGTTCGCCTGGCATGTGAGCGCGCCGCTCGGCGTGGGCTGCTGGACGGGGTCGACGACGGAGCTTGCGCTCGCGGGCCAGGCGGAGGTGGGCGAGCGCATCGTGAAGCGCTGGGTGGAGCTGGGCAAGCCGTTCGTGCTCACGCTGTGCGGCATGTACGCGGGTGCGCCGCACGGCCTCGAGCAGCCGCGCGAGCCGCTGCACCGCTGCGTCCCGGACGACATGCACTGCGGCGCCCTCCTCAACGACACCGTGTACGTGATGCCCGACGGCACGATCATCCCGTGCCCCCGGTTCATCGACACGCCCATCCAGGATGCCATGCCGTCGCTGCTCCGGGTGGACCTGAGCGAGGCGTGGGAGGACCCGGCCTTGCGCGGGCTCGTGGGTGTGACCAAGGCGCAGGTGCTGGAGCACAATCCCGGCTGTGCCGCCTGCGACGACTTCGCCGACTGTGGAGCCGGCTGCTGGGCGGTGGCATACCGGCAGACCGGCGACCTGCTGGCCCGCGACGCGGCGGCGTGCGAGCTCTGGAAGAGCGGGTACCGCGAGCGCCTGTTCGCGGCCGCCGGGGAGGAATACCCGCGCGCGGGGCGGCCTGCAGGCTTGGCGGGCGGGACGTGCTGAGGCGCCGGGACGGGCGTGGACAAGAGGCTGGTCCCGGGAGGAGACTGATGCGTGTTGCGAGCGGAGGGAGGCACCATGTCCATGAGCGACCTGACCGCATTCTTCGAGAAGCTGCAGACCGACGCGGCGCTGCAGGAGAAGACCCGCGCGCTGTTCGGCGCGGAGGACCGCGAGGCGGCCTTGTGCCGGCTGGCCGCGGCCGAGGGCTTCACGTTCACCGTCGAGGAGCTGCGCTCCGAGCAGGCGGGCTCGGCGGTGGCGTCGCTCGACGACGACTCGCTCAGGAGGGTGGTCGGCGGTCTCGGGTGCGGGCTTCCCGGCTACACGGCGGGCCAGCCGGCGCCGGGTGCCCCGGGGTGAGCAGCCGCTCATCGGCGCCGGGCTCGAACTGACCGCACGGTGTCCTCCGGCGTTGCGTTGCGTCGCGCGGCGTCGTAAGTTGCTGCGATGCCGCGCCTGATCTGCTTCGCCAGCGACTACGGCCACGCCGACGACTTCGCCGGCGTCTGTCGCGGCGTGATCGCGCGCCTGGCGCCGCAGGTGCGCGTCATCGACGTGACGCACGGCCTGCCGCAGCGCGATGTCATGGCAGGCGCGCTGATCCTGCGCAACTCACTGCCGTACATGCCGGAACACGCCGTGCACCTCACGGTGGTGGACCCCGGCGTGGGCGGGACGCGGCGGGCGGTCGCCCTGCGCAGCCACGGCGACCGCCTGTTCGTGGGCCCCGACAACGGGCTCATGATGCTCGCCGTCGCGCGCGACGGCGGGGTCGCGGAGGCCGTCGAGCTCACCAACGACGAGCTCTGGCTCTCGCCGCTCTCGGCCACCTTCCACGGCCGCGACATCTTCGCGCCGGTCGCGGCCCGGCTGGCCGACGGCCTCCCGCTGGAGGCCGTCGGCGCAACGCTCGACCCCGCCGGTCTTGTGCCGCTCGAGCTGCCGGCGGTGCGCCGCCACCGCGACGGTCTCACCGCCACCGCGCTGCTCGTGGACCGCTTCGGCAACGTCACGCTGAACCTGCGCGCCCGCCAGCTTGAAGACGCCCACCTCGGCGACGACGTCGAGCTGCTGTGCGGCGGCGAGCGGTTCCTCGCGCGTGTGGCGCGCACGTTCTCGTCGGTGCGGCCCAGCGACATCGTCGTGCTCGTGGACAGCTACGGGCAGGCGGCGATCGCCGTGAACGCCGGCTCCGCCGTCGAAGTGCTCGGTCTGGAGCCCGGCGACGAGGTGCGCCTGCGGCGCTTGCCGTGAGGGCGATCGGCGGGCGCCGCCTTGAGCCGGGCTCGCTGAGCCCGTGTTGCGCCGCCCGCCGCGATTCGCTATAGTTCCCTTTCGCGCGCTCGAAAGGGCGCGCGCTTCCGTCAGCGAGATCGAGAGAGCACATGAAGACGTACGTCGCCAAGCCGTCCACCATCGAGAAGAAGTGGTACATCGTCGACGCCAAGGGCCAGACGCTCGGCCGGCTCTCCACCGTCGTCGCCGATTGCCTGCGCGGCAAGCGCAAGCCCATCTACACCCCCAACATCGACACGGGTGATTTCGTCGTCGTCATCAACGCCGACCAGATCGTCGTGACGGGCAAGAAGCCCGAGCAGAAGATGTACTACCACCACTCGGGCCATCCGGGCGGGCTCAAGAGCGAGTCCTACGCCAAGCTGCTGGCTCGCCGCCCCGAAGAGATCGTGCGCCATGCCGTGCGCGGCATGCTGCCCCACAACAAGCTGGGTCGCGCCCAGCTCCGCAAGCTCAAGATCTACGCGGGCGCGGAGCATCCCCACGAGGCGCAGATGCCCGTTCCGCTGGAGATCAAGGAGTAACGCAGTGGCTGATGCAGTCGCCTACCGCGCCACCGGCAAGCGCAAGACCAGCGTCGCGCGCGTGACGCTCACCCCCGGCGTCGGTAAGGTCGCCGTCAACGGCCGCGAGATCGACGCGTACTTCGGCCGCAAGGTCCTCGAGACCATCGCCCTCATGCCGTTCGACACCACGCGCACCCAGGGCCGCTTCGACGTCAAGGCCAACGTGTACGGCGGCGGCATCAGCGCCCAGGCCGGCGCCGTGCGGCACGGCATCGCCCGCGCCCTCTGCGAGGCCGACGAGAACCTGC
>Ga0172371_10003807_pt1 | contig 23215 bp, 22 predicted proteins | sample Lak12m_FD_114543 | JGI IMG/M metagenome (GOLD analysis project Ga0172371, IMG submission 114543) | Freshwater microbial communities from Kabuno Bay, South-Kivu, Congo - kab_022012_12m | ecosystem: Environmental > Aquatic > Freshwater > Lake | place: Democratic Republic of the Congo: South-Kivu...
GCAGCTCGACCCGCGGGCCGGCGCGTTCCTGAAAACGGAAATGGAGAAATGCGGGATGCGCGTCCGGGTGGGCGCGGCCACGGACGAGATTCTGGGCGAGCACGAGGCGCGCGGGATCCGGTTCAAGGGCGGCGAAGAGATCGCGGCCGAGACGGTCGTCATCGCCGCGGGCGTGAGGGCGGACCTCCGTCTGGCCCGTGAGGCCGGGCTTCCGACGGACCGGGGCGTCGTGGTCAACGATTTTCTCGAGACCGGCCGGGAGGGGATCTTCGCCGCGGGCGACGGGATCCAGCACAGGGGCGCGGTCTACGGGATCATCCCCGCCTCGTTCGAGCAATCGCGGATCGCCGCGGCCAACATCCTCGGCGCGAAGGTCGCCTATCAGGGGACCGTCCCTTCCAATACCCTGAAGGTCGCAGGCATCCATCTGACGTCGATCGGCAACGTCAACCCGGACGGCGGCGAGTTCGAAGAGATCCGCTTCGAACGGCCGGAGGAGGGAATCTACAAAAAGGTCGTTCTCAAAGAAGGGGCCGCCGTCGGAGCGATCTGGCTCGGGACGAAAAACGGGGTCAACGGAATCACCCGTGCGGTCAACCAGAGAACGAACATCGACCCATGGAAGAACGATCTCTTCGACGAGACGTTCGATTTCTCCCTCTTATGATCCGCCGCGCCTCTCCGATCTTGGCTCTCGTCGGCCTCCTAGCGGCGCCCGCGGCGGCTCAGGTCGCCGTGTCCGGATATTTTTCGCTGGATTTCAGCCTCGGCCAGACGCAGAGCATTTTCTCCCAGGGGACGTTTCATGAGGCTCAAGCCGGTCTCTTGCTCTCCGGCGCATGGACGGAGCGCTTGACGTATGTTCTGGAAGTCCGCTCGCGCGGCGTCTCCCGATTCGAAGTCGAACAAGCCTGGGCTGCCTTCGGCTGGTCGGACGCCTTTCGGGTCAGGGCCGGGCTGTATCTCGTTCCCTTCGGAAAATACAACGCTTCGGCACGGCCTTTCGAGACGCGCCTCCTTTCGGCGCCGCTTCCTGTCGGCGAGGCCTTCCCTTCGAGCTGGAGGGATCTCGGGCTCCTCGCCGATGGCCGGTCCGGATTCCTGACGTATTCCGCCTATATCGGCAACGGGTTGGCGGAAGGAGAGGACCTGCGCGCCGGGCAGCAGTTCACGGACAACAATCGGAACAAGGGATACGGCGGGCGTTTGGGATTCCTCCTCAGCGACGCGCTCGAAGCCGGGCTCTCTTACTATAAAGGCAGGATCGACGCCGCGAACGAACGGGGCTTGACGCTCAAGGGCGCCGACCTGACTTGGGCGAGCGCCCGCCTTCACCTGTCCGGCGAGTATATCCGGGCCGATGTCGAAAATCCGGCCCCGTTCTCCCAAGGAACGGCCGAAGGCTGGTTCGCCCTGGGGTCGTATGCCCTCGGCGCGTTGAGCCCGTTCGTCGCCTACGAGACATTCGACTATAAGGACGCGTTCCACGGGCCGGGATTCGCCGCCCCCCTGACGGCGGGCCTCGGCGTGTTCGACAAGCGCCGCCTGTGGGCCTTCGGCCTCACGGCCGCCGTCAACGCGAACATTCTCTTGAAGGTCGAATACGACGTCCATAAGGAAAGCGACCTCGAGCTCCGGAACAATGTGTTCCGCGCTCAGGCGGCGGTCCATTTTTAGCGAGGGAAGCCATGGCCAATATCGTCGTTCTCGGCACGCAGTGGGGAGACGAGGGCAAAGGGAAGGTCGTCGACCTCCTCACCCCGTCCTTCGATATCGTCGCCCGCTATCAGGGGGGGCATAACGCCGGCCATACGGTTTATGTCGGCGGGAAAAAGATCGTCCTCCACGTGATCCCCTCCGGGATCCTCCATCCGAACACCCTGTGTGTCATCGGCAACGGCGTCGTCCTCGATCCCAAGGCGTTCCTCGAGGAGATCGAGGCGCTCAAGACGTTCGCCGCCATCGACGAGAGGAACATCGTCATCAGCCGCCACGCCCACGTGATTCTTCCCTACCACGGCCTGTACGAAAAAACCTGCGAAGATCGGCTGGGCGAGCGCAAGATCGGGACCACCTGCCGCGGCATCGGCCCCGCCTACGAAGACAAGGTCGCCCGGCGGGGGATCCGGGCGGGGGACTTCCTGGACCTCGATATCCTCAAGGAGAAGATCGTCCGGAATACCGAAGAGAAAAACGAGTACTTCCGCCGCTGCGGGCTTCCCGAAGTCGACGCGCGATCGATCTTCGACTCATATGCCGGCTATGCCGCCGCTTTAAAACCCCGCATCCAGGATACGGCGCTTCTCCTGGACGAGAAAATCCTGGAAGGCCAGTCGATCCTGTTCGAGGGCGCCCAGGGGGCGCTCCTCGACATCGATCACGGCACCTATCCGTTCGTCACGTCGTCCAATTCCACGGCCGGCGGCGTCTGCACGGGGCTGGGCGTCGGGCCGACGAACATCGACGCCGTCCTGGGCGTGACGAAAGCCTATACGACCCGGGTGGGGTCGGGCGCGTTCCCCACGGAGATCTTCGACGAGCCGGGCCGGACGATCGCAAAAAAGGGCGACGAGTTCGGGGCGACGACGGGGAGGCCGAGGCGCTGCGGCTGGTTCGACGGGGTGGCCGTGGCCTACGCCTGCCGGATCAACGGCATCGAGCGGGTCGCGATCACCAAGCCCGACGTGCTCGACGGCTTCGAAGAGATCCAGGTCTGCACCGGATACGCGTACAAGGGGAGCAAGCTCCGCAGCTTTCCGACCGAATCCTGGATTCTGGACAAGGTCGTTCCCGAGTACCGCCGGATGCCCGGCTGGAAAACGCCCGTCCACGGGCTCAAGGATTTCGGAGCGCTGCCGCAGGAGTTCAAGGACTACCTTCTTCTCATCGAGGACCTCATCGAAGCCCAGGCCGGCTTGATTTCGACCGGCGTCGGACGGGACGAGACGATCTTCCGCGAGGATGCGCTGAACGGTTTTCTGGACATGGAATCCATCCGCCGGAACGCCCGCCCGCGGGGCTGAACCGGATTCGCTTTTCGAGCCGTCCCGATGCGCGCGAGCACGAAGCCCTTCTTCCAATGGATCGAGATCGACCGCCGGGCGCTCGTCCATAATGCCGGCCAATTCCGGGCCCTTCTCGGGCCGGGCCAGAGATTGATGGCCGTCGTCAAAGCCAACGCTTACGGCCACGGCCTTCTCCAGGTGTCCGATATCGCGCTCCGCGCCGGGGCCGATTGGCTCGGCGTGAACTCGGTCGAGGAAGGGGCCGCCCTCCGCGAGGCGGGGGTCGGGGCTCCCATCCTCGTCCTGGGCGCCGTCCTTCTCGAAGACCTCGAGCGGGCCGTCCGCAGCGATCTGCGTTTGACCGTTTACAGCCGAGAAACCGTCGACGCCCTCGGCCGGGTCGCGGCCAAGCTCAAGAAGAAAGCCCGCGTCCATCTCAAGGTCGAGACCGGCACGCAGCGGCAGGGCGTCCGGGCCGGGGACCTGCTCCCGATGGCCCGCCGGATCCTGAGCCGACGTGGCCTTTTCCTCGAAGGGCTGTCATCGCATTTCGCCAACATCGAGGACACGACGTCCTCCGCGTATCCCGACACCCAACTGAGCCTCTTTCGCGCCTCCGCCGCCCGCCTGGAGCGGGCCGGGATCGAAATCCCCATGAAGCACATGTCGTGCACCGCGGCCTCGATCCTTTTCCCGGCGACTTATTTCGACATGATCCGCGTCGGGATCGGGCTCTACGGTCTCTGGCCTTCGAAAGAAACGCTTCTGTCCTGCCGTCTGCAGAAAAGGAAGCCGGTCGAGCTGCGGCCCGTCCTGTCCTGGCGGTCGCGGATCGCCCAGGTCAAGCCGGTCCCCAAAGGCGCCTTCGTCGGGTACGGAGGGACCTTCCGGACGACGCGGGCCGGACGCCTCGCGGTCATTCCGGTCGGATACTATGACGGCTACGACAGGAAGCTGTCGAACGCGGCCTATGTCCTCATCCGGGGGCGGAGGGCGGCGGTGCGGGGCCGGGTGGCCATGGATTTCATCACGGCCGACGTCACGGACATTCCGGGGGCGCGGCTCGAGGACGAGGTGACTCTCATCGGCCGGGACGGCCGGGAAGCCATCACGGCCGAATGCCTAGCCGCGCTCGCGGGAACCATCGGCTACGAGATCCTGGCCCGCTTGAATCCGCAGATACCCAGAATCGTCACGAGCTGAACAACGTCATCGACCAAGGAGAGAGGAAATGCAGATCGAACCGAAAACCAGACTCGACGACCTTTTGAAAGCCTATCCGTTCCTGCTCGAATTCCTGGCCGGTTATTCCCCGAAGTTCGCCAAGCTCAGGAATCCGGTCTTGAGGAAGACGGTGGGGAAGCTGGCGACGCTCGGCCAGGTTGCCGGACTGGGTGATATGCCGGTCGCCGACCTCCTCGGCGCGATCGCCGCCGAGATCGAGAGGGTGACGGGCGAGAACGCGCGGCCCGTTGCCGAGGCCGCCGGCGGGGCGGAAAAGACGGCTTTCGAGGACAAGGAGGCGCGGCTGGAGGTGCTCAAAGACATCATCCGGGACCTTCACGCCGGCGTCGACATCGCGCTCCTCAGGAGGAGATTCGCGGACCTCATCAAGGACCTCGGCCCGACCGAGATCCCCGAAATGGAACAGCGGCTGATCGAGGAAGGCATGCCCGAGAGCGAAGTCAAGCGGCTGTGCGACGTCCACGTCCAAGTCTTCCAGGAGTCTCTCGAAGGCCAGGCGCCCCCTCAAACCATCCCCGGCCATCCGCTCCACACCCTCATGGCCGAGAACCGCGCCCTCGAATCCATCCTCCTGGCCGTGGAGAAGGGCCTCTCCGAGCTCGCGGCCGCCCCGGCGGACGTCTTCCCGGCCGTCCTCCGCGAGCGGCTGACGGCGGAGCTCCGGACCCTCTCCGAGATCGAGAAGCACTATGGGAAGAAGGAGAACCAGCTCTTTCCCCTCCTCGAGGACCACAATGTCAGCGGGCCGAGCAAGGTCATGTGGGCCATCCATGACGATGTCCGGGCTCATTTGAAGGAATGGAGGGGCTATATCTCCGAAAATCGCAAGGCGGAGACGCTGGCCATGGGCCGCCAGCTCCTGACCGAAATCCGGGACATGATCACCAAGGAGGAGAAGATCCTCTACCCCATGACCCTCGCGACCCTCGACGACCGCGATTGGGCCCGCGTCAAGCGGGGCGAGGACGTCGTCGGCTATGCCTGGACGACGCCGGGCGGCGAATGGAAGCCGGCCCGGGAATACGGCGAGGAGGAGCTCCGGACGCCGGATCGATACCGCGCCGACCGGCCGCTGGCTCTCGAGACGGGAGCCTTGACGCCGGAACTGGTCAATCTCGTCCTGAAACACCTGCCCCTCGACATCAGCGTCGTCGACGAGAACGACGCCGTCCTCTATTATTCGGATTCGGCGGAGAGGATCTTCTCCCGCAGCCCGGCCATCATCGGCCGCAAGGTCCAGAACTGCCATCCGCCCGCCAGCGTCCATGTCGTCGAAGCGATCCTGAAGGCGTTCAAGGCGGGGACAAGGGACGTCGCCGAATTCTGGATCACCAGCCGGGGAAAGTTCCTCCACATCCGTTATTTCGCGATCCGGGACAAGAACGGAACCTACAAGGGATGCCTCGAAGCGAGCCAGGACGTGACGGGGATCCGCGCGCTCCAGGGCCAGAAGAGGCTCCTGGACTGGGCTTGACGGGAGTTCGCCCCCCCCGCCGTCCGGGAACGGCGCCGGGGCCGAGGAAATCGCTTCCCAAGAGCGACGATTTCCGTTATCATACTAATACTATAAATTTTGTCGATTAAGGACGGGACGAAAGGAACGGTCATGACCGAGACGGAAGGCTTCTCCCCGAACGCGCTGCGCATTTTGAAGGCCCGCTATTTCATGAAGAACGAGAGGGGCGAACTCCTGGACAAGACCCCGTCCGATCTCTTCCGGAGGGTGGCGGGGTACGTCGCCGAAGCGGAGAGGAGCGCCGAGGACCGGCGGACGTGGTCCCGGAAATTCTTCGACGTCATGATGGCCCGCGACTTTCTGCCGAACAGCCCCACCCTGACCGGCGCCGGCCGCGGTATGTGTCTGAGCGCCTGCTTCGTCCTGCCCGTCGAGGACTCGATGGAATCCATCTTCGAGACGGTCAAGAACGCCGCCCTCGTCCACAAGGAAGGCGGCGGGACGGGCTTCGATTTCAGCCGGCTGCGCCCGAAAGGGAGCTTCGTCCAGAAAACCCAAGGGGTCGCGTCCGGCCCGATCTCGTTCCTCAAGGTCATCGACGCCGCGACCGAAGCCGTGAAGCAGGGCGGCACGCGGCGCGGGGCCAACATGGGCATCCTCCGGGCCGACCATCCCGACATCGAGGAGTTCATCCTCATGAAGAAGGACGGCAAGACCCTGGGGAACTTCAACATCTCGGTCGCCGCCACGGACGCCTTCATGGACGCGGTCAAGAAGGGGACGTCCTACGTCGTCCACGATCCCTACCGAAAGCGGGCCGTCGACCGGAAGGACGCCCGCAAGGTCTTCCGGATGATCGTCGAGTCGGCATGGGCCATCGGCGATCCGGGGCTCCTCTTCATCGACCGGATCAACAAGGACAATCCGACCCGGGACCTCGGGCCCATCGACGCGACCAATCCCTGCGGGGAACAGCCTCTCCACGCCTATGAGTCGTGCAACCTCGGCTCGATCAACGTCTCCCGATTCTTCCTGGCCGACCGGAAGGATCCCTTCGACTGGGACCGCTTCGCCGACGTCATCGGAACGGCCGTCCGGTTCCTCGACAACGTCATCGACGTCAATAAATATCCGCTGCCCGAGATCGAGGCCGTGTCCAAGGGCAACCGCCGGATCGGCCTCGGGATCATGGGCTGGGCGGACCTCCTGATCAAGATGAAGCTCCGCTACGACGCCCCGGCCGCCCTGGAGTTCGCCGACAAGCTGGCGTCGTTCCTGAGGACGACGGCGACGGAGGCGTCGCGGACGCTGACCCGCGCCCGCGACAGCTTCCCGAACATCGCCCAATCGGTCTACAAAGGGACGAAGATGCGGAACGCCACGGTCTTCACGATCGCCCCGACGGGGACGATCTCCCGCATTGCCGGATGCTCGTCGAGCATCGAGCCGGTCTTCGCCTTCGAATTCACCTCGCGCATCATCGACTCCGAGATCAAGGACCTCCACCCGCTGTACGAGGAATGGAAGGAGCGGAACCCGGGGAAAAAAGCGCCGGATTATTTCGTCACCGCCCACGAGATCGCGCCCGAAGGCCACATCCGGACCCAGGCGGCCTTTCAGAAGCACGTCGACAACTCCGTGTCGAAGACGATCAATCTACCCCACGGCGCCGCCCTTAAGGATGTCGAGGCGGCGTATCTGCTGGCCTACGACCTGGGGACCAAGGGGATCACGATCTACCGCGACGGCTGCCGCGACGAACAGGTCCTGACCAAGACGCCGCCGGCCGAAAAGCGGATGCCCCAGGAGCGGCCGGATACGCTGACTTCGGTCACGGACAAGATCAAGACGGGATTCGGCAACCTCTACGTGACGATCTCCTACTTCAATCAGAAGCCGTTCGAGGTCTTCGCCAGCATCGGCAAGAGCGGCTACACCACGATGGCCGATGCCGAGGCCATCGGCCGCCTCGTGTCGCTGGCCCTGAGGAGCGGCGTGGATCCCAAGGAGGTCGTCAACCAGCTCAAGGGCATCGGCGGGTCGGAGCCGATCTTCACCGAGGGCGGCCTGGTGACGTCGATCCCGGACGCGATCGCCAAGGTCCTGGAGCGCCATTTCGGGTCGGTCAAGCACGGCTCGCGGGACCTCTTCCAGGCGATCTGCAAGATGTGCGGGGCGACGCTGCCGGACGAGAAGTGCCCGACCTGCCCGAACTGCGGCTGGAACAGGTGTTCGTGAGCGGACGCCCCGGTCAAAGGATCTAAAGCCTATAGGAATAGTAAAGAATTGGCTGGAAACGGCGGCGCGTTTCGCTTATAATAAGGATTTCCCGGGACCGCTTCGGGCGGCGCGGGACGCGCAAAGGAGACGCACATGAAAGAAAAAGTCGAAGCGGCTTTGAATAAGGTCCGGCCGGCCCTGATCGCGGACGGCGGCAACGTCGAACTCGTCGACGTCGGCGCCGACGGCGTGGTCAAGGTCAAGCTCACCGGGGCCTGCGGCGGCTGCCCCATGTCCCAGCTGACCCTCAAGATGGGCATCGAGCGGATCCTCAAGAAGGAAGTCCCGGAAGTCAAGCAAGTCGTCGCCCTGTAGCGCCCGCGGCCGGGTCGGCTTGTCAAACGCATCGGCTATGCGAAGAATCTACCTCGACCGCAACGCCGCCACTCCGCTCCATCCGGACGCGCTGGCGGCCATGTTGCCCTTTCTCAAGGAGCGTTACGGAAATCCGCAGAGTCTCCACGGCGAGGGGCAGGCCGTCCTCGAGGCCGTCGAGGACGCCCGCGGGAAGGTGGCCCGGCTGATCGGCGCCGCGGCGCCCGAGATCCTCTTCACCGCGAGCGGATCGGAGGCGAACAACCTGGCGGTCAAGGGACTGGCCCTGGCCGGCCGTGCCAAGGGCGCCCATGTCGTCGTCTCGGCGGTCGAGCACTTGTCCGTCCTCAACGCGGCCAAGAGCCTCGAGAAATTCGGCTTCCGGGCGACGCTCGTTCCGGTGGACGGGAGCGGCCTCGTCCGTCCCGAATCCATGGAGCAGGCGCTGACCAAGGAGACCGTCCTCGTCTCCGTCATGCTGGCCAATTCCGAAGTCGGCGCCGTCCAGCCGGTCGCGGAGGTCGCCAAGCTCTGCCGGGCTAAGGGCATCCCCTTCCACACCGACGCGGTCGCCGCCGTCGGGATGCTGCCCGTCGACGTCGAGGCGCTGGGCGTGGACGCCCTGAGCCTGGCCGGAGACCAGTTCCGCGGCCCCAAGGGCGGCGCCGCGCTCTTCCTGAAAAAGGGAACGCGCCTTGTGCCCCAGATCGACGGCGGGATCCAGGAAGGCGGCCGCCGGGCGGGGACGGAAAACGTCGCGGCCGTCGTCGGAATGGGCCGGGCGGCCGAGATCGCCCTGGCCGGGAGGGCGGAGAGGGAATCGCGTTTGCGGGGCCTCCGCGACAGGCTGATCGACGGCCTGGCCCGGCGGATCGAGCACCTCGTCGTCACCGGCCCAAGGGATGAGCGCCTGCCGCACCATGCCAGCTTCTGCGTCCGGTTCGTCGAAGGCGAAGCGATGCTCCTCAGCCTCGATATGAAGGGAATCGCCGTCTCGAGCGGATCGGCCTGCTCATCCAAATCGCTCAAGGCGTCCCATGTCCTGCTGGCCATGGGCCTGGACCATGCGACCGCCCAGGGGTCCGTCGTCTTCAGCCTTCTCGACGAGACGACGGCCGACGATATCGATGCCGTGATTGAGTCCTTCCCGCCGATCGTCGAGCGGCTCCGGAGGATGTCACCCCTCTACGAAGCGTATCTCAAGGAGAATTCCCGATGATCTATACCGATAAGGTCATGGACCATTTCGCCAATCCCCGCAACGTCGGCACCCTTCCGGACGCCGACGGCGTCGGGCAGGTCGGCAATCCCGTCTGCGGCGATATGATGACCTTCTATATCAAGGTCAAGGACGGCCGTCTGTCCGACATCAAGTTCCAGACGTTCGGCTGCGGCGCGGCCATCGCCGTCTCGAGCATGGTCTCGGAGATGGCCAAAGGCAAGACGCTGGAGGAGGCCATGGCCATCACCAACGAAAAGGTGGCCGAAGAGCTCGGCGGCCTGCCGAAGAACAAGCTGCACTGCTCCAACCTGGGGGCGGACGCCCTCCACGCGGCGGTCGAGGACTACCGGGCTAAGAGCGCGCTCGGCGCCCCGGAGGAGAAGGCGGCCGCTCCTGCTCACGCCCACGGCGAGCACGAGGACGTTTCTTCTTGTCCTTACTGCGACGGTCCGCTCGAGGGCATGGAGGAGCTGTGCTCCTGCGCGCACTGCGGCATCGATTTCATCGAATGTCCGGAGTGCGGCCAATACACGAACAAGGCCGACGCCGTCTGCGCCGCCTGCGGGGCCAAGCTGGCCAAATAAGCGGCCATGAGCGAGGACCTGGGCAAGGACCGGCTCTCGGCGCGGATCCGGGAGCTCGCCAAGGAGCGCCATGCCGTCATCCTGGCCCACAACTATCAGGCTGGGGAGGTCCAGGACGTTTCCGATTTCGTCGGAGATTCCCTGGAGCTGAGCCAAAAAGCGGCGGCCGTGACGGAGGACGTCATCGTCTTCTGCGGCGTGCATTTCATGGCCGAGACCGCCTCCGTCCTCGCGCCCCGCAAGACCGTTCTCATCCCCGACCCTCACGCCGGCTGCCCCATGGCCGACATGATCACGGCGGCGGAGCTCATCGCCTGGAAGAGCCGCTATCCCGGCCGGCCCGTCGTCTGTTACGTCAATACTTCGGCCGAAGTCAAGGCCGAGTGCGACGTCTGCTGCACGTCGTCCAACGCGGTCCGCGTCGTCGAGAGCGTCCCGGGGGGAGAGGTCCTCTTCGCCCCGGACAAAAACCTGGCCGCCTACGTCGCCCGGACGTCCCGCAAGCGCATCATTCCCTGGGACGGCTATTGCTATGTCCACAACGCCATCCTGGCCCGCGACATCCGGGACAAGAAGAAAGCCCATCCGGCCGCCGTCGTCTGGGCCCATCCCGAATGCCGGCCCGAAGTCCTCGACCTCGCCGACAAGATTCTGTCCACGGGACAGATGATCAAAGAGGCCCGGACGGGTGAGGCCCGGGAGGTCATCATCGCTACGGAGTCCGGAATCCTCCATCGGCTGCGAAAGGACAACCCCGGCAAGGTCTTTCATCCCGCTTACGACCTGGCGTTCTGCGCCAATATGAAAAAAATCACATTGAAGAAACTCGCTTTGGCCTTGGAGCACATGACCCATCGCGTCCAGGTCCCGCCCGACGTCGCCGACCGGGCGAGGGGAGCGATCGAGAAGATGGTCAAATTATAAGGAGGACCGCATGAAGAAGATGACCGAAGAATTCTTGAAGAACGCCCTGGCCGGTGAAAGCCAGGCCCACATCAAGTACGCCGCATTCGCCGAGAAAGCCCAACAGGAGAAATTCCCCAACGTGGCCCGGCTCTTCAAGGCCAATTCCTACGCCGAACAGGTCCACGCGACCAACCACCTCAGGACGCTGGGCGGCATCGGCAAGACCGCCGAGAACCTGGAAGGCGCGATCGGCGGCGAGACGTTCGAGGTGACCGAGATGTACGACGCGTACAAGGTCGTCGCCGAGCACCAGGGCGAGAAGCAGGCCTTGCTGATGTTCCATCGGGCCGATGAAGCGGAAAAGGTCCACGCCGATCTGTATAAAAAGGCCAAGGCGGCCGTGGCTGCGGGGAAGGATACCGACGGCGACCCGATCCATGTCTGCCCGGTCTGCGGCTTCACCATGCACGGCGCCGCGCCCGACGCGTGCCCGCTGTGCGGCGCGCCGAAGGACAAGTTCGTCAGGTTCTGACCATGGCCATTGACCCCACCACGAAACCGTACGAGATCCTGGCCGTGGCGGTTCGGGCGGAAATCGACGCCGCCGCGATTTACGACGACCTCCGCAGCCGGGTGAAGAACGAAGTCCTGGTCCAGAAGCTCCAGTTCCTGGCGAACGAGGAGGCGCGCCACAAGGCCATCCTCGAGCGGCTGTTCGCCGACAGGTTCCCCGACCAAACTCTGCGCGTTCCCGCTGCCTCGCCCAAGCCCGTCGCCGTCGACGACAAGACAGCGGTCCTGGACCTCTTCAAGCTGGCCATGGCCAAGGAAAAAGAGGCCGAAGAGTTCTACAAAGAAGCCAAAACGGCCATCACGGACGCCCCGGGGCGGAAGATCCTGGATTACCTCGGCCGAGTCGAGCGCAGCCACTATTTCATGCTCAAGTCCGAGGTCGCCTTGCTCGAAAAGTTCCCCGAATATTTCGACGTCGCGGAGTTCCATGTCGGCCAGGATCTGTTCCACGTCGGGCCATAAGATGGGGACATGGCCCGAATCTCCTGATTCGGTCCGCATCCCCGCTTTGGGGAGGGAAATCTGATGGAATCGGCAAAGGACCGCATCGTCAAGATCGTCCGCATCCTGGAAAAGGAATACCCGGACAGCCGCACCGCCCTCCGCTTCGAAACGCCGTTCCAGATCCTGGTGGCCACGATCCTCAGCGCCCAGTGCACCGACGAGCGGGTCAACCAGATCACGCCCGCCCTCTTCCGGAAGTATCCGGACGCGGCGGCGTTCGCCGCCGCAGACCGGGCCGAGCTCGAAGCGGAGATCCGGCCGACGGGCTTCTTCCGGAACAAGGCTAAGAGCATCATCGGCGCCGCGGCGAAGATCGTCGGCGATTTCGGAGGCCGAGTGCCGGAGACAATGGCCGAGCTCATCACCCTGCCCGGCGTCGCGCGCAAGACGGCCAACATCGTCCTCTCCTCGGGCTTCGGCCAGGCCGAGGGGATTGCCGTGGACGTCCATGTCAAGCGGCTCTCCGGCCGCCTCGGCCTGAGCCGGCAGACGGTTCCCGAGAAGATCGAGCAGGACCTGTTGAAGATCGTGCCGAAGAAGGACTGGCTCGATTTCAATTATCTGCTGGTGAACCACGGCCGGCGGATCTGCCAGGCGCGCAGGCCGAAGTGCCCGGAATGCGCGCTGGCCAAGCTCTGCCCGTCCGCGTTCCGCGCTTGAGACGTCCCCGGCCTGCTCTCCGCGGGCCGGGGGGCGTTTCGGAGGGACCATGATCAAAGAGGCGATGCTCTACCGGGCCGGCCCCGGCCGACGGACCGTCTGCGCGCTCTGCGCCCACCGCTGCGACATCGCCCCCGGAAAATTCGGCGTCTGCGGCGTCCGGGAAAACCGGGACGGCCGGCTCGTGACCCATGTCTACGGCGAGGTCATCGCCGCCCACGTCGACCCGATCGAAAAAAAGCCTTTCTTCCATTTCCTTCCCGGAACGACATCGTTCTCGATCGCCACGGTCGGCTGCAATTTCCGCTGCCCTTTCTGCCAGAACTGGCAGATCAGCCAGGCTTCGCCGAAAGGCCGGTCGGCCGGCCGGACGGAAGCCCTTCCGCCCGCGGACATCGTCCGCATCGCCCTGGCCAACGGCTGCCGGAGCATTTCCTACACCTATACCGAGCCGACGGTCTTTTTCGAATACGCCTACGATACGGCCAAGCTCGCCCGCGAAGCGGGCCTGGCCAACAATTTCGTGACCAACGGCTTCATGACGGCCGACGCGCTCGAGACGATTCAGCCGTATCTCGACGCGGCCAACGTCGACCTCAAAGCCTTCCGCGACGAGACCTATAAGAAGCAATGCAAGGGAAGGCTCGAGCCCGTCCTCGACTCCATCCGCCTCATGCGCCGGCTCGGCATCTGGGTCGAAGTGACGACGCTCGTCGTTCCCGCGCTCAACGACAGCGACGCGGAACTCGGGGACATCGCCCGGTTCATCGCCGGCGTCGACCCCGATATGCCGTGGCACATCAGCCGGTTCCACCCGGATTATCAATATACGGGCGCCGGCCCGACCCCCATCGAGACCCTGCGCCGGGCGTTCGCCCTCGGCCAACGCGCCGGGCTGCGCTACGTCTATATCGGCAACGTCTCGGGCGCGGGCGAAGCGACGCTCTGCCCGCACTGCCTCCGGCCCCTCGTCCAGCGGCGCGGATTCGACGTCGAGTCCAACCGACTCCGCGACGGGGCCTGCCCCTATTGCCGGACGAAAATCGCCGGCATCTTCGACCGCGAGACCTGATAAGCGGATCAGCCTTTATCGGCCGAGCGAGCCTTGGCCAGGACCGCCGTGAGCTGCTTCCAGGTGAGAATATGGAGCGGGATCGCGGCCGCGACCGCCAGGGCCGGCACCCACCAGACGCGGACGACGGAGAGAAGGCCGAGCCAACCCGAGAGGAAATAGATGACGAAGATCTTCGTCATTCCGGCCCTGTCGACGTCCCAGAGCGGCCTGAGGAGTGCGGGCATCACCAGGAAAAAGAGGGGCCAGGCGTTGGCGAAATACCTGAGGACGGGCGGGCCGAGGGCCGGGGACAGGACGAAGACCAGGGCTCCAAAGAGAAGCATCGCGCTGAGGGCGAGGGAGCCGCGGAGTGAGCGGAATTTCGTTCTTCTCCAGAGGCAGAGAACGATCGTCGGCCCCGTGCCGAAGGCCGACAGGACAAGCAGCACGAGCCAGGCCGGAAGCACCGGGTTCCATTCGTAGAATCCGAACTGGCGGATGGCCGAGAATTTCTGAACCCAGGCCGGCAGGTCGAAGACGACCATGGGGGGATGCGTGTAATCGGGAAGGACTTTATACGTATCCAGCCAATGCTGGAGGCCGGTCAGGTTTTCGAAGAGAAAGAGCGGCAAGCGGAGGGCGGAAAAGAACAGCTGGGACATCCTGTTGATGTTGGTGTTGGCGCGGGTCAGGAAGGATGTCAAAAAGGCGCCCAAGCCCGTCGCGGCGACGACGGCCGCAGAGAAGAGGGCGGCCGACCTCGGAGACATGTCCTTCGGCCTCCTGAAAATAAGAACAGCCAAAAAGACCAAGGCGATGAGGGCGGACTCGTCGCGGGTCAGGCTCATCAGGAAGAGAAGGGGGACGGCGGCCGTGTACTTCTTTCTCAGGATGAGGAGCCAGAAGAGCGCCGAAAGGGCGAGGAAGAAGAGCGTTTGGAGGTAGAGGTCGTGAAATAGGATAAACAGATAGGGGAGGAAGACGAATCCGAACGCGGCGCCCAAGGGGAAGGCGAGGTCCTTGTGGAGATAAGCCAGGATGATCCAGAGAAAGACGAGCAGGCTGAGGATCCCGACGATGATGAAGGCGGCATCGGTGCCGGCGATCCAGCGCAGATTTCCGACGACCCAGGGATGGAACATCCTCCGGGCGTGATGGAGAAGCACGCCGTCCGGCTGTCCTTCGGCCAGGCGGATATAGCTGCCGGCATCCTGGGTGTTCTTGAAGCTGGAAAAATCCCCGGCTTGGGGCAGGATGACGAGAAGGGAGAGGGCGACGGCATACAGGAAAACCAGCCGGCCGTTTCGCTTCACGCGAACTCCTTGGACCCAGGGGGACTGTACCAGAGGCCCTATTTGAAGTCAATTATGCTATATTAGTGAAATATGGAAAGATACAGGATCCTCCCGCACGTCGCGGACGGCAAGTTCAGAGCTTTCGGAGCGACCCGGGAGGAGGCTTTCGCCAACGCCGGACTGGCCACGGCTTCGCTCATGTGGGACTGGTGGGCGATCAAGGCCCTCCGCTCCGTCCCGGTCGCGGTCGAAGGGCGGGACCTCGAACAGCTTCTCTACAGATTCCTGGAAGAGGTCCTCTATCTTTTCGAGACGCAGAATTTCCTTCTCGCCGTGGTCGAGGACGTGTCGATCGAAGAGGGTGAAGACGCGTTCCGGCTGAAGGCCGTTTTCTGGGGGGACGAAGCGGGCGGCCGGTACGAGATCTTCGGCGCGGTCAAGGCCGTGACCTATAACGAGATGAAGATCGAACGCGGCTGCGACGGTTGGGCCGTCCAAGTCGTCGTGGATATGTGAGGGCTGCTTTGGAGCTCAGGAGGGTCGACGACAACACGTGGGAGATCCCGGCCCACGGCCGGATGACCGTCCCCGCCCGGATCTACGCTTCGCGCAAGCTCGTCGAATACGCCCGCGGGGATTCCACCCTGGAACAAGCCCGGAACGTCGCCTGCCTCCCCGGTATCCAGCGAATGTCCTATGTCATGCCCGACGCGCATCAAGGCTACGGCTTTCCGATCGGCGGCGTGGCCGCGTTCGACCTCGAGACTGGAATCATATCCCCCGGGGGGGTGGGCTATGACATCAACTGCGGGGTCCGCCTCCTCCGGACGGACTTCACGGCCGAGGATGTCGCCGGGAAGAAGAAGGAGCTCTTGGCCGAGATCTTTAAGGAGGTCCCGGCCGGTGTCGGCAAAGGCGGCGTGACGAAGCTCAGCGCCGGCGTGCTGAAGGAAATCCTCGTCAAGGGCGCCCCCTGGGCGGTCGAGAACGGCTACGGTACGGCGGACGACCTTCTCATGACCGAGGAGGGAGGCCGGATGAAGGATGCCGAAGCCGGCCGCATTTCCCCTCGGGCCCTGGAGCGCGGCATCCCGCAGCTCGGGACACTGGGGGCGGGGAACCATTTCCTCGAGATCCAGCGGGTCGACCGCATCTTCCAGCCCGAGACGGCCCGCGCGTTCGGGATCGAGGCCGAGGGTCAGATCCTGGTCATGATCCACTGCGGAAGCAGGGGTCTCGGCCATCAGGTGGCCTCGGATTACATCCAGGCTATGGAGAGCGTCTTCGAAGTCCGGGACCTGCCGGACCGCGAGCTTATCTACGCTCCGATCGGCTCGGCCATGGGACAGGAGTATTACCGGTCGATGTGCGCCGCGATCAACTATGCGTTCGCCAACCGGCAGATGATCGCCCACTGGGTCAGGGACGTGTTCGCAAAAGTCCTCGGCAGCTCGCGGGGCATGCGGCAGATCTACGATGTCTGTCACAACGTAGCCAAGGTCGAAACCCACGTCGTGGCCGGCCGTGAAAAAAAACTGTGCGTCCACCGCAAGGGGGCCACGCGCAGCTTCGGACCCGGCAGGGCCGAGCTGCCTCAAGCGTATCAAGCCGTCGGCCAGCCCGTCATCATTCCCGGCAGCATGGGAACTGCTTCATATGTCCTGGCCGGGACGGCCGAGGCCGAGGATCTCAGCTTCGGCTCGACGGCCCATGGGGCGGGCCGGATCATGTCCCGCCATGAGGCGATCCGCCGCTTCCGCGGCGAACGGATCCGCGACGAGCTGGCCCAGCGGGGGATCGAGCTGCGGGCGACGGGCTGGAAAGGCGTCGCCGAGGAAGCCTCGGCCGCGTACAAGGACGTGGATGAGGTCGTCCGGGTGTCCGACGAGGTCGGCCTCGGCCGCCTCGTCGCCCGCGTCGTTCCCGTCGGCGTCATGAAGGGATGATCACAAAGAACGGGCGTGACGGGAGGGGGGCTTGCGCCCCGCGCGGGGCGCGGCTGCGCTTCGTCGTCCTTGTCTTGTCTCTGTCTCTCGGTTTGGCCTGCTTCTCGGCCGGCCCGCCTCCGGATCAGGCCGATGTCGTTGTCCTGATCTCGGCGAATGCGGAATGGAAGCCCGTCCGTGCCGCGCTGGCCGAGGACGCCGTCTCTCGGACGCCGTACGGCGAATGCGTGTCGAAGGCCATTTCGACCGGAAAGAAGGATATCCCCGCCGTCTATTTTCACGGCGGGTGGGGCAAAGTCCGGGCCGGCGCTTCGGCCCAATATGCCATCGACCGCTGGAAGCCGCGTCTGCTGGTCAACATCGGAACATGCGGCGGTTTCGAGGGGGACGTCCGGAACGGCGACCTTCTCCTCGTCACGAAGACGATCGTCTATGATATCGTCGAGATGATGGGGGACGCCGACGACGCCGTCGCCGATTTTACGACCACGATCGACCTCAGCTGGTTGAAGAAGCCGTATCCCGCGGCCGTCCGCGAATCGCTCCTCGTCTCGGCCGATCGCGACATCCAGCCCTCCGAAATCTCCCTATTGCGCCGGAAATACGGCGCCGTCGCCGGCGATTGGGAAAGCGGCGCGATCGCCTTCGTCGCGGCGCGGAACGCCGTTCCCTGCTTGATCCTGCGAACGGTCAGCGATATCGTCGGGAGCCGAGGCGGCGAAGCTTACGGCAATCCCGGGATTTTCGAAGAGCGCGCGAAATCGATCATGACCCGGCTGATGGGAGCGCTTCCCGCCTGGATCGGGGCGGCGGACAAGCTCTTCTAAGCGCCGCATCCGGCGCGATTGTATAAGGCCGGCCGCTATGCTATATAGAGGAATGTCCCCAAACAACGTGCGGGATGTCCGGCGTCGAGGAGAGCAAAGGCCGTGAGCGGCAACATCTATGATGAGCTGAAGGAGCGCGGCTTCGTCGCCCAGGTCTCCGATGAGGCGGCCGTAAGGAAGATGCTCGGCGAAAACCGCGCGACGTTCTACATCGGCTTTGACGGAACGGCCGCCAGCCTCCATGCCGGGAGCCTCGTGCCGATCATGGCCATGATGCACCTCCGCCGGGCGGGACACCGGGCCTTGGCCCTCGTCGGCCGCGGGACGACCATGATCGGCGACCCCAGCGGCAAGAGCGAGCTGCGCGAGATGCTCGACGAAGGGACCATCCGGGCTTATGGAAAGGCGATCCACGCCCAGCTCGATCACTACCTCCATTTCGACGGAAAGGGAGCGCTCGCGCTCGACAATGCCGATTGGCTCCTGTCTTTGAACTATGTGACGTTTCTGAGAGAGATCGGCCGGCATTTCAGCGTCAACCGGATGCTGGCCGCCGAGGCCTACCGCCTGCGCCTGGAGAAGGGCCTCTCCTTTCTCGAGTTCAATTACCAGCTCCTTCAAGCCTACGACTATCTTCACCTCTTCCGGACGCACAAATGCACGCTCCAGGCGGGCGGAGACGACCAATGGGGCAACATCCTGGCCGGCGTCGACCTCATCCGGCGCGTCGAAGGGGCCGAGACGCAGGCCCTGACCTTTCCCCTTTTGACCACGTCCTCCGGGGCGAAAATGGGGAAGACCGCGGGCGGAACCGTATGGCTGGACGCCGGATTATTCAAGCCCTACGATTTCTATCAATACTGGGTCAACTGCGACGACCGCGACGTCGGCCGCTTCCTGCGCCTCTATACATTCCTACCCCTCGGCGAGATTCGCCGCCTGGAATCTCTCGCGGGAAGCGAGCTCAACGGGGCGAAGCGTGTCCTAGCCTTCGAAGCGACGAAATTGACCCACGGAGAGAAAGCGGCCCAAGCCGCGCAGGCGGCTTCAGCCGCGGCCTTCGGAGGAGACGGCGAAAAGGATATCGAATCCCTCCCGACGACGATCGTCCCGCGTGCGCGCCTCGAGGCCGGGATTGCTCCGGCCGAACTCTTCACGGAAGTCGGCCTTACTCCTTCCAGGGGCGAAGCCAAGCGGCTGATCAAGCAAGGCGGGCTTTATGTCAACGACGAGAGGATCGACGACCTCGAGCGGCGGTTGACGTTGAAGGATGTCGGGCCGAACGGCCTGCTCCTGAAGGCCGGAAAAAAGAAGGTCCACCGCGTCGTCATCGCGGCGAAATCGTAATTCCCTTCTTCCGGAAGACGAACGGGCGCCGGCGCGAGCCGCATGAATCCCGTCATGAAATCCCCCCTTGAGGCTTTTCGCCGGAGAGCGAATCTTCAATCCCGGATAAAGACGCGGCGGCCCCGGATTTCGATCTTTCCCGCGAAATAGAGGCGGACGGCTTCCGGATAGATCTTGTGCTCCTCGACGAGGATACGCGCGCTCAAGCCGTCCTCCTTATCGTCCTGCCGGACGGGGACGACAGCCTGGAGGATGATCGGGCCCATGTCGACTTCGGCCGCCACGAAATGGACCGTGCAGCCGGAATAGCGGACGCCCCAATCGATGGCCTTCTGCTGGACGTGGAGGCCGGGAAAGGACGGCAGCAGGGCGGGGTGGATGTTCATGATCCGGTTCTTGAACTCGTTGCAGAAGAGGGGCGTCAGGACCTTCATGTAGCCGGCCAGGCAGATCAGGTCGACATCCCGTTTCCGTCCTTCAGCGATGATCTCTCGGTCGTACGCTTCTTTGTCGGCATAGAGCTTGGGATTCAGGCAGAGCGTCTCCAGGCCGCGCTCCTGGGCAATTCCCAGGCCGGGGGCGTCCTCGTTGTTGCTGAGGACAAGGACGATCTCCGCGTCGACGCGGCCGGCCCGGACCGCGTCGTGGATCTTCATGAAGTTCGACCCGCGGCCCGAAAGCAGGACCATGACGCGGCCGTGTTTCTTGGGGCTGACAAAAAATTCGTCGGACATGGCGCCCTCCTAAGGTCCGGTCGCGGCGGACCGGCCTCTGCGCTCGGCCTATCGGCGGCCGGCGCATGCCGATCGGTCTATGAACGGACCGTGAATGGCCGGGGGATCGCTTCTTTCCAAGCCGCCCTTGCGGTCCGGAGCGGGACCGTCAGGATGTCCTGGCCCTTGTGGCGGATGCGGAGGAGGTCTCCGCCGACCGTCCCGACTCGCCGCGCCGGAATTCCCTGCCGCCGGGCCAGGCTGAGGAGCGCCCCAACGTTCTCCGGCGCGGCCGTTGCCAGGATGCGGGATTGCGCTTCACCGAAAAGCAGCGCGTCTTTCCGGATGTCATCGTCGAGGTCGATCTCGCAGCCGAATCCGCCGGCGCTGAGAAAACCGCATTCGGCGGCGCAGACGCCCAGCCCGCCTTCCGAGACGTCATGGGCGGAGGCGAGGAGCCCGGCTTCGGCCGCGGCAAGGCAGGTTTCCTGGACGGCTTTTTCCCGGACCAGGTCGATAAGCGGCGGCGGGCCGCCACGGTCTTTGAAACGGGCCTTGAGATACTCGGAGCCCGTCATTTCTTCCGTATTGGCGCCGAGCAGGACGACGGCGTCGCCGGAGCGCTTGAATCCGGGCGTCACGACGGCGTCGCTGTCCTTGAGAATCCCGACGACGCCCAACACGGGGGTGGGGTAGATCGATGCGCCTTCGGTGTCGTTGTAGAAGCTGACGTTGCCCCCCGTGACCGGGATCTCGAAGGCGCGGCAGGCTTCCGAGAGGCCTTCGACGACATCCTTGAACTGGCGCATCACTTCGGGCTTTTCGGGATTGCCGAAGTTCAGGCAGTTCGTCACGCCGACGGGCCGGGCGCCGACGCAGGCCAGGTTCCGGCAGGCTTCGGCCACGGCGATCATTCCCCCCGAGCGCGGATCGATCCGGGCGTAGAGCGAATTGCCGTCCAGCGTTATGGCCAGCGCTTTTTTCGTGTCCTTGATTCTGAGGACGGCGGCGTCCGCGCCGGGGAGGACCGCGGTGTTCGTCTGGACCATATGGTCGTACTGGCGGAAGACCCATTCCTTGTCGGCGATCGTAGGCGAGGAAAGCAGGTCGAGCAGCACCCCTCCGAGATCCTTGGGGACGGGATGGGTCAGGTGGATGGACGAGGCCGGCTCGGGCGGGGGCGCGACCGGCCGCTGATAGACGGGGCAGAGGTCGACGACGGCCGATACCGGAACGTCCACGACGACCTCTCCGTGAAAGCGGACCCTCATCCGGCCGCCTTCGATGACCTTGCCGATCTCGACGGCATCCAGGTCCCATCTGGCGAACACGTCGCGGACGGCCCGGACCTCGTCGGGACGGGCGACGATGAGCATGCGCTCCTGCGATTCCGAGAGGAGGATCTCGTACGGCGTCATGCCTTCTTCGCGCTGGGGGACCTTGTCCAGGTCGATTTCCAGTCCCGTGCCCGACTTGGCCGGCATCTCGGCGGTGGAGCAGGTCAGCCCGGCGGCCCCCATGTCCTGGATGCCCACGATCAAGCCTTTCTCCATCACCTCGAGGCAGGCCTCGAGGAGGAGCTTCTCCTTGAACGGGTCGCCGACCTGGACGTTCGGCCGTTTGTGCTCGGTCTCCCCGCCGAACTCGGCCGAGGCCATGGTCGCGCCGTGGATGCCGTCGCGGCCGGTCTTGGAACCGACATAGAGGACGGCGTTGCCGGCCCCCCCCGTCTTGGCATAGAAGACCTTGTCCTTGTCGGCGAGGCCCAGGCAGAAGACGTTGACAATCGGATTGAGCGCGTAGCAGTCGTCGAAAGAGACTTCCCCGCCGACGGTCGGGACGCCGATCGAATTGCCGTAGGAGGAGATCCCGGCGACGACGCCGTCCATGACGGCCCGGTTCTTTCCCGCCGTGAGCGGCCCGAAGCGGAGCGAATCGAGGAGGGCGACGGGCCGCGCGCCCATCGTGAAGATGTCGCGCAGAATCCCCCCGACCCCCGTGGCCGCCCCTTGAAACGGCTCGATGAACGAGGGATGGTTGTGCGATTCGATCTTGAAGACGATGACCTGTCCGTCGCCGATGTCGATGATGCCGGCATTCTCCCCCGGCCCCTGGACGACGGCCGTTCCCTTGGTCGGGAGCCGCTTGAGGTAGAACTTCGAGCTCTTGTAGCTGCAGTGCTCGGACCACATGGCCGAAAAGACGCCGAGCTCGGTCAGGTTGGGCTCGCGGCCGACGAGCCGGACGATGAGGTCGTATTCTTCGCGCGTCAAGTTATGGGAGGCGAGTATCTTCGGGTCGATCATAGGCATCTCGTCACGGCCGCCCGATCATAGACTCGAAGATGATTCGGCCGTCGACGCTCCCGAGGAGCCTGTCCACGGCGCGCTCGGGGTGGGGCATCATCCCCATCACGTTGCCCTGCCGGTTCGTCAGTCCGGCGATCCCGTGGAGCGAGCCGTTGACGTTGGCCTCTTCGGTCGGGCGGCCTTCGGCGTCCGTGTAGCGGAAGAGAACCTGGCCGTTCGCCTCGATCTCGGCGAGCGTCGCCGGCGGAGCGAAATAGTTGCCGTCGAAGTGGGCGATGGGGATCCGGAGGACCTGTCCCGGCCGGCTCCGGCTCGTGAAGCGCGTCCGCTCGGACTCGCAGCGGACGGTGACGAATTGGCAGAGGAATTTGAGGCGCTTGTTGCGGAGCATGGCGCCGGGGAGGAGGCCCAGCTCGAGGAGGACCTGGAATCCGTTGCAGATTCCCACGACGAGGCCTCCCTTGGCCGCGAACTCGCCGACTTCCCGCATGAGAGGGGCGAAGCGGGCGATGGCTCCCGAGCGCAGGTAGTCCCCGTAGGAGAAACCGCCGGGCAGAACCACGCAGTCGACGCCCTGGAGGGAATGGTCCTTGTGCCACAGTGCGACCGTCGGCTGGCCCATGACGTCGCGCAGGGCATAATACGTGTCGAAATCGCAGTTGGACCCGGGAAAGGTGACGACGCCGAATTTCACGCGGCTATTCCTCGATGACCTGCCAGGTGAATTTTTCGATGATGGGATTGGCCAGGACCTTGTCCGAGATCTCGGGGATGAGCGTCCCGGCCGCATCTTTCGACACGCCGGCGAGGTCGATCTCAAAGACTTTCCCCTGCCGGACGTCCCGGACGGCGTCGTAGCCGAGCGTGTGGAGGGCGTTCTTGACCGTCTGGCCTTGAGGGTCGAGGACGCTGTCCTTGAACGAGACGAGAATCCTAACTTTCATGCCGGAGAACCCTTTCGAAGATATAATCGA
>Ga0172371_10003809_pt1 | contig 23214 bp, 21 predicted proteins | sample Lak12m_FD_114543 | JGI IMG/M metagenome (GOLD analysis project Ga0172371, IMG submission 114543) | Freshwater microbial communities from Kabuno Bay, South-Kivu, Congo - kab_022012_12m | ecosystem: Environmental > Aquatic > Freshwater > Lake | place: Democratic Republic of the Congo: South-Kivu...
CTTTTTCGTGTCCCTGGGATTGAAGATGCCTGAACTCAACGGGAGCCTCCTGGGCGTGGCTGGAATAACTCTTGCCATCGTTATCGGCGGACGGCTCCTGTCGGTCGTCCCGACAGTCCTGATGCTGAAAAGGGGCCTTCGCACAGGCATTGTCACGGCACTGAACCTCTCACAGATCAGCGAATTCTCCCTCGTGATAGTGTCGCTCGGCGCAACATACGGACATGTAGCGAAAGAAACACCGATGATCGTCCTGATCTCAATGCTTGTAGCTTCAATCGCTTCAACATACCTGATTATGTTCAATGACCCCATAGCAAGAAGCATGATCCTTATCCTTTCCATGATGGGAATAAAGCCCCACACCCCGGAGGAAGAACCGGAACCGCAGACCGGCAAACATGACAGGAAGGACATAGTTCTTCTCGGCTGCTTCAAGGTGGGACGCGCACTGATTGAGAAAATATCAGCAGAAATGCCGGACCTGAAGAAACGACTGCTCGTCATTGATTTCAATCCGCTGCTTCAGCAGGAAATGGAAGCCCTCGGCATACAATGGAAGTACGGCGACCTTGCCAATCCCGATACACTCAGGCATTTTAACCTGAACGAGTCATCCCTCCTGATATCAACGGTTTCCGACACTTTCCTCAAGGGAACGACCAACCTGGACCTCTTCAAACAGGTAAGACAACTTGCCCCAAACGCACATATGATCATGACTGCCGAAGACGATGCGATGGCAGAGAAACTGATGCAGGAAGGCGCCAACGATGTCATGGTGCCCGGCAAACTGGCAGCCGACCATCTCTGCAAAATGATCATGAACTACACAAAGTGAAGTCCCCCCGGGCTAACCCGGCATAGCCGGAACCAGGAACTCACCACAAGAAACACAAATATTCACAAAAACACAAAAGCTTTTCTTTTTTGTGATCTTTTGTGTCCCTATGTGATTTTTGTGGAAAGATATCTTCTCGATCATCTTGTTTAACATTTCTTCCATAAGAAACTAACCTCCACCGGAATCTATTCTTGCATAAATTTTACAGGCGTAGATACTATTTGGTTTCCCTGCCGCCATTTCAGGATGGCAGGAGATATAGAAAAAAAAGATGAAACTGCCGTTTACACTGAAAATACTCGAAAACTGGGCAGGAGCCCAGGTCCTGCGCGATGCCGAAATAATGGCCGACAAGGGCCTCGTCGTGGAGGCTGTTTACGAACCGCCCCTGATCAGCGGCGCCGTAATGTGGAACAACCGCCCGCTGAAAACAGCCCTGAGAATCCTGCCGGACGGCCATGTCGAAAGCCTTTGCCCCTGCTTCGCAAACAAGGAACGCGGCACAATATGCTGTCACGTTATCGCACTGGGCGTAATACTGGTGCGCCGCGCAACAGACCCGAACCGCGATTCCAAAATCCAGGCGGAAATGAAACGTGCCGCCAGGCTTGCCATACTCGACGAGTCAAAGTATATCCGCCGCGTTTCACCGGATACACCCGGCGCAGTCCCGGCCTCGCTTATCGTTAAACCCGACAAGGGATGGATGAATGCCTGGCGCAACGGCAGGATTCCTGCCTCATTCGCAGTAGACTACCAGGGCAGGACAGTTCCACTTGACCAGGTTCCACGCGACATTCCCCTCGCTTTCAGCAAGCAGGACGAGGCAATCCTGTTCGTTCTCGAAGATATTTCCGAGGGACCCGCTGCGGGCAGGATCGAACTTACCCAGCCTGATTTCCTGAACATCATCCGCATCCATGCCGGCAAGCCCCTGCCCAATCCTGACGGCCCGCCGGTAATTATCAACGAGACTCCATTGACCACCTTTGTCCAGATGGACCTTGATCATGAAAATGGTGAACTGATTCTTATGGCCCATACTGAACTTCCGTTCATGGGCGCCGGCGAGTTCCCGTTGTACCTGGTGGCCCGTAAGACCGGCTGGGCTTTCGGCGCAGGAAACCTGTGGCCCCTGGCAAATGTCCTGCCCGAACCATACCAATCAATCTACCGGGAACCCGTAATCATAGCCCGCCGCGATGTACCCAGGTTCCTCAACCACGAACTGCCCTCCATTTCAAAGCATACGCGGATCGAGACCGATATCTCCCCTGACCTGTTCACGGTCGAACCCGCCGTCCCCAAAATGCGCCTTGCCATTCGCGGCAGCCCGGCCTCAATGTCGGCGACACTGCACGCAAAATACGGTGACATCGAACTCGTCGCATGCAAACCCGATCCCCGTGAACACTTCTCTATCCCGGCCCCGAACGACCTTCTTCGCTATTCGATTCGGAACAAGGCTTACGAACAAAGGGCACTCGAACTGCTCGCTCCCACCGGATTCAAGGGCGAAAGCGGCAATGACCTTTCAAGCATTGTCGGCAGCCGCCTGGTGCTCAATTTCCTGGGCACCCATCTGCCCGTACTGCGCCGCCGCGGCTGGCAAGTCGACTTCGAAGGCAAAGTCGCACCCTTCCTGGATTCGCTCAGCTTCATAACCCCGGTGGTCCACATCTCGGATTCAAAGGATGGAAAATGGTTCGACGTCGGTTTCAATTTCGAGGACCAGCCGGGCTCAAGCGTGCTGCAAACCGAGATCCAGCTCGCACTGCGCAAAGGCGATTCTTTCATCGGAAAAAACGACAGGATCTATCTCATTGATTCGGATGCCATAAAATCAATGCAGAACATTTTCTCCGACTGCGCAAGCGGTGACAGCGATACTCCCGGTCATTTCAGGCTCGGGAATATCTACGCGCCATTCGTGAAATCCGCCCTGGAATCCCTCGACGGCATCGACGTGGAAGACACTCCTTCCTGGCGGTCCCGCGCCGGACAGTACAACCGCACAATCGAGATAGAGCCGGTCACCCTTCCTGAACCGCTTGGCGGAATACTGCGCCCCTACCAGAAATACGGAGTCAGCTGGCTGAGGTTCCTGGAAGCAAATGGCTTCTGCGGATTGCTGGCCGACGAGATGGGACTTGGTAAAACCCTGCAGGCACTGGCATGGCTGCAGCTTCAGCGCAAACATCCGGACGCCATTGGAAAGCCGGCCCTCATCGTCTGCCCCACAAGTCTTGTTGACAATTGGCAGGAAGAGGCGGCGCGATTTGTACCCGGCATGAAGGTCCTGAACCTCACCGGCCCGGAACGGCAGGACCGCTGGCAGCAGCTTAAACAGGCCGACATCGTTGTGACTTCCTACGCAATTCTCCGCCGAGATGTGGAACGCATCACGGAACAGCAGTTCTCGTCGGTCATACTCGACGAAGCCCAGCACATAAAAAACAGGTCTACCCAGAATGCGCTGGCCGCCAAGAAGATAAAAGCCTGCCAGCGGCTGGTTCTTACAGGAACCCCGATCGAAAACAGCGTGTCCGACCTCTGGTCAATCATGGATTTCCTCATGCCCGGCTACCTCGGCTCTCACGACACTTTCAAGTTCAACTACGAAATCCCCATTAACGAGGCCGGCGCCGACGGGGAAATCGCGCAATTCAAGCTGCGGAGAAAGCTCCACCCCTTCCTCCTGCGCCGCCTGAAAACTGAAGTCGCAAAGGACCTGCCGCCGAAGATCCAGAAGATCTCGTCCTGCCCTCTGACTTCCGACCAGCAGGCCGTCTACAGGGAACTGCTGGCTGCCTCGCGCCAGAAGATCAACGGAATGGTCTCCAAGCTGGGCTTCAATAAATGCCGTATAGAAATCCTCACCCTGCTGATGCGCCTGCGCCAGACGTGCTGTCACCTTGACCTGCTCAAGATTCCAAACCTCAAGGCAAAAGAGCCGTCGGCAAAAATGGACCTGTTCTTTGAACTTCTCGAAGAGGCAATGGACGGCGGACACCGCATCCTGGTCTTCAGCCAGTTTGTCGGAATGCTTACAATCCTCAGGAAGGAACTTGAGAAGAGCGGCATTGCTTACTGCTATCTTGACGGCTCCACGAAAGAACGCTTGAAGGTAGTACATCAGTTCAACAGCCAGCGCGACATCCCGACCTTCCTGATCAGTCTCAAGGCGGGCGGAGCCGGTCTTAACCTGACAGGCGCCGATATGGTCATCCACTTCGATCCCTGGTGGAACCCTGCCGTGGAAGACCAGGCAACCGACCGGGCCCATCGCATCGGCCAGAAACGCACCGTTTACAGCATCAAGCTGATCACCCGCGGAACGGTTGAAGAAAAGGTACTCGCCATGCAGAAACGCAAGAAAGCCGTAATTGATGCCACACTTGAATCGGACGAAGGTGTTATGCAGAGCCTTACATGGGATGATATCCAGGAACTGCTTGCCGAATAAAACGAAACTGAACATCCAATATCGAATACTGAATAACCAATTCCCATTTACAGCTAAGCTTAACCTTCAGAAGATGCATAAGACTGACATGGAAGGAGAACGTAATCATGAAACTACGAAAACTTGGAAAAAGTGAAGCTCCGCGGAACTGCGCCGTAGCCAACGCCTCCGTTTCGCCATTCGGCGAAACTACGGCAAAAGACCATCTTGCCTCGCCGAAGGCTCTTAACGAATGCGGGTCCTCCCCGTTCAACCGTCTTCGCTCTTCGAGCTACGCCGGTCAAGAAGAACGGGACTTCCTGGCGAAGGCGAGTGATTTCGAAGTCTCGCCCGTAATCCTTGGCACATGGGCCCACGGAGGCTGGCTCTGGGGCGGCACTGAACGCAACGACGCCGAGAAAGCCATCAACATTTCAATCGACGCCGGAATAAACTGCCTGGATACCGCACCGGCTTATGGCTTCGGCCTCAGCGAACGGCTCGCCGGGGCGGCAATAAAGGGTAAACGCGACAAAGTGATAATCGCTACGAAATGCGGCCTGGTCTGGGACGACAGGAAAGGCAGCACCCTGTTCTTCGAAACGCGTGACAACAATGACAAGCCGCTCCGGATCTGCCGCAACCTGACAAAGAAATCAATCCTGCGGGAATGCGATGCCAGCCTGAAAGAACTTGGCATTGATACCATCGATCTTTACCAGTGCCACTGGCCCGATCCGAACACCCCGATACAGGAAACTGTCGAGGCATTCCTTGAACTCAGGGACAAGGGCAAGATACGGGCATTCGGGGTAAGCAACTTTTCAGTATCCCAGATGATGGAATGGATGGTCTACGCTCCACTGCACTCAACCCAGCCGAAATACAGCCTCCTCACCCGCGATATTGAAAACGATTTCCTCCCTTTCTGTATTGAACATGATATCGGCGTTCTCTGTTACAGCCCGATGGAGATGGGAATCCTTACCGGAAAGATCGGGATGGACAGGGTCTTTCCTGATAATGACACGCGGAAGAACAGGCCATGGTTCCAGCCGGCAAAGCGGCGCGAAGTCCTCGATGCGCTTGAAAGAATAAAACCAATCGCGGAAAAATACGGCACCAGCCTGGGCAACATTGCCACGGCCTGGATATTCGGCCAGCCGGGAGTCACCGCCGCCATAGTCGGCGCAAGGGACGGCGAACAGGCCCGGGACAACTCGTCAGCAGCGAATATAGTTCTTACGACTGACGAGCTTGCAGAAATCAGGAGAATCTTCATCCCGCTCAGACTCGATGAACCATACGATCCGGTAAAGGCAAAACGATGACCACCCTGGAACTTGCCGCCTGAAACCTGTAGCCATTTCACGTGCTTGACTTGAAAGGCAAATGGGATAATCTGATGCAACTTTTTTAGAGGGCAGTTAGCTCAACCTGCCCGCAATGCTACGCATAGCGTTGCAGGCGGGCGCTGGATGTTACAGGTTCTCAGCCGAAGGCTGATCTGCCTGTGGCAGAAAGTCCTGTACTTTCAGGAAGTCTTTTTAGACAGTTTGTGACGAGCATATGCGATCGGGCAGTTAGCTCAATTGGCAGAGCGCCAGCTTTACACGCTGGATGTTACAGGTTCAAGTCCTGTACTGCCCACCAGTCTTCGTTCGGAGCCTTGCGACGAATGAAGACTGCCCGGCGTAGTAGTTGAGCACAGCGAGACACGAAGACGGGCGATAAGAACGGGCACCGCTCCGAACTACGCATGGCACGCCATCCCGCTCCAGGGCGGGATGCCACAGCGTAACAATGGGCAAACAGGGGCAAAGCCGGGCAATACAGACGCCAGACTGGACATCATATGGAGACTGAAAGCATCTGGAAAGGCTGTACCATCAAGAGCCTGATCTCCGGCGCACTGCTCGCCGTCATAATGTGCGCGGCCAACAGCTACCTCACCCTTAAGGCTGGAGTCATTGAAGAAGGTCCCATCATCTCAGCCCTTATCTTCACTGGCATCTTCTTCTCGCTCAAACGGACGGTTACAACAGAGGAAGCCGTTATCGCAGCCACAATGGGCAGTGCCGGCGGAAGCTTCGGATTCATAGCAAACCTGTTTGCCGCCTACCAGATGGTGGGCATTAAACTCACCACGACGCAGATGTTCCTGTTTTCCCTCTCCACCAGCGCGTTCAGCATCCTCATGGCGATACCGTTCTATTACCTGTTCGTTGTAAAGGAAACCCTCCCCTGGGTCGTCGGGCAGGCCTGCGCTGATGTAATCCGGAATACTGTGGCTTCAAAGGAGACGTTCCAGGCGAAAGTAATCCTGTGGTTCACAATGCTGTTCTTTGCCGTAATCATGATGCAGGGTATGCAGTGGAAATGGATGCCGGAGGAAACTTCTTTCCTGACCGTCGGCCTGGTGACTATCGGCCTGGCCTGGTCCCCTTTTGCCATTGGCGCTGGCGGTCTTCTCGGACTGCGTACCGGCTTTGGTTTCCTGCTTGGCTCCGTTTTACTTGTCTGCATCGCTCCCCACACCGACACACCCAAAACCCCTCATCGTTTCTTCTGGCCAGGCGTTTCTTTCCTGATTACTTCGGGCCTGACGGTTCTCCTCATCAAATGGCGCGTAATGATTGATGCCATCCGCTCCCTGAAAAACATCGCGGGAAATACAGGGGAAAAGGCCATCATCCCCCTGAAGTGGCTCGTGGGACTCTCCCTGGTGTCAGGGGCGGTAATTATCTTTATAATGTGGAAATGGTTCGAGGTGGCGGTTCCAATCGGCCTCCTTTTCCTCGTGGTCGGCGCGATGTTCCTGAACATGGTTGCGACAAGGGCAGCGGGTGAAACAACTTTCAATCCGGCGCGCGCCATGGGAATTGTCCTGCAGGGTGTCGGCGCGCTGGCCGGTGGAGTCAACAAGCTGGTGAACCTGACCGGGGCCGGAATGATTGCCGGCGGCACCAGCCAGACCAGTATCCTTGACCAGGACCTTTACACCGGCTGGCGATTGGGGGTAAATCCGCGCCTGCAGACCGCCTTGCAGGCAATCGTACTCCCGGTTATTGCCCTGGTCAGCGTCGGCGTCTTCCGCTTTCTTTCTTCCATGGTTGAAATCTCCATGACAAACGACGCGTTACCCGCCCCGGTAGCCAAGGCATGGGCGGGATTTGCCATCCTGCTGAGCGGCGGAAAATTACCGCCAAACGCCTTAAACATGCTGATCATATTCGGGGCGGCTGGAGTAGTTGTTGCGTTGCTGGAAAACTTCGGCTCTTTCAAGAAATACATGCCTTCCACAACCGGCATAGGTATCGGCATGATCCTGCCCATCACCTACTCGCTGGATTTCTTTCTTGGCGCAATAATCTTCCTACTGATGGCTAAAAGATTCAAAGTCCTGGAGGAAACGCTCAGCAGCCTGGCCGCTGCCGGTATACTGGGCGAAGCCGCCGGCGGCATGCTAAAAGGCGCCTTCCAGAGCATGGGCATCTTTCCCATGCCATAGCACCTGGGTACGGCCCGGGAAAATAGATATTTTGTTGTTCACTAATAGCTGTGGAATGATATATTCCGGCATACATAATTTTTGCAGCGGAATGGGTTCTTATGATCGATTTCAGGAAAATGGCGCTGGTAAAAACTTTTGCAGCCTTTTGCATCATGATGCCGGCGGTTTATGGCCTTGCCGCTGAAGATGAACTGGACAAACTGCTGAGCGTCGAAGATTCCCTTACCCCTAAAGCCAGCGCCCCGAAGCCGATCGAAGAACTGCCGGACATTAAGAACGCTGCACCGGCAGAAGTTGTTAAAGAAGCACCCGCTGTTCCCGTAAAGCAACCCGTTACCCAGCCTGAACCAGCAGATTTTCCACCGGTCAGGAAACCTGTTGCTCAGACAGCACCAGTAACTGCTCCTCCAGTCAAGGCAACTGTTGCCCGGCCGGCGCCGGTGACCATTCCGCCCGTCAAAAAACCTGTTGCGCAGTCAGCGCCTGTAACCACTCCCCCGGCAGCAACAACCGTCCGGAAGAAATCATCACCTGGATCTGATCCCAAAAAACCGCCCGCAGGCAGTGCTGATAACAGTAATGCTGGGGATCCAGAGAAAAAAACGACCCGCGTTGTGGCTCCTGACAATAACCTCGAACTTCTACGGACGGAATTAAGGCTACGTGAAATAGAGCTGGCCAGGGCAAACAAGGAAGTCGAACAGGCCAGGGCAAACAAGGAAATTGAGCAGGCAAAAGCAAACAAGGAAATTGAACGGTTAAAGGACATTGTCAGGAGGATCCAGGAGGCCAGCAGGCGGGAATCCGTCGTTTTGCATTACAACAAGGCCGCCGTCTATCGCTCAAGCATGATGTACAAAAAGGCTGAGGACGAATACCTGGCAGCACTCACTGTGGATCCCAACGATGCCGCGGTTCATTATAACCTGGCAATACTTTATGATGACAATCTGAAAGACAAGAAGAAGGCCAAGATGCATTACGAAAAGTTCCTTGAACTGGCGCCGGATGATCCGGACGCGGTAAGAGCCCGCGACTGGCTGTCTTCAATAATCGAGTAGATTCTCACCTCCAAGCCGGCAAACCGCCTTTATTATCCCGCGATTCCCTCTTTGTTTCTCTGTGCCGTTACTGCTGTCAGGACAAGAGCCAGGATGATGCACAATCCCCCGCAAGCCAGGTTTATCCGCATCTTCTCCATTCCCAGCCCCAGCGACCACATCGTGGCAAATACCGGCTCCAGGCAATATACCACTCCGGCCGCCGTCGGCGATACGAACGGCTGGAACCGGTTCATCAGGTGGAATGCAAGTACCGAGCTGAATACAACCGTCGAATACAAAGCCATTTGAAGACCCGGTTCATGGAGCACGGCATCAACTCCCATGCTTCCCCAGAAAGAAAGTCCGCCCGGCGTAAGGATACTCACAACAGTTGCAACCAGCGCGGTGGTCACAAACATGACCAGCGTAAGCCGATTTGGATCCGCCTTCGAACCAAAGCGGTCTACGCAGAGAATCTGGGCTGTAAAGAAAAGTGTCCCGCATAGTGTCAGCATTTCACCAAAAAGACGGAACGGAGGTTCAGCCTGGGCCGGCTCGGTGGAGAATCCGAAAATCGAGAGCCCTGCGAGTACCAGCACAACAGCCAGCCACAGGGTGGCCCGCGGCGGACTCTTCATCCAGAAAGTCTGAATCAGGGGCAGGAGAATCACCGACATCGAGGTGATAAAGCCTGACACTGACGGCAGGGCATAGCGCAATCCTGACATCTGGAGGAAAAGTCCGCCCGCAAAGGTCACCCCTACAGCCACTCCTCCCGCAATATCGGCCCTGCTGATGGCACCCAGCGCCCTTATGTTAAGTCCCGCGTAAAGTAATGCAGCCAGCCAGAACCGCCACGCAATGAACGTGGACACGACAGCGAGTAATGCCCAGCGGTTATCGGCAGTCCTGGAGACCATAGCCTTTGTCGCAATCGGCATCGCCACGAAAGACCATCCCCACAAAAGGCACGAGAGGCCCAGCCAGAAGATGGCTGTAGTACGCCTCCTGTCTGTCTTCTCCGTTTCACTGCTGTTATTTGATTCTATCATTATCTTTAGCCGCGGTTGAGTAATGTTTCCCTGTTTCAACATTTGTTATTCACGCGGAAACGAAGCGGCGTCGTATTTTTTCAATAGCCCGGAATGAATTTCTGTGACGGCCTCAGTTCCCTGAGGAATTCAGAGAGAAGCTTCGAGATATTGTCCAAATCATCCAGCGAAACCATTTCCACCGGCGTATGCATGTAACGGTTCGGTATACTCACCAGTGCGGCGGCCGCACCAGCGCGGTTGATCTGAAGGGCATTGGCATCCGTTCCCGTGGCACTTCCCTGCGCAGTCACCTGGACCGCAATCCGGTGTTTCCGGGCTGACGATTCAAGTAAACGGCCCAGGACCGGGTTAATGTTCGGCCCGCGGTGCAGGGTCGGCCCCTTGCCTAGCTTGCATTCGCCGGTCCGCTTGGGATCTGATCCGGGGTAATCCGATGCAAAACAGACGTCAACGGCAATGCCGACATGTGGTTCAATCCCAAAGGCGCTGGTGCGGGCGCCGCGCAAACCTATTTCCTCCTGCACGGTAGTTACACCATAGACGCCAATTTTGAGCTTCCGCCCTTTCAAGCGGCGAAGAGTCTCGACGACTATAAAAGCGCCGGCACGATCATCAAAACCACGGCCAACCGCAAGATTGTTCATCATGACTTCAAATCCGACATCAACGGTCACATAATCGCCAACCGCCACATGTTTCCGGGCTTCCTTTGCATTTTTTGCGCCGATATCAATCCACATCTCGTGTATCTTCAGCGCTTTGCCCCTTTCATCGGTTTCCAGCAGATGGACCGGCTTCCGGCCAAACACACCGGTGATAGAACGATTGGAGTTATGAATCCTCGCCCGCTGGCCGCTGATTACCGCTGTATCCACGCCGCCCACGGAAGAGAAGTAAAGATAGCCGTTCTCGTCAATGTGAGTGATTATGAACCCGACTTCATCACAATGGCCGCAAATCATCACCCGGAACGGCGCTTCTGGATTGATCACTCCGATTACGTTTCCATGCACATCAAGGCGCACTTCATCGCAGAAAGGAATCATTTTCTTCCGGAGAAAATTCTGCGCCCCCCATTCAAACCCCGACGGGCTCGGTATATTGATCAATTGCTTCAGGAAATCTATTGAATTCTTTTGCATTGTGTTGCTCCTTCTTCCCGTCAAAAACATGCGCAGTTCATCATGAACCGGCAGTTTTTGCAATAGCGCAGGTGCGGCAGGTTTACGTCATTCCGTTTTCATGAACTCAACATCTTTCCTGCGTTTTTCGGGAGTTACCTTCAATCCATGCGTGTTCTATCACGGCACGGCCGATCGCATGCGGCTCAGCGCCGGCCGCCATTGATGCGATAAAGATGCAAACCACGGCCTCAACTAGCGTGATAAGAGCCTCTGTTTCTGAAGACAGGCAAGCCGGGTATTACGCGGCACCCTGGCCCGCGCTTCCGCCCACGCTATCGTGGCCTGGATTACCTTCCATTTTTTTTGCGGGTTCCAATTACGTTCTCGCTTCAGTTCTTCTTTGTTCTTTAATCTGGTAACGTTCATATCTTGCTCAGCCTGATGGCCCGATTCAAGGTCCGAATACGGTCCTGTTTCTGATCCGGCTTGCTTAATGCCTTCTGGCTTTTAAGCATATCCTGGTCGGAAAGACCGCGGAATGAGATACCACCGGTTTTTGCGCTCACCGACCGCTCAAAACAGGCGCGCCAATCCTTTAAACCTTTAACCTGACGGAACACGTCAATGGCCCCGTCCGGACTAGTCATACAGAAAACCATTTGGAGTTTAAGCCATCCCGGAGAGCGTTTGGCCACTGGCATCCAGTCATCATCAGTCTCTCCCCACTCGGCCTTCAGTTGAGACAACGCCGTCTCACAGCGCCTTATGTTTTTATCAGAATCCTCGATCCAGATGTCAACATCGTAAGTCAATACAGGTTTATGCCGAAGGAGATAGTTGATGCCGCCAATAAGCAGGAAAGCCACCTTGTTCCGATCAAGCACTTTCAGGATGTGATCCACATTCATGCTTGCCATAATAATGGCATTTATTCTCAACTTCAAGCCGGTTGTGCGTCAATTCCAGTATTGTCATCGGAAACAATCTGCTCAGTCCATATGGAAGACTTCTTCCATGTCGGCCCACCACTCGCCCTTTGCACGGTCAGGAAGCGGCTTCTGGCAGGGAATACAGACGGCCCACCATTTTTGTGTTGTCGGATCAGCCGCCATCTTTGCCATGTCGGCCTTGAAATTCCTGCCGATGTATTCAAAGTAACTGAAGAGGTAGTATTTTCCCCCAGGAAGTCTTCTCAGGTATATGGAGTAGTTTCTGATTTTGCACTTCTTGATCATCTTCAGTACACCGGGCCAGACCGCGGCGTGAAGCTTCTTGTACTCCTTCATTTTTTCTTTTCTCAAACCTATAATCGAGCCATACCGCTTGATCATTTCTCACCTCCACGGTTTTACTTAGAAGTTCACAGACCTTCTGAAATCACTTTCCAGCTTCGGAACCGCACCTGCCTTTGAACATACATAAGCAGCAAGCCTGTTTGCATTTTCATTGATCCTGTCCAGATTCGCACCAGCCAGGAAACCCATGATCATTGCTGCCGTAAACGAATCGCCCGCCCCAACAGTGTCGACAACCTTCGTCTTGATCCCGGGAAAGTCGCTGATCCTGCCCGGAACAACCATCAGCGAACCATGTGAGCCGCGGGTAAGCGCAATCAGCTTAAGATTACCGAGATTCAGGAGCTGATCCAGGAGGTCTCTGTCATTCCCTTTCAACCCGAAAGCACGCGCAACCACCGGCAGTTCGTCATCGTTCAGCTTCAAAACCTCCGACTTCTCAATGGAATTTCGGATGATCTCGTCATTATAGAAATGCTGGCGGAGGTTGATGTCAAAAACCCTCAGGCATCCTGGCCTTACCAAGGTCAGGAACCTTTCAATCGTTCCGCGAGACACCTTGTTCCTCTGCGAAAGCGAACCGAAACAGACGGCATCCACCTTTCCCGCTATCGCCGCCAGATTGTCACTCCAGGGAATATTGTCCCAGGCCACGCCTTCCTTGATTTCGTAGTTGGGCTTGCCGTTACTGTCGAGCGTCACAATAACCACGCCGGTCTCACACTTCCTGCTTACAGCTATTCCTGATGTATCCACCCCATGGTTGTTCAGGAAAGCCAGGGCTTCCCTCCCGCGCTTGTCATCACCGACACAGCTGACAACATAAGCCAGCGCGCCAAGCGACTTGCAGTGGCATGTGAAGTTGGCCGGTGCGCCGCCGAATTTCTCGCCGTCAGGAAAAGCATCCCAGAGAACTTCCCCAAGTCCGGCTATTGCATATTTCTTCATCTAGAATCCCCTCAAATCCGTACTCTGCCTTCTCGGAAGTCCCGGCCGGGGCAGGCGCTTCAACACAACGTATTCGATTCCCGTCTTCCTGCAGTATTCTGCTTTCTCCGGTTTGTCACCATCTTCATTCACCGCATAAATTTGCGGTTTGATTTTGCGTATCTCGGGTTCAGCATCAAGCCATCCGTCCCCGGATGAGACAAGCGCCTGCCTGACAAACTTTATTGATCCGGCTATATAACGCCGCTCTGTCGCCGGGAACATGGGATGCCCCTCGCCTTTGAGGAAACGTATATTTGCGTCGTGTCCGAGGCAGACATATAGATCGCCCAGGGCGGAAACCTCCTCAAAAAACCTCACATGGCCGGAATGGAACCAGTCGTAACAACCCGTAACGATAACCCTCTTCCTGCCCGACGGTGAAAGATCAATCGACGAAGGGCTCTCAGGAAACTGGCTTGTCAGGGCATTGCTGATAACCGCGCACTGGATCTTTCCTTTACGGCAGAAATCAGTTTTGCCAGTGTGCGCCTCATCCTCCGGAACCGCCCAGACATCAGGACGCAAACCTTCAACCACAGGAAGTGCATGTCTCTCCGGAACAGAATCCACCAGAGTTACTTTGCTGACATAACGTATAGACTCAAGGAAGTACTGTCGCTCTTCCTGCGGAAATTTCGGCAGGCGGTTTTCAAGTGTTTTAACTGTATTATCAGGCCAGAGGAGGACATTCAGGGGCCCCAGCTTAGACGCCTCTTCGAGAAAGCGGAAATGGCGGGCCCTCATATCATCAAACACCCCTGAGACAACCACGCTTTTCATTAAACCCTTCCCCCTGCCAGCCGAACTTTCAATTTAAAAGCACCTGGAACCGGCTCATTCGAGACAACATAGAGATAGCCGCCGCCGCACCCCGAATACATGGCGCCGGCATATCTTGACTGGTAGTAACGCATGATTCCCTGCAGGTCCGTTTTGATCAGCGGATGTTCCACAGTTCGCGGCAGAATTGTTTTCCAGCAGAGCATGCATTCGTTCATAGAGGCGCCCAACGCCTCAACATCCCTGGCAATAATCGCGCTATAACAGTCCTTCCCTGACTGTCCCAGCCTGCGGACCCACTCCTCGTCGAGATTCTTCTTTCCAAGCGGATTATATCCTTCGGGCCTCGGCGCGACAGGCAGCACATTGAGAACCTTCTCAAGCCAGCGCTTTGACACTAACGGCTGGTCTATCCAGCCGCCCGCCAGCGCGGCACGGTAAGAAATGGATCCTATAACCCGCATGATCCGCACATTATTCTTACCTGAATACTGCACGCAAGGCGCGCAATATTCACCCTCCGGGCCGTGATGAGCCCGTCCCCACGGGCTCAAACGGGGTTTAACCACGTTAGTTTGTAGTATAACCATTCTGGTTATACTCCAAACTTCACGTCTTTGCGGTGGCAGCCGCCCTGGCTGCCGCGCAAAGTTAATTTTGCACGGACTTTGGCGCAAAATTAAGGTCTTAGAGCTCACAATTTCTCCCGGGCGTGCTGCTTAAATCAATTCTTCCCAGAAACACTTGTTCTTTGTGGGCGGGCAGCACTGCCTGCCCGCGTCTTCCTGCTCTCCTCGATCATCTATACAGGTCAAACCGCCTCGCGGCCGGACGGTACCGGCCGCCCACAGAAAACGGGAATCAGGCAACATCAACAACAGTTGCCTTACCCGCCTTGCGGTCGTTGTACTGCTGCTCGATCCAGGCGTATGTCTTTCTGAGGCCAGTAATGAAAGGAATATTCGGTTCCCATTTCAGCATCTTTTTGATGAAAGTATTGTCACTGTTCCGGCCCGCAACGCCGCGAGGCGCATTGAGATCGTATATTCTTTTCAGCTTTATACCGCCGATTTCTTCCGCCAGCGAAACAAGATCGTTGATCGCGATAAGCTCGCTGGTTCCAAGGTTGATCGGCGCGGCGATCAGCTTGTCGTAGTGCATGATCATATCGATTCCCTTCAGGCAGTCATCGATATACATGAAACTGCGGGTCTGTTTGCCGTCACCCCAGATAACAATTTCTTTTTCCCCGGTGGCCTTGGCCTCAATCACCTTGCGGCATATCGCTGCAGGCGCCTTTTCGCGGCCGCCGTCCCACGTGCCCCATGGTCCATATACATTATGAAAACGGGCAATGGCAGTCTTCATCTTCCGTTCCGCCCAGTATTCCTGGCAGAACATTTCAGAAACCAGTTTCTCCCAGCCATACCCGCGTTCCGCGTACGCCGGATAGGCATCGGACTCCTTAAGGGCCCGGCAATGCGGGTCTTCCTGGAGTTTCACGTTGTAGGCGCAGGCCGACGAGGAATAAAAATAACGGTCAACACCTGCATTGTAGGCCGACTCAACGAGATGAGTATTAATCAGGATACTCCTGAGGCACTGAATACGGAACCGTTCAATGAATCCCATCCCGCCCATGTCGGCGGCGAGGTTGTAGACTTCCCTGGCATTCTCGACCGCGCGCTTACAGTTATCTTCCTGGCTCAGGTCCATGCACAGACATTCCACTCCCGGCGTCCGCTGGTACCACATCGGAAGCGGCTTTTTGTCAACAGCACGGATGTTGGTAAATCCCCTGCCAGCCAGATAACGCACCAGGTTCCCGGCTATAAAACCGCCCGCCCCAGCCACAAGTATAAGATCACTCTTTTTCTTCTTGCCCGGTACTGCATTCTGTTTTTCGATTTTCATCTGCGATTCCCTTATGAATTCATATAATTGATTTCTCTCTCACAATTTCCTGAAACATACATAAAGGTCAGCGAAATGTGAATGGATATTATCACCCCCGTGAATGACATTTTTTGACACCTCTAACCACAGGCATCCAAACGTGCCGTTGTCGCTATTTTGAAGAAGGGTAATATTGGGACTTCTTAACGAGCCGGACAAGGCCGTAGGCGCAAAAGAACAATCCCAGGATACCCATGGAAAGGGCCCCTGAATTTCCATATACCAGAAGAGGCAGGAATCCAAACAGGCAGAAAACAACCCCTAGAATGAGAATGAATATGCCCGAAGACCGCACCTGCGTATTTGCGGCCGTGATGATCTTTTCATTGTTGTCGACTATCTTGTTAATCAACGTTACCCGGTCTTCACAGCTGTTACGGCACGCCAAACCGTTTGGCAGCGTTGCCGCACAGTCTGCGCACAATCCCTTGCAGCAGGACTTACAGAACCCGATCGCCGGCTTACCTGGATGATTATAACAGTTCATTGATTCTCCTTCATTTCTTTAATGTATCATCTGCCATGACTTGATTGCGTCTACCGGATAGATCAACATCAGCACATTTAATGTCAGATTATCCCTAACGCAGACAAGTAATAACAGCTCTACTATCACGAAAAGAGTGATTGAGCGTCGTACTCCCAGCCGCCAGGCTATAAGAAACCCAAGCGCACAGCAGGCAATATCGCCCATGGAGTTGGCAATGGAATCCCCTTCATACCCCAGGCCTATGGTTGCCTCTCTGTACCGCTGGATGACAAACCTGGTGTTTTCAAATATCTCCCAGCAACATTCAATACAGGTTGTAATCCAAAGCCGCCAGACAAGCTCGACCCGCCGGAAAACCAGCCACACAAGCCCGCAGAATATGACACCGTGCAGAAGATGCGTGAAGCTGTATGGATCAAGTAAATGCTGCGAATTGTGGGCGCTCCAGATGTCGCCATCCCACAGGAACGGACGCCCACAGGCACACCACCATATCCGCCCCTGGTTACGCAGTTGAAAGATCGTAACAGCCAGGACCAGTACAAACGCAATCCACGGCAACCATTTCCTGCGATCAACCCAGATATCCTTCATAAACAATGATTATTCGGAATGACGATGCAGGCCAGAATGATAATTCCGGCCGCGATGACGAGACACCCAACCTGAATACTCCTCTTCATAATATGGATTCTAGAAGGGTGACAGAAAGAATACAAGCACTTCACATCAGCATCCCTCGCAGATCTGTGGCTGACATTCTTCCAAATCCTGTTGATCGGCGCCCCTCGGCGCTCACATCTATCACCGCTTTGTTTAATTGCCATCAGAACCAAAGCTGTGATAAAGATAGTTGGCAGGAGAGGAATTCATGGCACCATCCAGAACAAACGACCGGAAACGCGAGCCGCTGAAAATCGCCGTCCTCGGTTCGGGAAAAGGCAGTAACTGCCAGTCAATCATAGACGCCATAAATGCAGGCACACTTAACGCAAAGGTGGCCTGCGTCATATCCGACGTCGAAAACGCTTTCATACTTGAACGCGCCAGGAAATACGGCATCCCGGCCGAATTCATCAGCGCCGCCCCTTTCAAAACCAAGCTCGAGGGTGACGCTGAGCAGAAGTACCTCGCCGCCCTGAAGAAATATGGAGCCGAAGTAATCGTCCTCGCCGGATTCATGAGGATACTCAAAAAGGGGCTCCTCAACACCTTTGCGGGCAGAATACTGAACATCCACCCTGCCCTCCTTCCTGCGTTTCCCGGCAAAGAAAGCTGGAAACAGGCGCTTGATTACGGGGCCAAGGTCGCCGGCTGCACCGTCCATATTGTTGATGAGGGAACCGACACCGGCCCCATCATCGTCCAGTGTCCCGTGCCGATCCTCGAAAATGATACCCCGGAAACACTTCACGCACGCATCCAGGTCGAAGAACACAAGGCTTACCCGGAAGCGCTCCGCCTGTTCGCGGAGAACAGGATCCTGCCGGACGGAAGACGGATAAAGATCAGGATGGACTAGTTTCAGGGTTTCATCTATTATTCGAGCCAGTTTTCATGAAAAAGAAATCACAAACTAGACAGATTGTGTTGGGCCTGCCTAAAGGCAGCCTGCAGGATGCCACCTTTTCCATAATGGAGAAGGCCGGGTTCAGTATCCGCGCAGGCGAACGGTCGTATACGCCCTATGTCGATGATCCTGAAATCCAGGCAAGGCTCATCCGGGCACAGGAAATCAGCCGATACGTTGAAATCGGCACTCTTGACGCCGGCATCACGGGATACGACTGGATCGTGGAAAACAATTCCAATGTTGTCGAGGTCGAGGAGCTTTTATATGCCAAGCAGGGCTTCAGGCCGGTCAGATGGGTGGTTGCAGTTCCTGAAAATTCAAAAATCAGGTCAATCAGTGACCTGAACGGCAAGCGGATTGCCACCGAGGCTGTCGGGCTGACAAGGCAATTCCTGAAGAAAAACAGGATCAAGGCCGACATTGAGTTTTCATGGGGCGCCACGGAAGCAAAGGCGCCTGAACTGGTTGATGCCATAGTTGAGCTTACGGAAACAGGATCATCGCTGCGGGCGAACAGCCTGAGGATCGTTGCCACGGTAATCGAATCGACCACCAGGCTGATAGCAAACAAGAAGTCCTGGAAATCCCCGTGGAAGCGTTCAAAGATTGAACAAATCGCAATACTTCTTAAAGGGGCGCTCACCGCCGAAAACAAAGTCCTGCTCAAGATGAATGCCAGGGGCAGAACGGTTACAACCATAACCGGCATCCTTCCATCCCTGCACGCGCCAACGGTCAGCGCGCTGAATTCCGGCGGCTGGGTTGCGATAGAATCCGTGGTTGACGAGAAAATCGTCAGGATGATTATTCCGAAGTTGAAAAAGGCAGGGGCGGAAGGCATAATAGAACTGCCCTTGAACAAGATAATACCGTAACAGGGTGGATTTAGTTAAAGGAGAACCAGAAATGGGATCCATAAAGAAAAAACGCAGGAAAAAGATGTCGAAGCACAAGTACCGCAAACGCAGGCGTGCTAATCGGCATAAGAACATCAACAAATAGCATAAAAGGCACGATCAATGCGTGCACGGCTCCGGCTGGCATTCGTTTTGGTCATGTTGTGCAGCGGCTGTGGCACCCTCAACGAAGACAGGGTGCTTCCTGTTCGTTCTGGCGATTCACACCAGCCGCTCAATGATGACGAGATCAAGTTCGCGAGGGCTCTCGCGCACTATGGCTATGGTCTGCTTTGCCTCGGAAGCCTCGACTTAACTTCGTCCAACTCAATGGCCCGCAGCATTGACGAGGCAGTCTCGCATTTCTCCTCCGCCGTCAAGCTTGACCCATCGTCGGAACACCCCTACTCCACCCTTGCCGTCTCCCACCTCGCGCTCAAGGAAACCGACAAGGCCATTGAAGTGCTGGAAAAAGCCTGCAGCAACCGGCCGACTAACATGTCATCGAGGGTTGACCTTGCCGTGGTGTGCGAGAAGGCCGGCCGCATTGACGAGGCAATTGAATCGTACCGTGAGGCAATAAAGCTGTCGCCGGCAAATGACGACCTGTACAAGAAACTCTCCCTGCTTTACATGACTCAGAAACGGGACAAGGAAGCCATTACTCTCCTCAAGGACGCGGCTAGGCGGGTTCAACGGCCCGAAATAATTTCGAGTTTCTGCTACGAGCTGGGCACATTTTACGAATCCAGGAAGATGTACAGCCAGGCTGTTGACCTTTATTCGCTGGCCGGGAAATACAGCTTGAAATGGCCGGAACCTTTCATACGGCTCGCATCCATTCATATAAAAACCGATGTATCAAAAGCCATACAGGTGGTCACCAGCGCTCTAAAGACAATGCCGAAGGAGATAGAGCTGCTCTCCACACTGGCCGTAATTTACAGCGTCGACAAACAGTACGAGAAGGCGATGGATACTTTCCAGCGCACAGAAGAGGTCTTCGAAAGCTCAGGCGTTGACACCAGGAAGACAAAGCTGAGCACTGTATTTTATACAAGCTACGGCTCAACCTGCGAACGTTCCGGCAAATTCGAGAGGGCCGAGGAAATATTCGAAAAGTGCATCAGGTTATATCCCGACAGCGACGATGCCCTGAACTACCTTGCTTACATGTGGGCCGAGCGCGGCGAGAAACTGGACAAGGGACTGGAATACATTAACAGGGCCCTTGACCTCATGCCGGAAAATGGCGCATACCTCGACACCCTTGGCTGGATCTACTACAAGCAGAAGAAATTCGACCTTGCCCTTGAACAAATACGCAAGGCCAGCGAGACCATGAAGAACGATGCCACGATTGCCGAACATCTCGGCGATGTATATTTCGTGCTCAACAACAGGGAACAGGCGATCCTCTGCTGGAAAAAAAGCTTCCTTGTGGATAACACAAACAAAGCGGTGGCCGGGAAACTCAGGCAGAACGGTGTCAACCCCGGGCAGATTCTTAAAGATCTCAAGGAAGCAACGAGATCAGTCACAAATTCCTCAAAACTGCCCGGCAAAGAGCGGGTCAGATGACGGCGATACACCAGATAGTCGCGGGATTCGCCAACGGCGACGCGATCAGCAACGAGGCCCTCGTCATGCGCGATGCCTTCCGCTCATGGGGGTTCCTTTCCGACATCTTCTGCGAGAAGAAACGCATTCTCCCGGAACTGCGGGCAAATGCCAGGGACCTCTCCGAGTGCAATTCTGCCTGCAGGCCGGAGGATACGACACTGCTCCACCTTTCAATCGGCTCGGATGCAAACGACATCTTCCAGACTCTTCGCTGCAAAAAGGCAATTCTCTACCATAACATCACGCCATCCCATTACTTCGACCTGATAAACAAGCCGACTGCATCAAACCTCGCAAGGGGACGCCGCCAGACTGCCACGCTCGCAAACGCCGCCCAGGTCAACATGGCCGACAGCAGGTTCAACGCCGGTGAACTCGAACAGCTCGGATACAAAAACGTACAGGTGCTTCCCCTGGTCCTCGACCTGAAAAGGCTCAAGGACCCTCCAGATAAACGGACACGGCGGGTTTACGGCGATGGAACAAAGAACATCATTTTCGTAGGCCGGTGCGTGCCAAACAAGAAACTCGAAGACGTTATCAGGACTTTCTTCTGTTTCCACAGGTTCGTGGAACCGGATTCCCGCCTTATCCTTGTCGGCTCATATGCTGGAACGGAACGCTATCACAACCTCCTTCTCACACAGGCACGCGAACTTGAGATCAGCGATATCCGGTTCACCAGCCTGGTCCCCCAGTCCCATCTGAATGCGTTTTACAGGACCGCGCACCTCTTCCTGTCCATGAGCGAACACGAGGGCTTCTGCATCCCCATCATCGAAAGCATGGCAAGTGACGTTCCGGTAATGGCATATGCGGCGGCGGCGGTCCCGGAAACAATGGACGGCGCTGGTGTTCTTTTCCGGGAGAAAAAATACGAACTTGTGGCCGAAATGATGGGCCAGGTCCTGCGCAATTCCTCCCTCAGGGCCGCCATTATCAGGAAGCAACAGGAGCGCATCAGCAGGTATACCGGCCGCAACCTTGTTTCCGAACTGAAGCAGCTGCTTGATCCCCTCATCCGTTCCTGACCATGAAGAACAAACGAAATCCTTCCCTCAGGGAAACCGGTGAACTCGCCGCAGTTGAACGAATCTGCAGGAACCTCCCTGGCGGCAGTGATGTCATCCAGGGAGCCGGTGACGACTGCGCGGTTGTGAGGACAGAACACGGCGCTGGAACCGACTACCTGCTTACTTCGGATGCCGTCATCGAAAGAACGCATTTCAGGCCTGGCACATCACCGGCGGCTGTCGGACGAAAGGCTGTAGCGCGGGTTCTAAGCGATATCGCCGCGATGGGCGGCGAACCGAAATGGGCCCTGATCGACCTCGTTGCCCCGCCGGAGACACCTGTTGGAACCCTTGACGGAATTTACAGGGGCGCTGTCGCAATCGCCCGCAAATACGGGCTTGCGATCACCGGCGGCGACCTGGCCAGAGGGCCGGTACTTGAACTCCACGTTTTCGCGGCAGGCTGCGCGACTGCTGGCAAGGCAATCCTGCGGTCCGGAGCCAGGCCAGGTAACCTGATCTTTGTCACCGGCTCCCTGGGTGGCAGCATTGCGGGAAAGCATATTTCATTTAAGCCAAGAATCGCGGAAGGACAATTTCTCAGGAGCTGGGCCACCTCCATGATAGACGTAAGCGACGGGCTTGCCTCAGACCTCAGACACCTTACGGACATGAGCAAAACCGGGGCATTGATTGACGCCCGCAAGATCCCTGTCTCAAGGGCGGCGAAGTTGATGAATGGCCGGAAATCTCCTCTTGACCATGCCCTTTATGACGGAGAAGATTTCGAACTCCTTTTCACGGTACCGGCACGAAAAGTTAAAGCTTTTCAACTGGCATGGAAAAAGAACCGGTTTTTGCCATGTTCACAGATCGGGCAGATGACCAGGAAACAGGGAATTATCGAATGCACCGGCAGAAATGGAACGGTAGAGAAACTTGAAAAAACAGGATTCCAGCACTTTAAAAAATAGGACCTTTGTTTCCGACGGGCCGGAAGCCACCTGGAAGATTGCCAGACAACTGGTGAAATCGATTGAAGAACGGGCTCCCGGGCAGGATTCCGGCACAATACTCGCTCTTCATGGCGACCTCGGCAGCGGGAAAACGTGCTTTGTCCAGGGATTGGCAAAGGCACTTGGCATCAAGCAGGCTGTTACCAGCCCGACTTTCACCATCGTCAATGAATACAAGGGGCGCCGCCCTCTTTATCATATTGATCTTTACCGGCTGAAGGAGTCCGGTGAAGCCATGGATTTTGGTTTCGAAGAATATCTCGAGGCAAAAGGCATTACCGCGATCGAGTGGGCCGAGCGGGCCGGCGACCTTATTCCCGCCAGCGCCATACACATTCACTTCAAAACCATGGCTTCAGCGGACGAAAGAGAAATTACCCTCGGATAAGAGGAAAATGTTCTAGAGCGGCTTAAACAGAACTATAGCCATTGTACCATTTCTCTTTCTTGGTAGGGCGGTGAGTCCCTTCACCGCCGCACTTCGGCGCGCAAGGGACTGCGCGCCCTACCATCACATAATGATCCTGTCGGTTATGCAACTGTGACGCGGCTACAGA
>Ga0172371_10003811_pt1 | contig 23207 bp, 27 predicted proteins | sample Lak12m_FD_114543 | JGI IMG/M metagenome (GOLD analysis project Ga0172371, IMG submission 114543) | Freshwater microbial communities from Kabuno Bay, South-Kivu, Congo - kab_022012_12m | ecosystem: Environmental > Aquatic > Freshwater > Lake | place: Democratic Republic of the Congo: South-Kivu...
CTCCCCAAGCGCCCCTCTCCCTCTGGGAGAGGGGCGGGGGTGAGGGTGTGAAACAAGCGAGGACTGTCTCATCGTGCTACGATTCCGACATAATCAGCAGTTTCGCAACAGTTTCTCCGTGCCGGTCGATCATGTTAGGCGCCGGCAGGGACGCCGGCGCCTACCGGAACCGGACGGGCGACTCGTCGGTCGTTCCTACAGCCTGTTCCACCGCTCTGCATCGCGGTCCGATCCGTATGGGTTGACGGGCATTACTATAAATTGATTTTGAGGACAATTTGATGAGTCACGCAAAGCAATCTAGGCTGGCTGTGGTCCTGCTTTCAGGTGGGATTGATTCGGCCACGTGTCTCGCCATTGCCAAGAGCGAAGGTTATCAGCTCAATGCGCTCACTTTTCGATACCAGCAGCGTCACGCCATTGAACTGGAAGCCGCCGAACGAGTCTCCCACGCAATAGGGGTCGCCAGGCGCCTTGTGTTGGAGTTGCCGTTGGGTCAAATCGGGGGCTCAGCCTTGACTTCCGATATTGACGTCCCGAAGGATACGAATCCCGAAGAAATCGGTAGTGGAATACCGGTGACCTATGTCCCTGCGCGTAACACTATTTTCCTTGCATTCGCTGTGGCCTGGGCCGAGGTTTTGGGGGCTGCGGACATTTTTATCGGAGTTAACGCTCTTGACTATTCAGGCTATCCGGACTGCCGGCTTGAGTATATAACGGCTTTCGAAAAAGCGGCTAATCTTGGTATCAAGAAAGCGATCGAAGGCGAACTGACTATTCGAATTCATACCCCGTTGATTCACCTGACCAAAGCCGAGATCATTCGCCGCGGAGCAGAATTGGGGCTCGATTACGGTCTTACCCACTCGTGCTATGATCCTGATCCTTCGGGACTGGCTTGCGGTCACTGCGACAGCTGTCTTATACGCAAGAGGGGTTTCCTGGAGGCTGGTGTCCCCGATCCCACGCGCTACTCTGATACCCAATACGGTTCTCAATGCTCTGTTGGGTCAAAGACTTAATGAGCTGGTGTCCACGCTCTTGGCGAGCCGCCGCTTTATGTTGTCGAGGGAAGATCCCACATATAAATTGATCGCGGGAGCCGGCGTGTGGAGGGCCGCAAGGAACGTGTTGTTACGGCAATGAAGTAGAACGAGACGCGCTTTTGGGGGTTCCTCGGCGGTGGCCGCCCCGCTCAAATTAGCTTCAATGGCTCGACTTTCAAGGTAAGCGGCCCATCCGTGCTCTGATATGAACTCAATCGCCTCTTCTCGCTTATCCTTTGTTACAGGCTTCGCTGCAATCACCCCCGGCAGCATATTCACCGGGCCCCGAAACAACATTTCCTCGACGACGAAAGAATATCTTCTTCCGTGAAGGTCAACCTTAAAAGCCGCCCCCTGCATTTGATTTCTCTGTGTCGAGAACAATTTTAGGGCCCAGGAATCGTTCTTTTCCGGGTCCTTTATCACATACGTAGTAATTCCGTGCTGCTTTCCGGCCGCTCCGGAACTTGGCCCGTCGTTATCGGCCAAAAAAGGATCGGCGGTAGGCGCATCCAATCTCCGACTGGCTTTCCAAGCTATATATTCTTCTCTACTGAATATGCCCTTTTGGATCATTTTCTTTAGAAGTCGCTCGAATTCACCCATAGTCAGACCATACTTGTTCAAGAAACCTCTGGTGCGAAGTCCTGCCCGTAGGTCCGCCAGAATCTGATCGGTCCTTACCTTTCTCACAGGGCCTTCTTTGGTTTCAGAGGCAACCTCATCTGAGGGCTTATTTGTGTCAGTCGGCTTCATCAAGACAGAGTTACCTATGGACAGAAAAATCGCGTATCCGCACACCGGGGATACCAATCGCATTAAAGACCGCTTCCATCCTTACGGCGCCGGAGGTTGTCGCTGTTTTCCTTACACTATTTCAGAATATATAATAGCATATCATGGAGAATCCCGAACAGAGGTATTTCATCAAAAGAGCAGGTCCCGGCCGCTCCGTCAACGGTTTTATGTATGTGGTAAGCGTTTTCGTTTGAAATTTCGAGCCTCAACAGTTATGGAGGCTTCGAAGGTTGTAACCCTGAGCGAAAACGAAGTAATATTGCCACGCAGGATAGCGGCTTAGACCTTTCACTTAAGATGGTCAAAGTCGGCCGATGCGGGCCCCCGTCATGATAGGTTAGTGGCGAGCAGACGTCCGTCTCGTCCCCTTGGACAATGAGGAAGTGAGCATGAATAAATATTTCGCTGATAATGAGGATGCAGTGGGGAGAACCCCACTGGTAAAATTGAACAAAGTCTGTGGAAAGACAGACGCCATCGTGCTGGCGAAAGTGGAAGGCCGAAATCCGGCTTATTCTGTGAAAGATCGCATCGGCGTGTATATGATTCGTGATGCGGCAGAAAGGGGCCTGCTCAAACCGGGCGCTGAAATCATCGAACCTACCAGCGGTAACACAGGCATTGGCCTCGCTTATGTCTGCGCGATAAAGGGCTATCCTCTCACGCTTGTTATGCCCGATACTATGAGTGTCGAAAGACGAAAGGTCCTCAAGATGTTTGGGGCCAAACTTGTCCTCACGGAAGGCGCCAAGGGCATGAGAGGGGCTGTGGAAAAGGCGGAAGGAATGCTGACCTCCGCGCCGGACAAGTATTTCATGCCTCAACAGTTCAAGAATCCTGCCAACGTGAAAGCCCATGAAGAGACGACAGGACCGGAACTATGGGGGGAAACGAACGGCCAAGTGGACGCCCTGGTCAGCGGAGTCGGAACAGGGGGGACGATCACGGGGATCTCGCGGTTCATGAAAAACAAGAAAGGCAAAAAAATTTACTCGGTCGCGGTGGAGCCTGCGGAAAGTCCGGTAATAACTCAGACTTTGCAGGGAAAAGACCCTATGCCGGGCCCCCACAAAATACAGGGTATTGGCGCAGGCTTTATTCCTGAGATTCTGGATTTGAGCATAATTGACGATGTCCAGCTCGTTTCCAGTGAAGAGTCAATAGAATATGCGCGCCTGCTGGCACGCAGGGAAGGAATGTTGTGCGGTATATCATCCGGAGCTGCGGTGGTTGCGGCGACTCGACTGGCTCAACTGGAACGTTTTCAGAACAAGATTATCGTGGTTATTCTTCCCAGCGCTGGGGAGCGCTATCTCAGTTCCGCGCTGTTCGAGGGTATAACGGAATAACCATGTATCAAGAACTCTCGAAATCTTGGCTTGAGGGGGGAGCCAACCGCCCCTAAAGGTCGCAATACAGAGTCGCTAATTTTGAGACAGATAGTGAACTGCGAGCTATTTCACCAGATCGTGAGGGATTGCAAAAACAATCTGAATCAGGACGCTGCGCCCATTCAGGCCGAGCATGTGAAACAACTGTGAGGTGAGGCCAAATGAGAAAAGATGACTGTATTTTCTGCAAGATTGCCGGGGGCGAGATACCTTGCTCAAAGGTTTTCGAAGACGGCGCCACTCTGGCGTTCATGGATATTGCGCCGCTGAATAAGGGCCATCTGCTGGTAATTCCAAAGAATCATTTTGGCAATATTCTGGAAATCGATGAGGAAACCTATGGTCAGCTTTTTTCCGTGATTTGCAGAATTGCAAAAGCCGTCGGAGCGAGTCTGAGTCCTGATGGTATGAACGTTTTGCAGCTTAATGGAAAAGCCGCCAACCAGGTTGTCCCGCACCTCCATATTCATATTGTCCCCAGATGGATAGATGACGGCCTGACAATCTCGGCATGGGAGCCGGTTACGGGCGACATGAAGGATATCTCGGCTACTGCCGATATTATCAAGTCCAAGCTATCCGGATAATCGGATTGATTTTTTTCGTTGGCTAAACCTGAATGCGTGACACGGAACAAACCAACCCAAAGCAATCGGACAAGGCGCCACAAGAACCCCAAGCCAGATCCTATGAGGATTTCTTTAATTACTTCGGACAAGAACGCTGGGTTCATTCATGGTTCGCGGATAAAAGGACGAAGGTTCTATCGTCATTGGTCGAGCCTTTCCAACGCCTAGGACTGGCCCCTGACACAATTTCTTATACCGGGATCGCTTTTCTCGGTGGCGTGTTTCTCTACTTCGTGAGGACACCGTCGGTGGCGGTTATGTTTCTTGCCGGACACGTCATTTGTGACGCTTTGGACGGCGTTTTCGCCCGACACGCGCGAAAGGCGTCTCAATCAGGCGCGTTTACCGATTTGGTTTGCGATCAGCTTGGTATGCTGGTTGTGGCAATGGCTGCCGTCTTTCATCATCTTGTGGCTCCGGTGCTTGGGGCCGTATATATGGTCTTGTACCTTATTGTCGTGGGATTCGGCGTAATTATTAACGCCATGGGTCTGGGAACGCGGATTACTATAACCAGCAAGTATTTCCTTTACATCGTGTACGCCATTTGGGCCGGTTGGCAGGTAAATCTGTTTACTGCCCTGATGACTTTTTTCTCCGTGATAATGGCTATTGAGGTGGTGGTCGGTTACATCCGGCTCAAAGCTGGAATTAGAAAAAAGTATGACTCGGCCGTAAAATTCGATGAGGAGAGCACATATTCGAGCAAGCTCAATTATGCGCTGAATCTGGCAGTCCCTCTGGCAGTGCTTGCGAGCATTCTCATTTATGGAAATCTAATTCCCATAAGAGCCATGATTGATAAACCCAGCCTGAAGGTAGAATGGCAGGACGGAGGTCGCCTCATATCAGATGAAGAAAAACAGCAAATCTTGGGCCTTGGAGCAAACGGCGATGCCTTCCTTGCGCTGCTGCGCGATGAAGCCCGCTTTCTCGAAATGAGACGAATCGTTCCGACTGATCTCAATAGCGGAGAGTCCTTCTTGGTCCCTTCCTACGTATCCCCTATAATAAGCACGTTTCCTGTCTATGATAACGTGATCCTGATAGCCGACAACACGACTCGCCTTGTGTTGGGAATAGATTTGAAGGCCTCGTTTGCAGCTAAACGAGCGGTTATTATTTTCACTGTTCCTATGGGCTATCTCCATGTGACTGCCATGACTGAGGGCGAATGGAATGGAAAAAAAGTTTGGTTGGCCGCCAATTATCTATATACGCGCAAAACGTGCGTTATCGATCCGGACAAAGCCCTGAATAAAGGCTCTCTTCTGGGTGGCGTGGTGGCCTGCTATACGAATGCAGGCTTCCCTTCCGGCATGACCTACGTTCAGGGGACGGTAATGGAGTTGAACAAATCTCCTTTGGCTGAACTGATATATGCGGCGCCCATCAATCGATTGGTGCGCGGTCCAAATCTTCTTGACGCTCAACACGTATCTTTTGCGCCCCCTGAACCGGACTTGTTCGGTCCGTTCCATCAGGGAGATGATCTAATAATGGTATCACCTCAAGGAAAGTTATTTCGTGTTCCGCTGATCAAGATTCTCCGTCGATCTCAGTTGTCGGCAAACAGTCTCCGCTAGATATTAATGACTTGGTCATTGATTACCAACCCATTTCGGGGCATACATTAAGCTATCTGAGAATGGGGTGGGCCAATTGGTAAAGGCCGAATGAAAAACATACGAAACTTTTCAATAATCGCTCATATCGATCATGGAAAATCAACTCTGGCGGATCGGCTTCTCCAGATCACGGGAGTGGTCGGGGAGCATGAATTTCACGATCAAATGCTGGACACTATGGATATCGAGAGGGAACGCGGGATTACGATCAAGAGCCAGAGCGTGGCGCTACCTTATCGCGGCCAGGACGGACAGGACTATGTTCTCAATCTCATTGATACTCCCGGCCATGCGGACTTTTATTATGAGGTTTCGCGAGCGCTGGTCTCATGTGAAGGCGCGCTACTGGTTGTTGACGCCTCGCAAGGAGTAGAAGCTCAAACTCTGGCTAATTACTACATGGCCCTGGAACTGGATCTCGAGATCATTCCCGTAATCAACAAAATCGATTTGCCTGCGGCGGATGTGGAGCGAGTTAAGGCGCAAATCGAGAAAGACCTCGGCCTCGATTGCGAATTTGCCATCCCCATCTCGGCCAAGGAAGGCATCGGAACTGAGGAAGTCCTGGAAGCCATTGTACATAGGATACCACCGCCCAAGGGAGATCCGGAAGCTCCGTTAAAGGCGCTGATTTTCGACTCACATTGGGACCCGTATCGGGGGACCATCGTGCATCTGAGACTCTTTGACGGGAAAATAAGACAGGGTGACACGATCCGCTTCTGGTCCAACGGAGCGTCCTACAGGGTCGAAGAAACAGGAATTTTCAAAATCGAAAGGGAACCCCGCAAGGTAATTCAAGCAGGCGACGTCGGGTACATTATAGCGGGCATAAAGACCGTCAGCGACACAAGAATCGGCGACACGGTGACCCTCGACGACAGACCCTGTGACGCTCCGCTCAAAGGGTTTCAACTGGTGAAACCGGTGGTCTTTTCTTCTTTCTATCCCATCGCGTCCGATGACTACGAAGCCCTCTCAGAGGCTTTGGAAAAGCTCAAACTTAATGACGCGGCCCTCACGTTTGAGAAAGACCATTCTACCGCCCTGGGACATGGCTTCAGATGCGGATTTCTGGGCCTCCTGCACCTGGAAATAGTACAAGAACGTTTGGAACGGGAGTTTGACCTTTCTCTCATTCTTACAGCCCCATCGGTTCAGTACATGCTTATGTTGAAAAATGGGATCGAAGTCATGATAGATAATCCCGCGAAGTACCCGGATCCGGTATCCATTGAGAAATCGAAAGAACCATTCATCCGTGCGACAATTATTGTCCCGGAACAATATGTGGGTGGAGTAATCAATCTGTGCATCGATCGTCGAGGAGTTCAGAAGGAATTCCGTTACTTGGACTCGACGCGCGCGGAGCTGATGTTCGATCTGCCCCTTGCCGAGGTGCTCTTCGATTTCTACGACAGACTGAAGTCCGTTTCGCGGGGATATGCTTCGTTCGATTACGAATTTCTTGAATATCGTGCCACGGATCTGGCCAAGGTGGATATATTAGTAGCTGGTGAAAGAGTCGATGCCCTATCTATGCTGGTTCACAGCGATCGGGCTTACCAACGGGCTCGTCGAGCGTGCGAAAGACTGAGAAAAGAAATACCGCGCCAGTTGTTTAAAGTAGCCATCCAGGGAGCCATTGGCGGGAAGATAATTGCCAGGGAAACGGTTTCTCCTCTTCGGAAGGACGTTACAGCCAAGTGTTACGGCGGAGACATCACCCGCAAGAAGAAGCTGTTGGAAAAACAAAAAGAGGGCAAAAAACGGATGAAGCAGGTGGGAAATGTGTCAATACCCCAATCCGCTTTCCTGGCTGTGCTCAAGACTGATGAAGAGGAATGAAATTTTGCAGCTACGTACTACAAAACCTGGATTGGAAGAGAAGATGTTGGGCCATTTTCCGCCGGGTCATTTCTGCTGCCTCTCCCGTATATTATCACTTCAAAAACGAATCCCTAAGAGGCATCCGTCCACGCTCTCATCAGTAAGAGTCAACCTAACATGTTTTCTTAAGTCGAAGGCTTTCGAGAATTCAGACCAGGGAACGTTGTCACTGTTAAGCATGCAGATGTATTGATAATCGTATCTTTGAGATTCCGTCGCGGCGAGTTCCAATGCAAGTGCTCGCTGGCGTTCATCCACTCCATCAAAGATGATGCTATCGTGGATACACAGTTTTGGGGATGGGGTGCGGTCGGCCCAAAGGCGTGCAATCATTAGATCATAACAAAATATCTTCATATTGTCGATACCTGAACTTCCTGAACGCTCAATTTCCACGTCAAATTGAAAACCTGTCGGCCCCACATCAATAACAAGTTTTCCTGGCGCATTGTAGAGATCTTCTGAGTAATCGTTAAAAAGTGTGATCGCTCGTTCTCGAATCAGACTTCGCTCGTCGTAATCTCTGCGGGCTGTTTTCTGAAGCTCTTGTTGAGCAATTTTGAAATCGCTAAGATTACTTTCGAATGTTTTCAGATTTTCAATCATTGAAGTAATTGATTTTAATTTATTTATCGTTTCAGCGTGCCGTGCTTGCAGAAGCGTGTATTCCTCAAGCGCTCCATGAGTACGCAAGATCTCCATAACCGATGCACGCTCATCCGTCTTGCTGCGAGCCAAGCGATCGCGTTTGGCAATGGAGCGCTTGAGTCGCTCCATCTCGGAAGTCAGAAAAGACCGACGATTCTCGATGATTCTCTTGTGAAATTCCCGCACGTCCTGAAGACGACGCAAAGCAATGTCTGGTAGGACAATGCCAGCTTCTTTGTAGAGTTGTTCAACAGAATCCTCCGTAGGGGCTTCTTCTTCTGCAAGACTAGTTTCGTAAAGTTGAACCGCCCTTATATCCACTGTATTAGCGTTGACGAGTTCATGAATTTCTTTTGTCAATTCATTTGCTCGCATTTCTATCTTTTTGTATTGCGGATGAACCTGAAAAGATCCAAGTTCAGATAGCTCATGTTCGACCTGAGTTTTCAGTCTAACCCTTTGAGCCTCCAAATCGCCCAGTGAGCCAACCAGCCCCTGGACAACGCCGGCCTTGACGGCTCTCTTAAAATCCTCCAATCCCTTCTTGCGATCCTTCATTATTTGAAGCTTTGCTGCGTCTTCCCATGCCAGGCCGAGCAAGAAAGCGTTGTCAACCTGTTTGTCCCATTCTTTTTGTTTTCGGTAGTGTTCAAAAGGGGTAGAGAAGGCATCTTTGCCTCGTCGAATAAAATAGGAAATAAGACCGCGAAAAGTAGGTTGGTATTTCCCTTCGCCGGCGGTTATGGGCAGTCCAAACATGAGGTGTCCCAGCAAGGAATTCCATTCTTTAATTCTATAAGTTAGCCGTCCCTTGTCGATCATTCCTGGAACAGGCCATGAGCTCGTGTCCCCGTCTATTGTAACAACGTTGGGCGAGTTTACTGATCGAGTAACGGTGAAGTCGCCATTTCCCACCTGCAATACTATGGCGAATTCCCAGCCATTTAAGGGCTCAACCAAAAGCCCTTTGCCTCTACGCGCACTCGCCCCGAGACAAAAGTGGATTATCTCGATGAGAGTAGATTTGCCCAGACCGTTTCGTGAATCTTTCTTAGTGGATTCCTTTGTGCGATCCGCCCAGACGACATTGAATCCTGGCTTGAACTCAATTTGCTTGAATGAGGACTTATTGGCAAAAACCTTTTTGATCATGGTTGCGACCTCACAATAAGGCCGTCTCTAAGGTCCAGAACATTAAGGAGAAAAAGGAAATCGAGGACAAGAATGAACCGCCGGTATATGCCCACTTCTGGCTCGGTCCTCACCTGTTCCCACAAAGCAGTTACGGTTCGGGGAGAGTTCAGATGCTGCAAAATAGTGGCTCCTGCTCCTAAAAGGGAAAACTGAACCGAAATGTGTTTCGTAGGCAAGATCATTTTTCAAAGACCTCACACAAATCAAATAAGTAAGCTAATACGGCCAAACCGGCTGACCTTTCTGACTGTTTATCCATCCCTCGCTGTGCGAACACGCACATCAAGTCAAAGAGCACATCGCCTCTATGCCCTTCTCTACGTAGACGATAGTATTCCTGGAGAAACCCCGATTTAAGGCGCTCCGGAAAATCGGCGTCAATAACGGATTCACGCTCTATGTATTTACGTACTTCTCGAACAACCCCTAATCCCATTCTTATTGTCTGCTCGGACTCCGAGGTAAGTTCGTTTTTGCGAATCTTCTCTTCGGGCGGAATGCTGACGAAGTCCTCAGACGGTTGCCCTGCGCTCATCGTCGAAATCTGCTGGGTTGCCTGTGCCAACTCAGGAAAGGCCACTTCGGCGAAGCCGCTATTAACGGCTTCGCGCACCTTGGACTCATGACTTTTCTTCATTTTCAGCAGTACAGGAATCGGGAAATCGTTCTCTAGCTCATCAATCTCCGTGTGATGATCCCCGCACATGTAGATCAGGTTATTGTAATGATTCCGCTCTTCATCGGTCATATTCGGATCATAGCGGGCAGCACCTTCCCGCTCTCCAGCTATATGTGCGGATTCACCCGTTGTGGCCAGATTGCCGCTGATTTTGCTGTCCACGACTAATGTGCGGTTACAGCCAGGAAATGCACATCGATTACCGCTGCGAAAAGCCAATTGCAGTTTCGTTGGATAGGAAACGCTCATGACATGCAAAATCTCATTTTTCTTAACGGCCCTAAGGGAGCACGCTCGTGTCTTATATAAGGTTCTTTTCCCTATACATCAAGCACTCTCTCTCTGCCCCCTGACAGCCCGAAATCATCTTCATCCATAACCCGTGGAATATCCCATGTGAACATAGAGCTTGAAAAGCGCATAGGATTCAACAGTATTCCTTGTTGCATTTCCCTATGCGCTCATTCCACAGGTGGGGCGGCGCGCACCACAAAAGTTCCTGTCGCGTGCGCCACCAGTTTATTTTTTCCTTCGTAAAGACCAATTTCGGTAATTTTCATGCGTTTACCTGATTTGAGCACACCCGCTTTCGGCCTTCTCTTGCATGTCGCACCACATCCCACACGGCATCCGGATGGGCAGCAGCTACCTCTAACAAGACACGTGCCGGTCCTTTGGGTATCCGCCGCTTTTGCTCCCAGTTTTCGAGCGTTCTTACGCTGATGCCAAGCAGGGAAGCAAACTCGTCTTGAGAAACTCCGAGTTTAGCCCTGATCGCCTTAACATCTGGCGCTTCAACCACAAAAACCCTGGAGGGTTCCATTTCGCCTCTCATTATTGCTCCGGCTTGTCGGACGCTTTCGAGAAGTTCTTTGAACATTTCTTCTTTCATGACAATTCCTTTTCTACGGTCTTTTTAAGTGCCTTGAGCTGTTCGGAAGAGAGGTCGTCCTGTTTGCTTTTCGGGTACATGTAAACCATGAAAATCCGATCTTGAGTAACTACCCAGTGGTAAATGATTCTTGCTCCGCCGCTCTTCCCCTGCCCTTCTATGGCCCAGCGTAGTTTTCGGAGACCTCCTGAACCTTTAATCTTAGGCCCAGCGTCTGGGTGCTTCCTCAACTCATCTTGCAGATTCCTATACTGGTCCTCCGAGAGGAGATCCCGTACTTGCCGGGTAAAAATCGGAGTCTCAACAAAGACCATAATCACTCCCTCAATAATCAGTACGCCAATGGCGGGGGATTGTCAAGGGCAAGGGCTGCTCTCAAGAAGTTTCTCCCCTGCTTAGTGGGGATGATGGAGCGTCGCTCCGGGTCGAAACGGATCCATAGAAGTCCAGTAGGATGCGGTGATCCCGCAGAGCGGGAGAACCGCATCGTTCGCGTCTTTTCTCGATAGATGCGGTTCGCTTCGCTCACCACATCCTACCTTTGCTTTCATGGTCCCAATTCGACCGGCGCGGAGGCCGGTCGCTACCAGACCAGGGCGGCGCAGCTTAGCCCCCCGGAGCCCCTGACCAGGCAATAGCGTTTGGTGGGTTCTTTTCCAAATACGATGATCTCATTCCGTGGGTGGAGCAGAACGTACAACGAAAGTCCCTGTCGCGTGCGCCACCAGTTTATCTTTTCCGTCATAAAGACGCATTTCCACAATCTTCTGTCGCTTGCCGGATTTGAGCATACTGCCTATCGCTCGAAGAGAAGTCTGTCTTGCCGACGCGAGATAATGAATAGACATTTCCGTTGTCGCCACGAAACAGCGCTCCTCATGGGACAGAGCCGCTGTGAATCCGCCCGCGATGTCAAGCAAGGTCGCAAATATTCCGCCGTGGACAAGACGCTGAAGATTATCCAGGTTCGGGTTGTAGGGAAGATCCACTACAGCGTTCCCCTCTTCGGTGAAGGAGAGTTTCATACCGAAATAACGCGCCATAGGCGATATTTCATTGAAGAGTCGCATTAGTTCTTGAATTCGTTCCGAACGCGTCAATGATTTGGCTCCTAACTCGGCACTCCTATCTCGCTCCCCACATCCTTATAACGCTTGGGAAATTCAGGCTGGAAATTCTGGTAAGGTGTTACGGGGTAACGAGCGCCAATCTTCTTCCCTGCTTCTTTGAGACCGCCAATCAGCGCTTCCAAGCCGTCTCCGGGAATTGCAAAGACCATTTCATCATCCTGGGTCATGGAAAAAATCCGGTCGCCGTTGCCAGGTATCACTGCACGCGCGGAACGGCTCTTAAAAGGCGCGATCAGATACTCCGCGCATTCAACCTTGCCGCCCATATTTCCGGCCACTCGCCGCCCCTCGTTGTAGACCCAGCCCTGAATCATCCTCATGATCTGAGCGGGGTTGCCGTAGATCGCTACTGTATCGGGATCGTACGCGCTCTTTGCCAAGGGCGACAGCAATATGCCTTTGTATTCGCTGTTTTCGAAGAAACACATGGATGCCGTCTCCCGGCGCGCAGCTTCCTGGTCCTTCAGGAACGTGACATCAAAAAGTAGCTTGCCCAGAGTGCCCCTTTGGTCCGCTGCGCGGGTAAACCCGAACGCAATCATGGCCGGAACGCATATGAGATCTTCTTTTGTCAGCCCGACCGTCCAACCATAAACACGGGCCATAGTAACTCCCTGGCAGATCGTCACGCGTTTTCCAAGGGTTTCGGACGGCCTGCGCGTCTTCTCGGGAAAATCAGCGCTTGCCAGAAACTTCACCGCTAACGGCTGCGTTTTCAGCCTCAGATCGTCGCTAATGAAATCGGCCGCCTCCTGACGACTCTTCTGATCCATGGCGGTAACCTCCTTGTATTAGTATTGAGGTGAGAGCGATTGGCCCCGGTTCTACCACTTACCCTGTTGCTCTCTCTTGGGGAGAGCAACTGTGGCGTCAAGCATTTTTCGGTCGCACGGCTGCGATCGGCGCCTCATTGGGAAGAATCCCCGGAGAGCTTTGAGAAATTGTATACGGCCGCCAATGCATTGAACGGACTGACTTGCGCGCCGTATTGTGAAATCGGATAACGGATGCCTTTCTTGTACAGCGTTTCCAAATTTGACAATATCCTAGCGCAATCCTCCGCAGGCAGCCCGACAGCAAGTTCGTCATCGGCTGCGTGCCCGAAACGACGTTCGCCGTAACACGGTATCGATAGCGCTGCTACTCGGTCTACAAAGCACCGGCCTATAACATCCGAGCATGACGATTCCCCTACCGAATAGAAAACCAGCCTTTCATACTTGTCGTATTGAATCGCGTTTATCATCAGGGACATCTGGGCTGGATTGGCGTAAATCAGCACAATATCAGGCGTAAAAGGATCGTAAGCGGTCGGCGCGAGCATTGCGGCTTTGTATTTTCCATAAGGAATCCGCTGCATTATTGATTCGCAGAGAGCTGCATCCTCTTTCTTTTCAAGCCAAACCGTGCTTCGCATGGTCCCGTCAGTCACAAACTCGGGAAGCTCGGCAAGACCCAACACAGCGGCGCAGCCTGGGGTGACAAGATCCTCAGCGGTCATGCCCACTGTCCAATCGAAAGTCCGCACTATTGTGATCAATTGACAGAGAGACAACTTTTCCTGCGGTCGTCTGATCCATTTGTTGTGGGAGAGTTCTTCCGGATCCTCGAGCATTTTCAATCCGACCGGAAATGTCTTTAGTCTCAAGTAGTGCTCGAGCGCCCGGGTCCATGTGGACCACTTGATGTCATCAGGTTTCATTTTTGTTCACTATTTCCTACGTTCAATACTGAAGCGGCCGCTGTGCAGGGCCGCGACCAGTTCTCGTTCATCGGTCAAAATATCTTCGAACACAGTCACACATGATCCAACAGCGGTGGTTGAATGCGCGTCACTGCCTCCGAATTTGACGCAGCCGAGAGCTTCCGCGACTTTCAGGGCCAAATCGTTTTCCTGGGCTGTGGACATGCTATTGCACACCTCCAGTCCATGAACATGTGAGAAAGTCGGATTGCTCATGGCCTCTTCAAGATTCATCGGGAGTTCCCCAAATCCAAAAACAAGAAATCGCCTGAATGGATGAGCTGCGATTGCTAAGGCGCCTACTGCGTCCACTCTGGCTTTGAGAAGCGCCGGAGCTAATGGATACAACGGTTTGTCCGCAATCTCCGGCCAACCCGATTTTCCCGAACGGTCCCCAATAGAGGATGTCCACATCTGCCTTGGTTCTTCATCCAGACCGAACACCAGTATGTCGCCGCCGGTGGTGGTAATCTCCATACCGCGAAAGACTGCTATGCCGTGTTTGTGCGCCAGAGACTCAGCGTCCTCCTTGTTCCAGATCCTGTTGTGCTCGGTAATACAAATCCCGTCGAGTCCTGCGTCTCTCGCGGCTATGGCCATTTCATCGGGGGTCATGTTGCTGCAACCGGAATAGGCGGTAGTATGTATATGCAAGTCGAGATACATTGACATCTGTGATTTGAACCTATTGAAGCCTCAAATATTCTTTCAGACTCGGATATCGAGAGTAAAACTCCGCTAGAAATTCCCTCACGTCAGTTTTCGGCTCCTTCTGTTTTGCTGATTTGAATTCGCGGGCGAATTCCGCCCTGACCAGATTTCGCAGGCACTCGACCATTAGGACCGCCATATGGCGGCAGCCTTTGCGCCCCAATTCCTTCTTGATGCGCGCATCCAGATCGGGGCCAAGTTTCCAGCCTTCCGCCTTAGTGAATACGCTTTCGGCCAAAGGGCACCGGCTCGTGCTGAACCGTTTCATCTTGGTTTGCGCCGACTCAATCGTCAGAGTTGGCCAATGAACTGCCAATTCACAGGCCATTGCGTAGAGTTCATCTTCCAAAACGCCGCTCACCACCCGACGATCTTCACCCTGCTTCTGCACTCCGATAGACTTTGTTCTGGAATAAGCCAACATATTACTTCCTGTTTCGGTATTGCGTTCAGCCTAATTTTCACATTTTCTTGAGCCCGGCTACTCGCCAAGCCCGAAAAACGCTACACAACTGTCTTTTAGTCTCGGGTTCTGCGCCATCAATTTCACCATGTCGCCACCGATTACTTTATCATTCAGTTGGACCTTCGGACCTTCTTTCCCCTGAGCCAAGGACACTCCGCCCGCATCCATGGCCTTTCTCAGTTCAGGAACCGTGAGCGCGTTAATCAGCATCTCCATGGCGTCGAGCACAAGATCGGCCATACGGTCCGAACCGGACGTAGCGCCGAAGATGCCCCTCACGATCTGTGTCATGCCAGGACCGATCCTGACGCCAACAAGATTTTCAGCAGCGCTTCTTAGATCCGGGGCCAGTCCCAGCACGTCCCGCTTGACCGTCAAATCTGCGCGCGTGATATCAAGGGTGGGAAATCGTACAGTCAGCACGGCTTCAGCGGAAAAGAGATTATCGTCATAGCGTGTCGTTACCAACCACAGCCCTTGCTCAACCTGTTCCACAGTGGTCAGGCTGTTCGATTGAAAATCAAGGATCATATAGACCTCACTTGTTCGCTGTTGAAAATGGCGGCAGGAGACCGTCAGTGATGAGGGTTCAGAAATACCATAACACCGTGGTACAATCCAGCCGGAATCGTAATCATATCCTACACTGTGAAGACAGAGCGCGAGCAAGCGATCTGCAACACCTCACTCCCTGGAATCTGTAGGGGCAGACCCACGTGTCTGCCCTGGGCGGACACGTGGGTCTGCCCCTACAAAACGGGTCGAGGGATGGGGGAGATCGCTGGTCACACCAACTCGTCAGGAACTTCGTTGACAGCCCAAAGCTTTTGTCACTCCGTTTGGTTGGCTCAAAATCTGAACAACCTACAAGCATTGTCACCAAGTACTGCTGCCTGCTCAGATCCGTTATACCCTGCTTCCTCCAGCAGCGAGCGGATCTTCGGGATTTCGGCGGCATGGTGAAACCAGGGCCAATCGGTGCCGAAAAGAATATGATATGGACCGTGCATTTTCAGGAGCTGGATGAAATCCCCATTCGTCAATGTGTGCGCCGCATTGGATGTGTCCAAATAGAGGTTGGCGACTGGAGTCAATTCACGCAACAATTCATCAGGGTCCGCGGCCAGTCCTCCCATGTGCGCCCCCACAAAATCAATTTCGGGATGACGGGGAGCTATTTCAGCCAATTTGGCAGGCGTGGTCAAATGATCGGGGTCAGCGCCGAAATGGATGTCCGCGCGCGTGAATGTGTCAAGAACCACCACGGACCGTATACCGCAATCCGACCCCAGTCTCTCAAGAGAGCGAAGCATGTCCTCGACCTCGCGTGAGATCAGGTCAAAACGTTGGGAGAAGCTCGATAGTTTGAATCCGACCGCTCCTAGATCGAAGACCCGACGGATTTCACCTGAAAGGTCGTTCATCATCGGATGTAGTGTGGCGAGAGAGCGCAGCCTGGGGAATTCCAAGCAAAACTTGAGGTGTCGATCATTTTCGGCCCGTACCTTGTTTGGGGCAGCGGTTGGGAGCAGCAGACATATGTCGACGCTGTTGGCAGCGGCGGATTCCTCAAGCGTCGCCGGGTCCAGGCGTTGTTTCGCGTGCGCCACATCCAGTTTTATTGATTCGACCAGGGCCGAATTCGATGAAACATTCTGAATGATCTGCTCGGTGAAGATGTGGCAGTGACTATCAACAATCATAACTTCGATCGGTCGTATCGGTTTCGCGTGACAACGTGTAAAATGCGCTTGTTTCAGGCTCTCAAATTATTTCAGCATCAACGCCATGTCAATGACCACATTGCGCAAACTGCTGAAAGGTAGCTGTGATGAAGTGCCCGAAGTGCGGTTTTGAACAACCCGAGGCTAATGCCGAGTGCGCGCGTTGCGGCGTAATCTTCGCCAAACTGGGACTTCCGCCGCCCGGCCATCTCTCAGAACCCAGCAGCGCGGCGAGAGAGCCCTCCCCTTTTCAGTGCACAGTTATCCGCGAGCCCGAGAAAGGAGACCCCGTCAGCCGACCCGCAGCCTCCGGGATCGCCGTTGGAGCGCTTGCGGTCGGTCACGAAGTTCATGAAGAGTTCGCGGGAGAAGAAAGCGAATCCGAAATCGAGGCTCCTCCTGAACCGCTTCACATGCATAAAGAGGACTGGATTGCGCTCGCGGCCGGTCTCGGAATCACGGCCATTGTGTTTGCTGTGCCTTTATTGAAGCACATTTTCAACACCCTCATGATTCTGATTCATGAAATGGGCCATATGATCTTTGGTTGGGTTTTGGGTTATCCATCCGCGCCCGCTTTCGATCTGACGTACGGGGGCGGAGTTACCTTCCACACTGATCGTTCGACGCTCCTTTTGATCGTTATTTACGCGCTTTTGGTTTTCCTTGCCTTTTCTTTTCGCAGGAATATCAAGGCGTTGATCTTCCTTCTGACCATCACATCCATTCATGGTTTGCTTACAGCGACCCGATTGAATGAGGCTGCGATTCTGTTTATGGGTCATGGAACCGAGTTGTTGATCGCGGGGATCTTCTTCTACAGGGCATTGAGCGGCGCTGCTGTAGTCCATTCCGTCGAAAGGCCTCTCTATGCCTCCATCGCGCTTTTCATAGTCTTTTCGGACCTCAACTTCTCCTATCGGCTGATGACGAGTCCTTTTGCCAGGGCCGAATACGCTGACGCGAAAGGAGGCGGCGATTGGATGGATTTCAGCAGGATCGCGATCGATCATTTGCATGTCAATGTGACTTCGGTCGCGTTCGTCTTTTTTCTGTGCTGCTTGGTGACGCTTCCTGTGGGATTTCTGGCATTTAGGTATCAGGAGTATCTTCGCGAGGGACTTAAGCGGCTCGTGATCCGGCAGCCCGAGAGCCTCGGCAGCAAGTGACCGAGGCATCCACCAATGGGCCAAGGCCAGGGGCGTGCCACTACAACCCAATGTTAGGCGCCACTTTCCCTTTCATCTTCTGCCATGATTATGGCCTGGATTTGCGAGGCCACTTGAGGTAGTTCAAGAGTGATGATCTGCCAGACAATATCCAGGTTGACACCGAAGTAGTGGTGGATCAGTCGATCACGGGCGCCCGCCATGCTCTTCCAAGGAATAGTCGGGTTACTTACCTGGAGTTGTTCAGAGAGGTTTTTAGTGGCTTCGCCCAGGATTTCCAGATTGCGAATCACCGCATCCTGAGTTTTCGTGTCCGCTACAAATGACTCATAGGTCATTCCAGCCGTGTATGCCGTGATCCGATGAATGGCCTCGCCAATGTCACTGAGAAAATCACTATCCATCCGCTTAGACATATACAATGCTCTCCGTAATGTCCTGGGCCACGCGTTTGATTCGAATGTTTTGAATACCTGTTGGGGTTAGAACATCGACTGTTTGGCCGAACAGCGCCTCAAGGTACTCGACGAACTCCAAAAAACGAAATCCGATGGGTCGGCCAAATTCAACGACGATGTCAATATCGCTGGTCGCGCTTGCCCGTCCTTCAGCGTGAGAGCCAAACAACCCGATCTTGGTCACGCCGAATTCGGCGGCCAAGTGTGGCCGCTTCTCTTCCAGTAACTGGACAATCCTTTTGCGGTCTACCATCGCCACCTCTGCTGGGGAGTATACCTGATCGTGTCGCAGGGACCTAAAAATGATTGTATTGTTATCATCATATGGCAAAAGGGGGCATATCTTCTCCTTCTAGTATGGGATGATTTCATCTATGCCTCTGATTGTCTCGGATACAGTTATGTGCAATTCACCATTCTGTTTCTCCTTCATTGTTCCAATATGGTTGTCGTCCGGATATAAGACCTTATGCTCCGGATGGTTGTTTCGTAGGCCCCAACCGATGCAACCTTCGACATGCTCGCGTAGCCGCTTGTCAACGTTGAGCTCAGCAAAGAATATGTTTAGGATCGACAGGTAGCGCAGTACATCCCTGTGGATACCTTCATATGCTTTGAGTTGTGCAGAAGGTCCGTCTGCCGTTTTGTCCCGCCACAATCCTTTCCAAAGACGTTGAGAGATGCCCTGCTGGGCCATCTCTGGGTCATAGATTCCATAGTTCAGTCCCAAAATGTGAATCAAGTGCTCCCTATGTCTTTTTCCGAGCGAAACCGTTTCGCCCACATAATGTACAAGATGTGTGTTATCAACATGTTGTTTGATCGTCCATAGATATATTCCTGACGACGCTTCAAACGCCGAGTGAAAGAGACAGTTGCTCCCTTCCACTAGAGTGAAGGGGCCAACGAAATTGAGGTCAATGTGGGTCGTGACTTGCACAGGTCTCTAGGCCGGACAATGACTAGATTGATCCGCACAAGAGGCGGAGTCTGGTTTCTTGTCCTTGTAACACGCTATCCGAGTGATTTCCACAGTTTGTTATTAGACAATCAAATATTGCACCAAAATATTAATCCCGATGCCAATCAGGACCAGCCCGCCCAGTAGTTCGGCTCGTTTCCCCAGGTACACTCCAGTCTTACGCCCTATCCTGGTGCCGATATATGTCATGATAAGGGCGACCAGACCTATTATCAATGCGGGCCGTGGAATCGCCACACTCAATAGCCCAAATGAGACACCCACAGCCAGCGCGTCAATGCTCGTGGCCACCGAAAGACCTACAAGACTCCAGCCTCTTGTAGGATCGTAGTCACGCACACGATCTTCCGGATGGCGGGACTGCCGTATCATGTTAAGACCGAGCCCCACTAATAGCGCAAACGCGAGCCAATAATTGAGTCCGGACATAAACTTGGCAATACTGTCCCCGCCAAGCCATCCCAATAATGTCATTAGAGATTGAAAAAGACCGAAGTGCCAGGTAAGACGAAACACGTGCCTATGCGTGAACAGCGGCAGGCTTGCCGATACAGCCGCTGCCACGGCAAAAGCGTCCATTCCTAACGCTAGGGCTGTTCCGAAAAGAGTTATAAGATCCACAATCAGAAAATCTTACCCGAGTAATAATAATTTACTTCAGGTTAACAGGCCCTCTTAAGGTTCGTCAATGAATCAAACAATAAGTCACTATGCATTGATTGCCAGACTTGTCGTCAAATACGAAATGCTGATATAAATTATTGTCGTAGGGGAAGTTATGCACAGCCACGATCACTCAGAAACGAATGCGCCGGACAGTCAAAACAGGATTGCCTTAGCCTTTTTTATAACAGCCGCTTTCATGGTGGCGGAAGCTGTTGGGGGTATAGTGTTCAATTCCCTGGCGCTCCTGGCCGACGCAGGACATATGATATCCGATATAGCGGCGTTGGCGCTCTCCTGGGTTGCCATTAGAATCGGCAAACGTCCTCCGACCGACAGACATACGTATGGCTTCAAAAGATCGGAAATTCTGACCGCCTTGCTCAATGGACTAGCGCTTTGGCTGATCGTCGGCGTAATTTTCTATGAGGCGATGCACAGGCTGTTCAATCCTCAACCTGTGGAAGGCCTCGGCATGCTGGTGGTCGGCGGATTAGGGCTGGCCGTAAACTTGTTGATGGCTTGGCTGCTCTTCGGGAGCAGGCGAGAAAGTCTTAATGTTAAGGCCGCTTTCATTCACGTCGTCTCGGATGCTCTGGGTTCAGTAGGGGCTATCATAGGCGCTGTGATCATCCTTGGTACGAGTCTGTTTTGGGTGGACCCGCTTATCAGCGTCTTTATCGGCGCGCTCATCCTCTATTCTTCGTGGGGGCTGATAAAAGAATCAACACACATTCTCATGGAAGGGGCGCCTGCGGGGCTTGAGATCAACGAAATTGAGCGAACGGTCCTTCAGCAAAAGGGTGTATGCTGCATGTACGATCTTCATGTATGGAGCATAGCTGGAGAACGGCCTGCTCTAAGCGCTCATGTGGTGCTCGCGGAATCCGAGAGCATAGATAGGAATGAGATTTTGATGAATTTGAGCCGGACCTTGAAAGCCGAGTTTAACATCGAGCATTCCACAATTCAGATCGAGACAACCCATGACATGAGGCCCGAAACGGAAGGTCTTACCTGCCGACCGGGCACCGCGTGCGTCATATCTCGCTAATATAGATGTCGGATACAACAAATATACTTCCGGGCACCGATGAGAAAGCGCAGAGCGCGCCCACCGAAGTGGCGCCTCCTGTTTACCGGCTTCGTGAGGCGCCTGTCATATGGATTGTCATAGCGCTGGTCGCGGTCTTTGTTTGGCGCATCCTTCTCACGTACTCGGTCAACTTGATCCCGGATGAATGCAGTTACTGGGCATGGTCAAGGAGATTGGATTGGTCTTACTTTGACAACTCAGGGATGGTGGCGTACCTCATTCGATTGTCCACAAGCCTTTTTGGCGAAAGCTCTCCGTTCAGTGTCAGGTTTCCTTTCCTGATTTTGTCCGGATTAACCACTTTCTTTATCTATCGGATTGGCACGCTGCTCTTTGAAAGTCGTTCAAAGGGGCTGCTTTCGGCGGCAGTCCTAAATTTGACTCCTGTAGCTCTTCTCGGAGGCTCGACCGCGATACATGATAATGCTCTGCTCTTCTTCTGGGTTTTTACGCTTTGGGCCGCGGCCCGCTTTCTGATCTCCGGTAACGGCAGGTGGTTTTATGTCATGGGCGCCTCGGTTGGGCTGGCGATCCAGAGTAAATATACAGGGGTCCTGGCTATTCCTGCTGTTTTCATCTTTCTCCTTTGGAGCCGCCAATATCGCGCGTGGCTCTTGAAGCACGAGCCCTGGTTGGGTGTCGCCATTGCCGTAGCTTTCACGCTTCCCATCATCTGGTGGAATTTTCGCCATGATTGGGCTTCGTTCTATCATATTCTCTTCATTGGGTCAGGCTCCGAATCGCTGTCGAAGCGGATAACGGATGGATTAGGTTACCACTTGGCCCAATTCCTACTGATTTCGCCTTTGATATATGTCGCGTTGCTGGTTGGCTCGGGTTCATCTCTCATGAAGAACCTCTTCAGACCTGATCCACGCGAGGCGCTCCTTCTCTGTTTCGGTCTGCCTTTGGCGATATTCGGGGTTCAAGCGTTCAGAGGGCATGTGGAGGCTAACTGGGCTTTCATGGGGTATGCTTCCGTGGTAATCCTGGCGGTACACACGATTTTGGAAAAGGTGGCGCAAGGCGGCGGTGGCGTATGGAGATGGTTCAATGGCTGCTTTATGAAATGGGCCGTTATTTTGGCGGTCGCGCCGGTACTGGCACTAATTATTCATGCATGGTTAGGTCTTTTGCCTGCCACGCTCGAGACACGCATCGCCAAAGAAGACAGGGTAATTTGGGAGACTCGCGGCTGGGATGGGCTCGGTAAGCATGTGGCCGGGCTAATAAAGCCCGGTGATGTGATCGCGGCCGATAGTTATCAGCTGTGCGCGTCTCTGGAATTCAATGTTCCAGGACAACCGCAGGTGAGGTATCTGGCTCCTTGGAAAAGACCCACTCAATTTGATGTTTGGGAACCGTCCTTTGACAATCTGAAGGGACGTGACATCCTGTTTGTGGCGCCTTCCCCTCTTCTGCCCTCTTCTAATGCTCTTACCACAATCTATGAGAATTTTGCCCGAGTCGAATCCTTGCCTGAATACGGAGTCAGATATCACGGGGCAGGAATACGCACAATCTATGTTTACCGCGGCTATTCTTTCGACCCGTTTCAGCCGAGACGTTTAGGGCCAATGTCGTTATTTTATAAGGATTATTAGGCAAGTCAATCGTCGCGACAAAGGGCGGGGGTTTTCCTTGTGATTGTGAGGGTCTCATTAGAGGAGGTGACAAATGAGCCAAGAGCAGACTTGACCCCAATCTCAATCTCAATTCGACCGGCCTCCGGAAACTGTTGCAAAATCCTCGATTCGGGGATGCGTCTGTAGGGGCGGTTCGTGAACCGCCCCTACAAAATGACCCGACATCATCTTATCTTACCGAGGTTTTGCAACCGGTTGTAGTTCATCGCTCACAACCTCCTGGGGGAAATCGCTCATGATGCTCCTTCTCCCGGCAAAATCGGGGAACGGAAACCTTAGTTCATCAAAAACAGGGGCCGACCCCGGGCGCTACTTAATAAAACTGGGCAGGTAAGTGGCAATCTGGGGGAAAGCCAGCAGGATGAGGCAAGCAATCCACAGGGCGATGAGGTAAGGCCAGACCCCCTTGAAAATGTCCATTACCGGCGTCTCCCTGTCCACGGCGTAAACCACATAAACATTGGCGCCCACGGGTGGTGTCAGCACGCCCATCCCCAGGGCCAGCGTCATGATCACTCCGAACCAATTCCCGTCGAAACCCAGCTTCATTGCCGCCGGGTAAAAAATGGGTATGGTCAGCAAGATCATAGCCAGGGCGTCGACAAAGCAGCCCATTGCCA
>Ga0172371_10003814_pt1 | contig 23203 bp, 14 predicted proteins | sample Lak12m_FD_114543 | JGI IMG/M metagenome (GOLD analysis project Ga0172371, IMG submission 114543) | Freshwater microbial communities from Kabuno Bay, South-Kivu, Congo - kab_022012_12m | ecosystem: Environmental > Aquatic > Freshwater > Lake | place: Democratic Republic of the Congo: South-Kivu...
AACACAATGGCGTCTGCGTCACGTCAAAGGTCTACAATTAGTAAACTCTAGCTGGACGGACCACTAGAGTAAAAGGGGTGAACGCTTGCCAGAAGAGCGTGCCACGGAAGTCGACGAGGGTGGACACGTTCTACACCGCGGAGGGGTACGGACCGCGGTCTTGCCGAATCCTGGGTTCCCGGCCTGGATTGGGTACTACGTCCTTGACTGGGACGTTCTCGGTTACTTGGGCGATTCGAGCTTGGGCGCGGCAGTCGCCTTCGGCGAGACTGGAGGTCTGGAGCGTTTCTCCCGGAGATCGTTGATCGCTTTGCGCATCTCATCCACCTGGCCATCGACCGCCTTGCGCATCTCTTCCAGCCGGCGGTTCATCTCTTCGAGTTGCTTTTCGACCGGCTTGGCCGGCTCCGATCCGGCCCGACCCTCCGGCCGTTTCTCCCGACGCAATTCCGGCCTCGGAGGAACAGGCGAAGCGGGGGCGGCAGCCGACGGGGGGAGGCGGCCCTCCACCGGCGGCGACAGCACCCCGCGCGGCCCTCGCCTGAGCATCCACTCGACGTGCCCCCGAAGGTCGGCCGGCAACTTGTCGATCTCGCCTTCGGTCAGCTCCCACTTTTCGTTGTCGCGGGTGATGGCGATCTTGGCCGGCGTCTTGCCCTGCTTGGTGATCGAGATGGACACATTGTTGGGCAGATCGGGCACTTTGCCCGGCCGCGCCACAACAACGCCGGGCCGCAAGAAGAACAGGCTGTACTCGCGGCTGTGCGGGTCGACCGGCCGCACCTGCTCGAACCACTTGCGCATGGCCTCCCCCCACGGGTCGACGCCGGCCGGGGGAAGGAGCTTCGAAATGTCTCCCGGCGGACGCTTGGCCGGGGTCACGTCGACCTTCATCGGCTTCCCCTTGCGGAGGATGTCCAAGGAGAGTTTCTGTCCCTTGGCGGCGTTGAGCGCGGCAATGAGGTCTTCCATGCTGGCGAGACTCTTGCCGCCGGCTTTCAACAAGATGTCGTATCGCTCGAGTTTCGCAGCGGCGGCCGGGCTGTCGGGGGCAACCTCTTCCACCAGAAGCCCCTCGTTCTCCCGCAGGTTCAACTGGGCTCGCAGCGGATCCGGGACGAGCCCGGAGACGACGCCCAGCCAGTACGCGCTGGGTTTGAAGTGCGGGCCGAGGACGCCCTGGGGGGCATTCCCCGGCTCCTGCTGAGCCACGCACCAGGCGGCCGGCAGCAGCGCTAAGGCGAGACCTGCCAGCCAGACGGCCGGCCGTGCAAAACGGCGATCGTTCCTGTGCATTCCACACCTCCTTTGGGCCCTTCAGCGGATTCTGTGGGTAGAATTGAACGTTGCACCGACTCCGACGAAGTACAGTGCCTCTTCTCTTCTGATCCTGACGCCACGGAAAAGCGTAGTTCGCAACGCTGTCGGAACAGAAGAGAAGAGGCACTGTACTTTCACACGCGATCCGTGACGCTCATGGCCTTCGCTTTCTATTCGACATGGTTGCCGACGTAGCGAACGTCCAGTTGGTCGACGGGCAGGACGGCGTGTCGCCCGTCTTGGACCGGGACGGGCACCAGGCCGTGGTGTTGCCGGACCTGGTACCCCGCCCTCCGCAGCGCCTCCCGAAGTTGCGAGGGGAAGGCTTGCGCATCAGGGTAGAGCAGGGAGTGATCAATCTGATCGCCTTCGACTACCGGGAGGCGGATCTCTTGGTCCCCTTGGCTCCCTCCGCCCGGCAGCGCGACAGTCATCGTCGGCGCGGCGTCCGGCAGTCCGGGCGGCCCAACAGGTGCAACGGGCTCCGCTTGCGACCCGCCTGTCCCCTCACCTTGGCTGGCCACGAGACCGGGGGTCGGTCCCAATCCGGGACTCCCCGGGCCAATCGCATGACGGGGCGCGCCCGCCCACCATCCGACGCCTAGGGCAACCAGGAAACTCGCGGCCATGGCCAGAAACGTGCGGGCATGTTGGCCCCAACCGGGGCGTCGGGCGGGACGAGGCACCACGGCCACGGGCCGCGAAGCCGACTGGCGGACCACATCCCCCAGCGACTCTCTAAGGCACTGGGCCTGCACAAACGCCAGAGCGCAGGCCCGCCAGCCTCCGGGAATGCGATCCAGACTCGCCAGGAGTTCCCGGCGTCGAGCCTCCGGAAGCTCGCCGTCGACCAGGCAGTCGAGCAATTCCTCATCGACGTTCTGAAGGCCGCTCTCGCTCGGGTTCATAAGTCGGCTTCCACAATCTCAAGGGCGGCCAGTTCGCTCCGCAAACGTTGCCGTGCCCGGTGCAGCCGGGCCTGTAAGGCGGATTGCGAAATCCCCAGATGGTCCGCCATGTCCCGATAACTCCAGTCTTCGCTGTACTTCAGCAACAGGATCTCCGCATCCCGCCTCGGCAGCCGCGATACGGCCCTCCGGACCAATTGCCGCCGCTCATCGGCCAGGAGCCAAGTCAGGGGATCCGCCTCGCGGTTCTCCTCCTCGCCGGGCCGGACCCGCTCCGCGTAATCGCCGGTCAGCCGCCGCCGTCGCCCTTGCTTGCGGCGATACAGCAGCGACTGCGTGACCGCCAGCCGATACAACCACGGCGCAACCTTCGTGGCATCGGCCAGCGGGGCGTGCTGCCGCACCGCCGCCAGCGACACCTCCTGCATCACGTCGTCGACCGCCTGGGGCTCCCCCAGCCGGGCACACACGACCGTGCGAAGCCACCGGTCGTGCTCGGCGAGGACGGCCTGCCAGTCGATCTTCGGCGTTGGGCCCGGGCTATCGGCTCGGACCGACGAGGGGATTTCCGTCATCACCGTGAAGATGGTTGCCGCAGTAGGAAGAATGTTGCACGCCAGCCCCGCTACGCGGACCCGCTATCGCAAGTTATTCTAGCAAGGGTTGTTGCGACACCCAGTGTTGAACCTATCCTCCGATGGAACATTCTACGCACCGCCCACTGGCGTGGATCGAGGAGGGGTTGGCGTCCCTCCAAAAGGACGGCCTTCACCGCCGGCTCGCGGTTCGTGAGGGACCGATGGCCCCCACAATCCTGGTGGATGGCACGGAGCTGATTCACTTCGGGTCGAACGACTATCTCGGGCTGGCCGCCGATCCACGCGTGAAGGCAGCCGTCGTCGCCGCAGTGGACCAATACGGCTGGGGGAGCGGGGCCAGTCCGCTCATCCTCGGCCACTCCGCGGTCCATCAGGAGCTTGAGCGGCGCCTGGCGGAGTTCGAGGGCACGCAGTCCGCGTTGGTCTTTCCCTCCGGGTTCGCCGCCAATGCAGGCACGGTCGCGGCCCTCGTCGGGACCGGCGACGTGGTCTTCACCGACCGCAACAACCACGCCAGCCTGCTGGACGGATGCCGGTTGTCGCGGGCCGACGTGCGGGCATACCCGCACGGCGACTGGCAGGCACTCGCCCGACTCTTGGACCGGCGGGGAAGCCGCGGCCGCCGCTTGATCGTAACCGATAGTCTGTTCAGCATGGACGGCGACCTCGCTCCGCTGGCGGAACTCGCGGACTTGGCCGAACGCTACGAGGCGATGCTCCTGATCGACGAGGCCCACGCCACCGGCGTCTTCGGATCACGCGGACGCGGCGTGGCGGAGCAGTTGGATGTCGCCGACCGCGTTCCCGTGCGCGTGGGCACGCTGAGCAAGGCCCTGGGCGGCGTGGGCGGGTTCGTGGCGGGGAGCCGCGTTCTGGTCGACTGGCTCGTGAATCGGGCCAGGCCGTACATCTATTCCACGGCGAGTCCCCCCGCCGCCCTGGCCGCCGCCCTGGCCGCACTGGAAATCGTCGAACAGGAACCCCAGCGCCGCACCGCACTCCTCCAACGCGCAACGGAACTCCGCACGAGGCTCACGGAGGGCGGCTGGAACGTCGGACGCTCAGCAAGCCAGATCATCCCGATCGTCGTGGGCGATCCCAACCGGGCCGTAAACATGGCGGCCGCCCTTCGCCAACAGGGCTTCTTTGTCCCGGCCATTCGTCCCCCCACCGTCCCCGAAGGCGAAGCCTGTCTGCGGATCAGCCTGACCACCGCCCACACGCCGGAGATGATCGAGCGGCTCGTCGTGGTCTTGGGGCGATTGCGATAAGGGGTCGTGAAGAAAGAGAACGCGAATCCACACGGATCGACGCATACGGACTAGCAAGCAGCCCGTGGCACCCGAACCAAAATATGGTTCATCCGACTGAAGGGTGCGCGGGCCTTCGGCCCGGGATTTTCAAGGCATAAGTCCGGTGTCCAATGGTACTTGTGAATAGTCTGTCAGCGAGGATACAGTGGGACTGCCTGGAGAAACGGAGTCCGGCTCTGCTCACGACGCAACCTGACAAGGGATATCCAGGTTCCGGTGCGCCCATGGCGCGTCAGGCCCCTGATGGCTTCTGTCACCGGGGACCGTTCTCTTGAATCCCATTGGACACCGGACCCATGCCTAAGAAAATCCTGCGGCGCAGCCGCAATCCGCGTAACAAGGTGCGTCTGCGCACCCTTCAGTCGGATGAACCCGAAATATCACCATCTGTCTGAGACGCTACCCTAGAGCGTCCAGCCCGCACGGTATTCGCGGTGGAGGAGCGGGTTGGCGTCGGGGCAGTTGACGATCTTGCAGTTGACCGGATCGTAGTCGATCGCGCGGCCGGCGAGCGTGGCGACGTGGATCAGTTGGATCATCTCGGTCAGCGGGGCGCCGATGTCGAAGCTCGAGAACGGTTTCGGCCCGCCCTTGCAGCCGGCGATCCATTCGGCATGGTGGCTCGAAACGCGAGGCAGGGTGGGCGCCGGCCCCTGGAATTTCTCGAACTGGGCCTTGGGCAGCAGCAGGAACCGCGTGTTCCACGGGCACGACGAGAAAATCGCCCCTTTCGGGCCGCTCACCAGGCAGCCCCAGTCGGTCATCGGGTATCCGAGCAGAACGTCCTTGGGCGGTTTGGGACCGCCGTTGTACCACATCACCTTCACCGGCGGCAGATTGCCCCGGGCCGGGAACTGGAGCTTGGCGGTGATTCGGCGCGGGTATGTTTCCGCACAGATCTCCGTGGCCTCCGCTTCCACGCGGATGATGGGCGGCGAAACGGGCTTGGCCGCGGGGTCGGGATTCCACAACTGGCAGAGCTTCAACGCCCGAAAGGCCATGTTGCACGTGTGGCAGCCCATGTCGCCGCCGCCGCCGCTGCCGAAGGCCCGCCAGGTCCGCCACGAGCCGGGCACATAGGTCGGATGGTAGGGACGATAGGGCGCCGGGCCGAGCCACAGGTCCCACTGGAGACCCGGCGGCACGGGCGGCTCGTCCTTGGGGCGTTCCCGCGGTCCGTCGCCGCCGGCCAGCCACAAGTGGGCCTCGCGCAGCTCGCCCACGGTCCCCGCCCACGCAAGTTCTGTCGCCCGCCGCAGGGCCTCGCTGGCCGAGCCCTGGTTGCCCATCTGCGTGACGACCTTGTGCTCGATCGCCGTCCGGCGCATGACGCTGGCCTCGTACACCGTGCGCGTCAGCGGCTTCTCGCAGTAGACGTGTTTGCCCAGTTTCATGGCCGCCACGGCGGCCACGGTGTGGGTGTGGTCGGGCGTGCTGACCACGACGGCGTCGATCTGGCGATGGATTTCATCGAGCATCTTGCGGAAATCGGCGAATCGCTTGGTGTGGGGATACTTCTTGTGGACCCCGTCGGCCCGCCGCTCGTCCACGTCACAGAGGGCCACGAGGTTCTCGCCGGACACGGCGGCCGTGTTCCCCTCGCCCTGTCCGCAGGGGCCGATGATGGCGATGTTGAGCTTCTCGTTGGCATGGTACGCCCCTACGGATCGGCTGTCCTTGAGAATCAACAGGCCCGCGGCCCCGAGCGTCGAGGCCTGGACGAAACTGCGGCGGCTAATAGGGGCTTGCATTGGGGTCCTCCTGATGGCATGGGTGGAACTTGGCAGGTCGGAAGGAGACAGTCGTGGTAGAGTCCGCGACAACACCGGCCGGTGGCCTTCGGCGTCGTTGGGCTCGAAATCGGCCGGCGGCTTGAGCCGGCCGATGGCCATAGCATACTCGCGTCTCGCGGCACAAACCAGACCCGGATGTTCCGGGTCATTGACCGTGCCTCGGCCGGAGTGTAAGACGGGAGCGTACACGTTCGAAGGATTCCGGCTTTGTCCCTCAGTTCAACCCAAGGAGATTGCGGATGAACACTCGCAGGATTAGGGCGATGCTGGCCGGTCTATTGGTTCTGTGCGGTCTGGCAGCCCGGGCCGCCGAGCCGCCGGCGAGGCTCTTTGCCACCGACAATCCCCGGCACGGTTGGGCGCAGTTCCATGCGGCTGGCTATGCGGAACCCGTCTGCGGCGTGATCTATCGCCTGAAGGACCACGTGACCAACGGAATGGCGCTGGGGGCCGTGGACACCGGGTGTCTGGACTTGGAGACCAACGGGACCTTCGGATACAGCACGATCTTCAACAGCATCTCGCCTCGGCGCGGGTCCGGGCTGCGAACGCCGGTGCTGGCTCTGAGCGTCGGCGGCAAGACCTGGGCCTCCGGCGGTCCGCTCTCGAAGCCCACCCTGGTCCACGTTCCCTCCTGGCTGCAATGGGAGCTCGGCTCTCAGCCCGCCTGGGCGAACACTGCGAGCGCCGTTCCCGTGCCCGGCTGGGCCAAGAGCATCGGAAAGAGCAAGTACGATATTCCCGCCGGCAGGGTCTTCTGCCACACCCCGGCGGTCCTCCGCTGGACCAGCCCGATCGCAGGCAGCATCCAGATCAGCGGCGGGCTTTGGGCCGTGCGCCACCTCGAAGGGCGAATCCAGGAATGGCGGCTTCGAAAGAACGGGCTGCCGTTTACCGGCGGCCGGATCGGCTGGTCGAAGACCTGCACCTCCGCGGCTTTGCAGCCTTTTGCGGCGGGAAGCGGCGGCGCGGCCGCCCTGCAACTTGCCGTCCGGCAAGGAGACCGGATCGAGCTGAGCTTCGAGGTGGCGGCCGTGTGCGGCGACCATGTCGGAGTGGACCTGAAGATCGCGGCCGTCGGCGCCGGCAAGACTTGGGACCTGGCCACCGACTGGAGCGACACCCAGAACCCCAACGGAGCGTGGACGTACGACGACAACCCCCGGCGGCCGCTCTACCTGTTCGAGCCCGATCGATTCTCGCAGGTCCACTTGCCCAAGGAGATCCATTACTGGGGGCATTACCCTATCGCCGATATGGAGTACGAGACGGACGCCCCCGTTCAACTGGGGTTGCGGGCGTGGGCGCCGTTCCTCCCGGGAGATTTGAAGAGCTCGACGATTCCGGGCATCGTGTTTGAAACTCACCTCCGCAATGCGAGCCGCGAGCCGCAGTCCGGAACGATCGTGCTGAATTTCCCAGGGCCGACCGTGGAAGAGGCCGGCGCCGACCGTTTCCAACGCAGCGAAACGAGCGGCGATTTTCGCGGTATGGAAGTCCGGGCGACAACGGCAACCTATGCCCTGGGGGTGGTGGGCCAAGAAGAAATCCGACTTGGCGGAGATCTCAGCCATGACGTCAAGGCATGGACGAGCTTCGCCCAATCGCTGCCCACGCCCCAGCCCAGCCAGGCGGGCACGAGTGCGGCCGTCGATTTCTCGCTCCCCGCCGGGCAAGAAAAGGTGGTCCGCTTCGTGCTCACCTGGTGCGCCCCCGATTGGAAAGGATCTGGCACCCCCACGGCGAAGTCGTCCAATACGTTTACCCATACCTACGCCAAGCACTACCCCAGCCCGACCGAGACCGCCCGGTTGCTGGCCGCCCGGCACGAGTCGCTCCTGAAACGCATTCTGGCCTGGCAACAGGTCGTTTATGCGGAGAAGTCGCTGCCGGTCTGGCTTCGCGACTCGTTGATCAACAACCTCTACATGATTGCGGAGACCGGCCTTTGGGCGCAGGCCAAGTCCCCGCTGGGCAAATGGGTCCGGCCCGAGGACGGCCTGTTCGGCATGATCGAATCGCCCCGCGACTGTCCGCAGGTCGAGTGCATCCCGTGCAGCTTGTACGGCAACATCCCGGTGGTCTATTTCTTCCCGGAGCTGGCCCTGTCGACCTTGCGCGGCTACAAGAACTACCAGTTCCCCGACGGCTCGGTGGTGTGGATGTTCGGCGCCCCGGCCGAGTTCGCCAAGCCCGTCCGGCCGTACCAGGTGGCCAGCAGCGATATTTCGATGGTCGAGATGGTCGATAAGATGTGGCTCCGCACCGGTGACGACGCGGTGGTCAAGGAGTTCTACGATGCGGTGAAGCGGACCACCATCCACACCATGAACCTGCGGCCCGACTACGGCGAGAAGCAGGTCATCAGCATGCCCACCGGCGACAAGGACTCGGAATGGGTCGAGTTCGTGCCGCTTCACGGACTGGTTTCCCACGTCGGCGGGCTCCACCTGGCCCAGCTTCGCATGGTGAAACGGATGGCCGAGAAGATGAGCGACGCCGAATTCGCCAAACAGTGCGACAAGTGGTTCGAGGCCGGCTCCAAGGCCCTGGAAGAATACCTCTGGCCGGCCACGAACTACCTCCCCTACAACGAGTCCAAGAGCGGGAAGAAATCCGACGTGCTGATGGGCTGCCAACTGGACGGCGAGTGGATCGCCCGGTTCCACGGCCTTCCCGGCGTGTTCCGCCCGGACCGCGTTAAGACGACGCTCGATACCATCGCCAAGGCCAACGCCGATCCCAAGCGGTGTCCGTACGGAATGCGGGTATTCGCCAGCGCGGACGGGAGCAACGCCAAGGGTGAGTTCAGCTACTGGGGCAATGCGGGAACGTTCTCGTCGGAGGGTTTCATGCTGGGCATGACGTACGTCTACCACGGCCGCCGGGCCTTCGGCGAGGACGTGATCCGCCGCACCTTGGATTACGTGATGGTCCGCAACGGCTATACCTGGGACTTCCCGTTGGTGTGGGAAGTCGACAGCGGCAAGCGCGTCTACGGGTCCGACTACTACCAGAACATGATGCTCTGGTCGGTCCCTGCGGTGATGGCCGGCCAGGACCTCTCCGGCCCCTGCAAGCCCGGCGGACTGGTCGAGCGGATCATCACGGCGGCCGCCATCAACGCGCGAACGTCGAAGTGAGCCCGCGAGACCGCGTGGCACAAGCCCGATGGCGGGGCTCGCTCCGCTCGACCCACCCTACAGACCGCAGACCTCCGTTGGGCGGTTCGGCCGAGGGCTACTATTGGTGGGCCTTGTAGGCATTTTCGTGGAGTTGGATGATGTCGTTGAGGACGAAATCCTTGGGGAACGGCTTGTCGCTCTTTTCCAGCACCTGGCGGTACTTGGCGATCATCCCCATCACTTCCACGCCGAGCGACTCGTCGTTCTTCAGGTAGGAGAAGTCCTTCCGGTCATAGAGCTGGCGCCACTGGGCGAAGCCCTTTTCGTACATTTCGCGGGCGCGGATCAGGTCGGCGCGGCCCAGGGCTTCGGCCCCTTCGTAAACGTACTTGCGGGCAGCCAGGGCTTCCGGCGTCTGCTCGAATTGGGCCCGCGACCGCCAATACTCAAAGTTGACGATCCTGCGATAGATGCGGTTGTTCTCCGCTTTCTTCTCGAGATCGACGGCCTCGCGAGCCAACTTGATGGCGGTCGAGCGGTTGGGGCCGGTGATTTGCCGGGCAAGCTGGTCGTGCGTGACGGTAAGCCGCTCCTCCGACTGCCGGGCCAGCTCCCACTCGCGGGCAGTGCGTTTCTCCGGGGGAGTATCGTACGCTTTGCGCTCCGCGGTGGAGAGCGCCTCGTAACGCTGTTTGCGGGTCTTTTCCCGCAGCCCCGGCTCCAACGCCTCGAGGCCGCCACCCGCTTTGCCGCCTCGGCATCGAACTGCTCGGCGTCGTTCAAGTGGACGTACTGGCCGGCTTCCACGGCAGGAATCGTCCGCGCGCCGAAGTCGTACCATTCTTGACCGGCCCGGCTCCAGGAGATGCGGGCCTTCTCCTCAAAGACCCCGTCTTTTTCGATCGCCTCCGAGTAGTTCATCTGGGACATGGGTTTGTGGGAGAAGAAGAGCACGGGAGTGGTCTTCCTCAGGTCGGCCCCTTGATCGACCAGTTGCTCGGACTTGGCGAACCAGTCCTTCCCCACGAGCCAGTTGTCGCGATCTTCCACGGGCCGGAAGTCGCCCCAGCGGCGGAACGTCTCGTCGTCGTCCTTGAAGAGGCGGCGGAACTGCTTCGATTCATCGGCGGTGCCGATCTTGTGGGTGATGTACCAGCCCACGTCCCACACCAGCATCGGCTCGCGCTCGTTGCGGCGGATCCCCTCGCGGAGGAAATCGATCCCCTTGATGACCCACCGGTAGCGCTCGCGGTAGTCGTCGAATTCGGCCGACACGTTGTACGACAGGTTCCATGCCTGGAAACGCCACACGCTGAGGAAGTGGGGCTCCAGCCGGGTGATCTGCTGAAGCGTGGCCGAAAGGTTCGTCCAGTCCTTCTTCATCTTGTAGTTGTTGGCCTTCTCCCAAAGGATGTTGGCCGCCACGCCCCGCAGCCCCAGCGTGGCCAACTTGATCGTGGCGCCGGCCGGGTCGATTTCACCCAACCGGGCCTCGCTCAGACCGTAGCGATCGCGGAGTTGGGCGAGGTTGGGGAGCTCGAGCATCCCCGAGACGGCTCCCTCTTTGGAGTCCGCCGACACCTCGCCGGTCGAAGGCCGCCCGAGCCAGCTCAACACCGCCAGCAGAAGGACCAGGCCAACCAAGTAGTAGATCTTGCGGGCAAACGAGTGCTGCGGACTCATTGCGCCACCTCGCGTGTCTTAAGGAAGAAGTAGCCGGCCACGAAGACCGGGATCAAGAAGGCGAAGGCGCGGAGGGTGGAAACCGCGATCCAGGGGTCCCACGAGATGTCGAATCCGTAAGCGACCCAATCGGCATAGTTGAATGTGGTGAACGGCGGCAGGATGTGGGCAACCACCCACAGCCCGGCCTCCGCCACCACGTCGGCCATCTTGGCGGCGGTGGTTCGCAGCCCCGGCTCCAGGTCGGTCATCAGGTTGTCCTGGCGGACCAGCCGGATGATCGCCTCGAACGGCCCTCCCCCGAGCACCGCGCCCTGGGACAAGCGGGTAAGGAAATCGCTGAAAAACCCGCCGATCATGGCGCCGACCGTGGCGAGCATCGCCACCGGTCCGCTCAGGAAGGTGCTGAACATCACCCCAAACCCGATCACCAACACCATTTGCAGCCAGATCCCCAAGTAGCCCTTGAAGAAATTGGCGGTGAAGGTGGCGTCGGAGGCATGGAGCCACAAGTCGGGCTGGCCGGCCCCGAAATACTGGGAAGGCTCCAGGCAGCGGAGCCAGACCTCCAGCTCGCCGTCGGCCACGAGGTCCTGGAACAGGTCGAACTCCTTCCGCTCCGCCAGGCGGTGGTCGAGCATGTTCAGCGGCGGGGAAGACTCGACGCGGCCCTCGGGGGTCTCGCGTTGGCTGGCGATCACGTCGGCGCCGGAGAACTCGGTAATCTTCCGCGGGATGACGACCTGAAACGGAGCGAACTCCTTGGATTCGAAGATCTTCACTTCCACGATCAGGCCCGTCTTCGGATTCCGCAGGGACAGGCCCCCAAGCACGCCTTTCTCAACGTTTCCCTTGTACGTGCGGAACACCTCGATATTCGTCTCGATGGGCAACCCCTCGGAGAACTTTTCCTCGCGGATGTTCTGGAACGTCCAGATGGCGGCCGCCTCGCTGCCCCCCTGGATGAAGCTGCGGTAAAACCACTCGTCGCCGACGTTGATCCCTTTGTCGACGTCCTTCTTCTGGGGGTTGCGGAACCGGAGCTTCCCGTAGACCGGCACCCGGGCCTGGAGCATCCCCTCCGGGCCGCCCAGGGTGTACGTCGTCTTGTCGCCGGACTTCTCCGATTCGATCTCGTGCCAGTGCCCGAACTCCGTATCCACGTGGCCCTGGCCGGTGGAGTCGATGTACACCTTGTGCCGATGTCCCTGCACGCTATCGGTGTAGCCGGCCATGGGACGGGCCTTGCCGGCCACGGCCGCGCCGGCCGGCTTCAGGCTGTCCATCACCACCTCGTGGGTGTGGCTCAGGCCGCGGATCACGAAGAAGTAGCTGATGCAACTCATCCCCGCCAACAGGACGGTGCCCACGATCGCGAATCCCACGATCCGGCCCAGCACGATCTCGCTGGCACGCACCGGCTTGGTGACGACGGTCTGGATCGTGCGGCTGCGAATGTCGGCCGGCAGGCTGAATGCGCTGAGAAACAGGACCAAGAGGAGGACCAGATACGTGGTCGCCGCCAGTACGAAGCTCAGATACAGCTTGGCCGGGTCGTTGCTGCCGACGTCGAGAAACCAGCCGGCGAAGAGGAGGATCACGACAAACAGGCCGAACACGATCACCACGCGGCGGCGGATCGACTCCTTCACCGCCAGCCAAGCCAGCGCCCAAACGCGGCGGGGCGACATGAGAACCAAGTCGCCCGACGCACTCTTCAAGGTGCGCAGGGTGGCCCCGAGCCCCCTCGAAGGCCCGTACCGCAGCACCGCCACGATCGCGCCCAATGCCAGCGCCGCCAGCGTCAAGCAAACGACGACGATCAGCCAACTCAGAGCGGCTGCAGGAAACCACTCCAGGAAGGGCGGCAACGGGTTTTCAATGGGCATCGCCGGCACCTCCTCGCACACGCCGTCCGGGGTGAGACTCGCTCTCCCGAATGATGTGCAGGAAGAGTTCTTCCAGCGTCGTGGTCGGGTTGCCGATCGTTTGGACCTGCCCCCCGTGACGCTCGATCACCTCCCGGAGTTCAGTCTGGCAGGCCTCGCTCAGCCCGGAGGCGCGAACCTCGGTCACGTCGCGAACCTTCAGCAGGCTGTCGACTCGCCCCAATTCCTGCAATTCCCCCTGATAGAGGATGCCGATCCGGTCGCACACGTCTTGCACGTCGGCCAGCAGATGGCTGCACATCAGGATCGTCTTCCCCTCCTCCCTCAATCGGAGGATTAGGTCCTTCATCTCCCGGGTGCCGATGGGGTCCAACCCAGTCGTCGGCTCGTCGAGCACGATCAACTCCGGGTCGTTGATCAGGGCCTGAGCCAGGCCGATCCGCCGGGTCATGCCCTTCGAATACTCCCGCAACTGACGCCGTTTGGCCCAGCCCAGGCCGACCATGTCGATCAGGTCGGCCGTGCGCTGACGCCGCAACGGGGCTGCCATATCGAAGAGCCGGCCGTAGAAATCGAGCGTTTCCTCGGCATTGAGGAACCGATACAGATACGATTCCTCGGGCAGGTAGCCGATCCGCTCGTTTTTCTTGACGTCGGTGGCATCCCGGCCAAACACCAGGGCCTGGCCGCTGGTGGGAAACAACAGGCCCAGGATCAGCTTGATGGTGGTCGTTTTCCCGGAACCGTTCGGGCCCAAGAGCCCGAAGATCTCCCCGCGGTGGATCTCCAGGTCCAACGCCTTCAGGGCCCGCACTTTCTGCCGGCCCCAGAAGTCGCGATAGACCTTACTGAGACTCCGAGTTTCAATGACGACTTCGGATGACTGCATACGTTGGCCTCATAGAGCGCGCAATGCGGAAACTTGAGGTCTTTACGTTCCGGAGATTCTCCATGTTCACCTGTCTCGGGCAGGAACTGAGAAAATCCGCAACGCGATGGAGGAGCAGCCATATAGGGTGGTATAGTTATGGCCCGTACTGGTTATGTATCGAGGGTTCCGAAAGAGCCCTAGGAAGATCGTCCGCTTCACCCCCGATCCATAAAGCCGCGCTCTGGTGGTCGCGCCCGAACTCCTACAAACGTTGGAGACTTCAGGGGTTGGGGGAAAAGTCGGCCGCTGAAAGACGCCGCCTGGGTTCCGGTTCTGTTCCAGGCGTCTCGCCTTTGCCGGCCCTCCTCAGCCCCGAAGGGGCGAAATAGGAAAGCCCGGGGCAACGCCCTGGGACAGAGCCCATCACGAGATCGGTAGCCCTGAAAGGGCGGGATCGAGGTCCGGAAGAGCCTGGATTTCGCCCCTTCAGGGCTTCGTCGCCGTCTTCGACTGGCTCCCCAGGGCGTTGCCCTGGGCTTTCGTATTCTGCCCCTTCGGGGCTGAAGACGCCTGTTAGCGTTCCCCCACCGACGCGACAAACGATTCCCTCGCGTGTAGACTGTTATGTTTGCACCGACAGGGTCGCCCCTCCATGGAGCCTATGGCCAGCCGAGTTTGCACCGATCGGGATTCTGCCGACATGGAAAACGCGCTGCGTTTCCTCAACGGGCGGATCGACTACGAGCGGAGCTTCGGCTTCAGCTACGGCACCCGGGAATTCAAGCTCGTCCGGATGCGCGAGCTGCTCGCGCGAATCGGGGATCCCGATCGGGGGTTGCCGATCCTCCACGTTGCCGGAACGAAGGGCAAAGGGTCCACGTCGGCCATGGCCGCGGCGGTGCTCACGGCGGCCGGGTTCCGAACCGGGCTGTTTACGTCGCCCCACTTGGAGCGCGTCGAGGAACGCATCGCGATCGACGCTCAGCCGTGTCGCTCGGCCGAGTTCGTCGAGCTCCTGGAACGATTGGTCCCGGCGGTCGAGGCCATGGATCGCGAGGGCGTGGCACGCACCCCACCCGAGCCGGGCCCCACCTACTTCGAGATCACCACCGCCATGGCCCTGCTGCACTTTGTGGAATCGAAGGTCGATGCCGCCGTGCTCGAAGTGGGGCTGGGCGGGCGGCTCGATTCGACCAACGTCTGCCAGCCGTTCGTGTCGGTCATCACCAGCATCAGCTTCGACCACACCAAGCAGTTGGGCAACACGCTGGAGTCGATCGCGCGAGAGAAGGCAGGGATCATCAAACCGGGCGTTCCCGTGGTCAGCGGCGTGACCGATCCCGCGCCTCGGGAAATCATCCGCCGGACATGCCGTGAACTCGGTTGCCGGCTTGTCGAGCGGGGGCGCGATTTCGACGCCTCTTACACCCCTCCGCACAGTGTGGATTTAACCCCCGATTGTGGCCACATCGACTTTCACTACCGTGCCTCCGATAACCCGCACCAATACTCCGGGTTGGCCCTCGGTCTGTTGGGCCCTCACCAGGGGGCCAATGCGGCGGTCGCTTTGGCGGCCTTGGCTCAATTGCGCGGCATGGGCTGGGAGATCCCCGAGGCAGCGGTCCGGGAGGGTTTGGCCCGGCTGGTCTGGCCTGCCCGCGTCGAGTTGATCGCCCGGCGACCCGCGGTGGTCATCGACGCCGCCCACAATGTGGCCTCGGTGGAAGCGCTCATCCGGGCGCTCAACGAGAGTCTCTCGGCCCGCCGACGGCTCTTGGTGTTCGCCACGACCCGGGAAAAGGACATCCCGGGCATGCTGAGGGAGCTTCTCCGCCAATTCGACCACGTGATCCTGACGCAGTATTGGGACAACCCTCGCGCGGTGCCGGTGGCGGAACTGGCCGAGGCGGCGACCGCCTTGACCGGACGAAGTTACCGCGTGTGCCCGCGTCCGGCCGACGCCTGGGACGCGGCCCGGACCTTGGCCGGCCCGGAGGACCTGATCTGCGTGACCGGCTCCTTCTTCATCGCCGCCCAAATGCGGCACGAAGTGATCGCGAGACCCTTCGGGAGAGAATGAGATCGTCCAACCTTGTTCAGTCCGGAGATCGGCCGACGGCATAACTCCGGCCGGGCTGGGCCGTGAACGCCACGGCGCCGCCATCGAGCTCGACGGCGCCGGGCCCCAGCGGCCGGCCGTCGCATCTTACCACGGCCGTCGCGGATTGTGCCTTGCCGGGAAAGATCACGCGGAAGCGACGCTCGAAGGCGGAACGCAGTTCGACCACGTCGTCTTGCGGGTACGACACTTCGAGCTTGCCCAGGTGGAGTCTGCGGCCCTTGGCGTTGGGCGGGAGGAGAATCGTGCGGAAGTCGTCCTGCACGCCGTACACGCTCTGGACCAGGAGGAGCCATGCCGAGCAGGTCATGGCCACGCCCGGATCGCCGATCGGCTGGCCCGTCTGGGCGTTGTACCGCTCGTTGATCCCGCGCTCGGCGATCAGCCGGCGCATGCGCTCGGCCAACTGCCGGGCAACGTCGTGGTAGCCGTAACGGTTCAGTCCGCAGGCCACGAGGTACGTGGTGGCCGGCCACATGTCGCCCCGCCACATGGCGGTGGCGCCGTACTTGGGGTCGTCCATGGCCACGGTGGGCACGGGGTACGCCGCCCACCACTGTTTCGGGTCCTGCAACTGCTTCACCAGGGCCGCCGCCTGCTCCCGCGTGGCGGCCCCGCAGGTGAGTGTCAAAAATCCCTGGATCGTGCGGACCGGGATCATTTTGTGGGTATCGCGCTCAAGGCTGTAGAAGAACCGGGTCTTGGGGTCCCACATCTTTTCCTGCACGGCCTTGGTCCGCCGGGCGACGATCTTCCGGAATCGCTCGGCCAGCTCCTTCTTCCCCAACTCCTCGGCCATGCCGGCGATGGCCTCTTCGCTCATCAGCAGGAAGCAGGTCTGCTCGACCCCTTCCACGTTGCCGTACCAAGGACCGCTCTCGGGCCGCGTGGGGTGCGGGGTGAGTTTCATGTCGTCCATGGGCGGGTGGAAGTCGAAGGTTTCATAGCGCGCGGTCTGGATCATGCCGGCGTTCCCGACCGGCTTGTACGCGCCGAATTCGATCAGCCCGTCGCCGTCCACGTCACGCTCCGACGAGTACCACTGGTCGAACAACACCAGGTACGGCAAGCACCGTTCCACCAGGGCGCGGTCGTTGGTCTGTCGCCAGACCATCCGGCAACCCCAGCCCAGGATGGGAATCTGCGAATAGCCCAGCGGGGGCCAGGGCCCGAGGTAGTTGGGGACCATGCCGTAGCGATACGACCCCTTGGGCGCCTCGGGGTTGTGGTCGATGGTGTACCAGTAGTTGTCGAAGACGCCGCGGATGGTCCGGTCATCGCCGAGCGGGGCGTAAGCCGTGGCTACGAACATCGCGTCCCAGAGCCACTGGCCCACATAACCCCCGCCGCCCGTGAACCACTTGTTCGGCAACGCCGGCGCACGCGGCTCGCGCAGGGCGCCCAGCACGCACCGGGCGTAGAGGGATTCCACCAAGGCGTTCAGCTTCGGATCCTCCACCTGGACCTGTTCGGCCAATCTGGCACGCAACGGGGAAAGGTCGGGCGCGTTCGAGATGAACACGTCGGGCTTCAGGCTGCCGGTGAGCTTGAGCAGCTCCGCGGCCTGCTTGGGAGAGACTTCGCGCCCGGCGAGCCACCACACTCCGGCTGCGAGCGTCACGTGATCGGGAGAGCCCTTGGCGGGGACAATGCGGATGTGGAGGAGCCCGTCGCCATCGAGGTCTTCGGCCGGGCAGGCGATGGCCGCCAGGCGGTGTTTTCCGCCGGCGGCTGCGATCGGGTCGATCCGGCTCGCGCCCACGCGCCCGTCAATCAGGATGTCCATGATGCGGTGGCCCGGCTCCGACCAGAACGCCTCGCCCACGGCCACTACCACGGTTCCCCGGGCCCCCTTGGGCACGCGAATCCAATACTGCAAATTCCACGCCTCGCTGCTGAGGATGCTCCGCAATTCCGGCCGAATTTCCGGCCCTGCCTGGAGCCAGTCCGGATAGGCGACGGTCTTCGACAGGTCCACGGCCCAGGGCGCCCCCGGGGCGATGGGAGCGGCGGAACTCTCCCCCGCGCGCAGCCCGCAGGGCATGAGGGCGAGGAGAACCAGACTACGAACGATCGGTAGCGACATCAGTTCAACTCCACAAAGGCAACTTGCAGGAAGTCGATCGGGAGTATACCTTCTCTGATTTGGGCGGCCTTGTAAACACGGCAGCGGTGGGGTCGCGGAAAAGGGGACTGGCTCCGTGGCGCAATCCGGTGTGGCATTCCCAGAGACGTCGTCGCCATGGTGCCTGTCCCCGTTTTCAGAATTACTCCCCTCTCCCGTTGGACGGGAGAGGGGCAGGGGGTGAGGGGATTTGCCGACGAAATCCCGTTGTCGCCAAAGGGGACAGGCACCGTCGCCGGCAAGCGAATTGGGAGGGACACCGTCATCGAGGCGACGGAGCCAGTCCCTTTGGCGACTGCCGAGCCGGCACTGTAGCATTAGGGTACTCGACTCGCTCAACAAGGAGAAGCGTCTATGAAGACTTCGGCCACTCGACATTCCGTGACGCGGAGGGATTTCGTCGGCGCGATCGGCGCTACGGGACTGGCGGCGCTGGCCGCGGGGACCGCTCGGGCCGCCGAGCCCGCCCCCGTGACGCTGGCCCTGCTCGGCGCCGCACATATCCACACGCCGATGTTTCTGCAAGTGCTCAGCTCGCGCGACGACGTGAAGGTCCGCTACGTTTGGGACCACGATGCGGCCCGGGCCGCGCGATATGCCGCCCAATGCGGGGCCAAGGCGGCGAAAACGGTCGCCGAGGTGCTTGGCGACGCCGCCGTGTCGGGCGTGGTGGTCCTCTCCGAGACGAGCCTGCACGCGGAGCTTGCGACCGCCGCGGCCAAGGCCAAGAAGCACCTGTTCGTCGAGAAGCCGATCGGCGTCGGCGCCAAGGATGCCCTGCAAGTCGCCGATGCCGTCGAGAAGGCAGGCGTGCGGTTCACCACCGGATACCATCTCCGCACCATTCCGAAGAACCTCTTCATCAAGGAGAACCTCGCCAAGGGCAACTTCGGCAAGATCGTCCGCGTGCACTGCTCGTTCTCGAACGATTGCGTCCTTCAAGGGGCCTTCGACAAGGAGCTGAAGTGGACGGTGGACCCGAAGTGGGGTGCCCTGGGCGCCTTCGCCGACACCGGCACCCACGCCCTCGACATGCTGATGTGGCTCGTGGGCGACGTGGAAGCCGTCCTGGCCGACACCCGCACCGTGACCAACCGCTACCCGAGCTGCGACGAACTGGGCCAAGCCATGATTCGCTTCGCCGGCGGAGTGACCGGCACCATCGCCGCGGGATGGGTGGAGCCGGAGAATCCCGTGAGCCTGTTGGTCACCGGCACGGAAGGCCATGCGGTGGTGTTCAATGATCGGCTGTATCTCCGCACCAAGAAGGTGCAGGGCGCCGACGGTGCCCGCCCCTGGGGAAAACTCCCGCCCGGGCCCGATCATCCGCTGTTACAGTTCGTCAGCGCCATCGCCGGGCGCAAGGACATGCCGCTGGTCACCGCGCGTGAGGCCACTCAACGCGTGAAGGTGATGGAGGCCATGTACCTCTCGGCCCGCCAGCGGAAATGGGTGACGCTTGCGTAGTGTGGCCAAGCCGCGAGCAAGAGTTCCGAAGTCTTGAAGACTTCGGAAGTCTGCGCAGCGAGCGATGATTCCTGCGGATAACGGTGCAGCGCGACACACCGCCCTACGGCGCGGCCTGTTGCGAACGACTCTGGTCGTACACCTCGGGAGCCGCCGGCTCGAGCGGCTTGACGAGGTTCCCGCGGAGCACGGGCCACACGGCGCCCCGGTTGGTGACAATCCCCCGCTTCACGCCGGTAAAGCGGCTGTTCTCGATAACCGGCATGACCACGCCGGCTTCTTCCTGCGCCGGCAGGAGGCGCGAGCCCGCGTCGGTCGTGGCGGCGTACACAAAGGCGGCCACGGGGGAATCGCTGCCCCGATTGGAGCGGGCGACGTTCCCCACCGCATACCAGCCGGCCACGTCGGAGCCGGGGCGGAAGAGCGGTCCATTCGGGCCGCCGGCCGTCAGGCACGAGTCGAAGTAGAACGCCGGCTCCGCACTCTCCACGGCCATTCCGCCCAGGTGCTCCGCGAGGTTGTCGCGCACCAGGTTCCAGCAGCACGGATTGCGGAAACCGGAGTTGAAGCCGATCCCGTAGCCCAGGTTCCGCAGCGTATTGCCCGCGATGACGTTCTCGAAGCCGTTGTACCAGAAAAGGATGCCGGCCACCTTGCACCGCACGTCGATGAACCCGGCGTCGATCGTGTTGCGGCAGATGATGTTCTGCCGGTAGGCCGTGGTCAGGGTGACGCGACTCCCGCGATCGGGCACGCCGCGCCACGGCCGATCGAGCTTGAGCACCACGCGCCCCGGGCTCCGCTCCGCGCCAACCACCACGCGGTACTGGCCCGCCCCCTTGCCCGAGGAAACGAAAACCACCCAATGATCGTTCGTCCCCACCTCGTCGAGCACGCGGCTCCCCGCGCGATCGAACGCGGTGTGGGGCGAGGCCAGCTTTCCGGCGTTGCGGGGATCGTCGGGATTGACGGCCACGGCGGCCGGGCCGGCATCCAGGACGTCGAAGTAGCCGCCGTGGGGATACATAAAGTGAAACAGAATCTGTTCTCCCTGGTTCACCGCCCGGTCCTGACGCGGGCAGACCATGCCCACGTCGTGGCAGCGATTGTCGGCGACGTACAGATCGCGAATCGACGTGTTGCAGACGCACACCGAGCGGTTCATCCTCTTGCCGCCCCGCCGCTCGGCCCCGGCGAAGTCGCACCCCTCGACGATCACGTACTTGCCGTTGAAGACCTGGACGCCCTCGCTGAAGATCCCCATGTGCTGATACGAGGCCGGATGCGACGGCTCCTTGTAGAACCCCGGCGAGTACCCGCGGAAGATGCACTTCTCAATGCACACGTAGTCGGTGCTCGGGTCGGGCAATCCGTCGTCGTTGTGCCCGCGCTGCAAGGTGCCGATCTCGATTCCCGCGCCGGCGGAGTGGAACTCGCAGTGGCGGACCGCCAAGTTGGCCCGGCCGGGCGCGACCAGGTGCAGCGCGGCGTCGTAGATTTGCCGGTCTTCCCGCTTCTCCGGCGGCGCCTGGGGCCGAAGATCGAGCATCACCAGCCGCACCCGCTCGAGGGTCACGTCGTGCCGGGTGACGCGGATCACGACCCGGCTCGGCGCCTTGCGATCGTGAATCGCCCGGACGATCCCCTCGTGGCCGCCGATCACGTTGAGATCGCAAAGGGAGCCGAAGCGGCAGCCGAGCTGAATCAGGCATTTCGGGATCGGTCCGCCGGGGAGGAATCGCAGGACGGTGGCACGGCCGGTGGCGGCTTGCGTCGGGGCGTCGTACCCGCCCATGCCCGCTCCGACCAGGCGGATTCCCGCGCCCGCCACGTCGGGCAGGACGATCGTGCGCCCGAGGTGATAGGTGCCTGCGGAGAACCGGACCACGCCGCCGCCGGCCTTCGCCGCCGCGTCGACCGCCTGCTGGATGGCCGGAGCGTCGTCTTGCCCATCGTCCGGCTTGGCCCCGTAGGACTCCACGTCGAACGCCACCGGGCCGCCCCGCGACGGCCCCTCGAGGATTTCCAGCCTCGCCGGCTCGCTCCAACCGTACCGGCCGCCGCTCCCGTTGTGCACAAAAAGCCGGTAGCTGCCGGGCGGGAGACCTTTGGGCAATTCGGCTGTCAACTGATACGCGTGACCGGCCTTGAGCACAAGCCGCTGGGGCGGGCCCGGGCCCTGGAGGTACACGCGGGGCTCGGCCGAGCCGAGTTGGAGGTTCTTGCCCATCAAGAGCACACTCGGGGCACTCGCCGCCTCTTCCTGGGTTACTCGCGCCGGCCAGGCCCACCAGACCGTTGCGCCGTTGACCCGAATCGGCGCCCCGACCTGCTCGCCGCGCACCGGCCACACCAGCATCGTCGACAGCGGCCAGTCTTTCGGCACCACCGCCTGCATACGGTTGCTCGCGGCGCGGAGGGGCGCCAGGTCTTCCAGGCGGCCTTCCATCCAGACGCGCAAGTGCGCGCCCTGCAGCCGGTCGCCCGTGATGACCAGGGTCTCGTCGGGAAACGTGACTTCGCTGATCGCGGAAATCGCCGGGGCGGCGGGCCCGGCCTCGCCCTTCACCGAAGGCAGCCCCGCACCGCCTGGCCCGACAACATCCTCGGGGCCGCGGGGGACGTCGATGGGCAACGGAAGCGTGGTTTCTGCTCGGAGTTGTCCTGCCGCGAGCAACACGCAGCAGATCGCCAAAGAAACTCTGACGCCAACCAGAATAGGGACGAATTGCCGATGCCGCCTCATGCTGGGCTCCTCAAGGAATCTCGCTTGGTACTGCCGCAGAGAGTTGTCGCCCCAGGTAGATGATAGCCGGATTGGAGGTCCATAGACAGTCTCGCGGGGGCACGGCTTCGGGTTTGCCGGCGGGGACTTGCATCCGCACCCGCCAACGCGCATCATTGGTCTCTGTTGCGGAAGACGTCCGTAGTCCGTAGGGTGGGTCGAGCACCGCGAGCCCCACCAGCATTGGCCGAGCTGTCGGTGGTGGGGCTCGCGGTGCTCGACCCACCCTACCGTTTCTCCGCGAAACATGCCTGCGCCGGAGGAACTATGACTGCGTTTTCTTGATGCCGGGGATCCATTTCGTTGTGAGGGTGAACCATGCGATCGTTGAAATCTCTCGTCGTCCTGGCGTGCATGTTGGGGTCATTCGCAGCGCGTGCGGCGGCGCCGGACCCGGCGGCCCCGTTCGCCCCTGATCGGCACACACTGCTCCTGTACCATTTCGACGAAGGCGAGGGGACCGCGGCCAAGGACTCCAGCGGGCACGGCTACGACGGCGCGATTCGCGGCGCCCAATGGGTCGAAGGGCGGTTCGGCAAGGCCCTGCGGTTCAACGGGTCCGGCGACTGCGTCTTTCGGAAGGCCCTCCCGGCCATCGAAGGACTCAAGCAACTCACCGTCGAGTGCTGGTTCAAGCAGGACAACCCCGAAGGGCGGCAGTTCCTCGTGGGCCACGACGTCGTCTTCCACTTCGATCTGGGCGACGGGGCAGGCTCCTCGCTCTCGCTCTACAACCGAGGCGCAGGCGTCGCCAATGCCCAAGGGCTCCGGCATCAACAGATCGGCGCCGGCCTGGGCACGGTGCGTCTCGGCCGGTGGCATCACCTCGCGGCGACCTTCGACGGCCGCCAGGTGAGTTTCTTTCTCGACGGCGTGCTCAAGGCCCGCAAGCCGGGCGGGACGGGCTTCCTCTTGGGCGTCCCCTCGCGCGGCCTCTGGGTCGGGTGCTACGTGGGCGACGACTACTGGTTCAACGGCCGGATCGACGAGGTCCGCGTCTCCGATTGCGTGCGCTACGATCCCGAGAATCGGCTTCAGACCGGACAGAAGGCATTCGAGCTCCCCAAGAAACCCGGCATCCAGAAAGCGGCCCGCAAGCCGCGCACGACAGGCATCGCGAGGCTGGGCCTCACCTTGAAGAGGCTCTACGGCGGCAACGCGGCCGGCTGGGTGTCGCTCAAGTCGCCCGGCAAAACGGCTGCGATC
>Ga0172371_10003816_pt1 | contig 23201 bp, 15 predicted proteins | sample Lak12m_FD_114543 | JGI IMG/M metagenome (GOLD analysis project Ga0172371, IMG submission 114543) | Freshwater microbial communities from Kabuno Bay, South-Kivu, Congo - kab_022012_12m | ecosystem: Environmental > Aquatic > Freshwater > Lake | place: Democratic Republic of the Congo: South-Kivu...
GACTTAAGAATTGTCAGATTGGCTGTTACAGCTTCTATAACTTCAGGAGGAAGAGTTGTGGAGTATATGGCTTTACTGAAGAGCCGGCTGTTCGATTTAAGCATTTCGTAGTTGCTGCTCCAGTATTTTATTACATCTCCGATAGTTCTGAATTTTGATGTGTACCATACCTCATAGGGAGGAAGTTTCTTATCTGTTCCCGGGATATTTCCGATCGACAGGTTCGATTTAGGGACAAACCAGCAGAAATTCAGTCTAATTGTTTTTTCTTCACCCGGTTTAAGTGTAAAAGGGACATATATCGATGCCCCCATTACAGGTTCTTCGTGTTGTGGGTTGGCAGGCAGGGATCTTGTTTCGATGTTTTTCCAGAGCATCATGTAAGGATCAAACCATTCGCCCCTGAACCAGCAATGATCAACTATGGCTTCAGGATCGTCGGTAAAAACGGCAAACCCGGTATTCCCAATTGCATCTTTTTCGGAGTTGTTTTCAGACATAATAAATCCTCCTGTTGTTGCCCTTATTGGTCCTGCCCAGTCGACCATTATGTTCCTTGAATTCCATGAAAAGACTGCCTCGGCCGGCTTATCTGAGTTATTTCTAAACCTGTATTCAAAAGCCCCTGCAGGAAGACTCGAGTTGTCTTCATCTCCAGGTATAAAAGGGCTCCAGCCTGTCAGTTCAACAGAAAGTGGGATATCCTTATCTTCAAGGTTAATTATACCAAAGGGGAAGCGGGCTGTAAAGGTGCCCGATTCGAATCGCGGCAGACCATAAAGTTTCCCGGGGGAACCTGTGCCTGTTAAAGGTCGGGCATAATACTTCCATTCCGGTACTCTGGCTTCAAGAACCTTAGTACCCTTTTCGTATCCCTTTACCGAAATGGCTGCAAAACATACAGGTTCACTGTACATTACAGGCTTGTGCTTTACCGACAGATGCGAAATGGAACCTGTACCGTCCAGACATATCATTCCGGAACCGATTCCCCCTATTGGGAATGAAATCCTTTTCAGATAATCCCCGGAGTATGCACCATTAAACTGATGAGAACCTGTCTGGGCTGAGAGTCCATTTAGCAGGATTACTAAAAAAAGATTTAAAAGGATGAATGTTCCAGTTGTCCTTACAGTTCTCATTTGATACATTTGAAACTTTCTCATCTTTATAAAGATTAATTTTTGTTTTTTTCTTTTGACGCAGTCAAATCTAATCCGTGCTTAAAATACCTTCCGCCAGAATATTTTCGGACACTTTGAGAATGACTATTTGCAGTGTCGGGCATTCCGAAAACGTATTTATCGGAAGCAAATCTGATATGGCATTTAAGGGCAAGCCCGAGTCCTCCTCCCATGCAAAATCCTTGTATTGCAGCATTATCTGACTTGCCGAACTGTTCTATCCTGTTGAGTGTTTTCTGACCCACAAACGAAAGTTCCGAAGCCTCAGAATCAGAAGCCATTCCATCAGAAATTCGATGCTTAATAAAAGTATTTCCCATGATCGGATCTTAATTATCGGTTAACAGGAGACTTATGTCTGATACCGGTATTTCCTCCTTTTGCCATTTGCAGATCTACGGGTGTATTACTCCTGTATGCCCCGCAGGTGAAGTCAGGGACAGAGATGGAAGCCGAACGGTTAGCGACCGACCATTCGCTCAAAGGGGCTATTGAACTCCATAGCGCAGCATCGTATACATCCTGATCGAGTGGTAGTCCGTTGCGAAGGCAATCTACTAGTCTCCAGTCCATGATGAAATCCATTCCGCCATGGCCCCCCACCTCTCTGGCTATTTCACCAATACGTTTTACTATTTCGGGTGTGTATTTGCTTTTTACATCCTCCATTTCCTTTTCGTTGAACCACTCATGGGCAGTTGCTATCCTTTCAGGTTCAGGCCACTTGGAGGCCACTCCCTTTGTTCCACTGATGAGGTGAATGCGAGAATACGGCCTGGGGGAAGTCGTATCGTGCTGAAGCATGATTGTTTTTCCCTTTTCAGTAATTATGGTACTGGTATTCATATTCCCCCGGTAACCACTGGTTGTGAACTGATTGTAGAAAGGATCTTTGGCAGCAAGGTCCCTGGCCATGGCAGACAGTTGAAAATCCTTCGATGATACCGATACGATATAATCCATGCGGTCGCCCCGGTTTATATCAAGTACCTGACATACCGGGCCAAGGCCGTGTGTTGGATAAAGATTTCCGTTCCTGTGCTGGTTCTCCCTGAGCCGCCACATGTCAACATAGGCATCCTTGCTGAAGTTAAGGCTGCGCAGATCATGGATGTATGCACCTTCCACATGAACGATATCGCCGAAAAAGCCCTGCCGGGCCATGTTTAGCGTAAGAAGCTCGAAGAAGTCATAGCAGCAGTTCTCGAGCATCATGCAGTGTCTCTTCGTTTTTTCTGAGGTCTCAACCAGTTGCCATGCCTCATCAATTGTTTTGGCTGCCGGAACTTCAACACAAGCATGCTTACCATTCTCCATGGCAAAAACCGCCATTGGCGTATGAAGGCTCCATGGAGTGCAAATATAAACAAGGTCGATATCGTCGCTCTGACACATTTCTTTCCAGGCTTCACTGTTTCCACCATAACTTTTAGCAGGAGGCAGGCCTGCATCAGAAAGGATTTTCTGGGCTTTGTCGACCCTGTCCATTATGGTGTCGCAAAGCGCTTTGATCTCAATACCCTCAATATGTGTGAATCTCTCTACTGCACCTGGGCCACGCATCCCGAGTCCGATAAATCCAACTCTCACCCTTTCGATTGCAGGTGCTGCATAACCCGACATATTGAACCTTTGCCGATGAATTCTTTCAGCATCTTCCAAAACATCTGCCATTAATCCTGCTTTATTTGGCGATGATGAATGACCGGAATTAAGTGAGCCCACAAGTATGCCTGCATTTGCAAGGCCCAGGGTTTTAACGAAGTTTCGTCTGTTAAATGTCATAATAATGTAAATTATTAGTACTCATATTTTTATGAATGTCTTATTCTTATACATATACCACATAATGAAATAGATTATCAGGAAGGCAGAGGTATAGCGAATTGTTTCCACCCATTCGCCAAGATATGGCATCATTCCTTTTATAAAAACATCTGCCATCCCCAGAAATTGCTTTTCAAATAAATGCCATGCCACATAACCTGCAATTGCATTTGAGCCAAGAATAATCATCCATTTTACCCCGTGTTTTATTCCCCAAACATCTATAAACAGGTAGAAAAATGTGAGCATTAAAATGCTTATCCCGCCTGAGAAAAGTACGAAAGAACTTGTCCATATCTTTTTTATTATTGGATGCCAGATATTGAGCAATAATGCTACTGCAATGAGAGAAGCTCCAAAAATGCAGAAGTGACGGAATTTGATATCTTTAGCCTGCTCCGACTGCAAGATATATCCCGAAAATACTCCCAGCATTACCGTTGCCCCGAAATTAAGTGAAGAAACAATCCAGGTATAAGTGCCCCATCCGATATGTTTGCCCATTACAGCCTTTTCAACATAGAATGCTACATTCCCCTCGGGTGTGTATGCATTTGCAGTAGTTTCTCCAACAGGAACAACTGCAACAATGGCCCAGTAAAGAAGCAACAGGAGTGTTGTTGCAGCAATCTGATACCGTACCGGAAAATATAAAATAAACACTGTGGCTATCAGATAACCTGCAGCAATAGCCTGCAGAGTATTTGAATAGAACTGGACTTTTTGAGGATCGTACATTAAAAGGTTTCCCTGTATCATCATACCGATAATCCACAGAATGATGATCCTTTTTAGAGTGTGCTTCCAGAGTGAGGAATCTGATTCTGCCGACAATAACCGTTTACGGTATGAATAAACCATTGATACGCCCACGAGAAAAAGGAAAAGAGGCATGATAATATCGTAAAAGTGAAATCCAAACCAGTCGACATGGTCCATATTCTCCTTTATGAAGCCTGACAGCCTGTTTTTGAAGATATTATCAAGGCTTTTAAAAGCCATGTCTCCTCCCATTATCCAGAACATGTCAAAACCCCGAAGGGCATCGACAGACACTACTCTTTCTCCGGTAAGATTACTACTCTTCCTTACATGATATTTCTCTAGATTCTCAAACAGTTTCATAATCGGCATTTTGTTACCATCTGGTAAATAATAAGTCCTAATTATTTCTTAGCCATACAAAATCAACTTCTGTCCTGCTTTTACCGTTTGCTCCGGGCATTATCAGATCAAGTTCGTTGTTCCCTTTCTGAAGTCTGGTCTCTGAAGAAAAGTGGTTTTCAAGAAAACGGCTGCCGGCAGTTTGAAGAAGCAGAGTATCGGTATTGTCAAAACGCAATGGCTGCCCGTTTAGAATAAAGCACAACGATCCGGCAAGAGACGAATGCTTAATTGTAAGGCCGATCCTTGTTTTTATAACTTCCTTCTCTGAATTAATTACCATTTTCAGCTTATCTGATGGGTTTTCAGGTATCCATGTCAGCTTAAGCCTTCCGGAACAAATACTGTCTGAAACGGTTGTGAAATTTCTCCCTGTACTTACCAGCTTTTCTGCCTGTATAAATCTCCAGCCCGATGAACCCTTGAAAGCTTTCGGGAACCAATCCTTATAGGATATGTTACGGAGCTCTTTTGAAGAGGAATCTTCATGAGGCATTGTATTTCCAGGGAGGCTGTAATAATATACTGTCCGTGCGTAAATAAAATCATCAATAAAGTCATGATGCCTCAACTCCATAAAAAACCTGATTTTTTCGTTGTATGTAATGTCATCTGAAATATGCCATCTGAAATTCACAATATAGCCACGGTTACCTGGTCCATCGTTACGGGGCTGTCCGCAATAAGGGTAAGAAAAGATAAGTGGAGACGACCATGAATAATTGAAATAGTCTTCCGATCCTGTTCCGAAAAATGACGGGAATGTATCGCTGTCGATGAATATTTTTTCGTCACCTTCACCCCACCAGTTACCCCACGAAGTTGGAACAAAAGAAGGATTATAAAGAAGAACAGAGGAGCCAATAATCCTACCTTTCCCTGATGTTTCAAGAAAAGGGATGTCTGTTACTGTTGAATCAGAATCGCCTGTTGAGAGATTGTAGTCTATATCCCATTTTGCACAGAAATACATTGTCTTGCCATCTGTCCATTTACCGGGTCTGTATAATGCCTCCAATGAAATATCCTCATTACAAACAGACCTGTTTTCAATCTCAATAACTGCATTGTTCCTGAATGGCATAATAAACTTCAGGATCATTGTACTGTCGGTATTTACTGATATTGGCCCCGATTCAAAAGGGTTGACCCCCGGCGAAGTACAGAAGAAATCTCCTACCGGAACTTCTACCTGCGGGTTGATGGCATTATCAAATTTTATCCGTATAACTGACTGCCGCAGTGCATTTTCCAGATTAGCTGCAAAAACCTTTACCTTAAGCCGGATTATTGATCCCTCTTCTACAATTTTAAGTAATTCAGCTTTACCGCCTGGTTTTAATGTAAGCTTATTTGAAACAGGCTTTGCATTTATTGTATCAACGGGAAATGCGGACTTCCCAAGCAGAGTATTTATCCTTGTGTAATCATCTTTGTATTTCTGAAAGTTACTAATTGTGAAAGACTCAACCCTAGTACCTAATGGATATTTCCTGATTCCGACATGGTAGAAATGCGGGTCGACCAGTTTACCAATCCATTCTATCCTGCATCTTTTCGCGAACGGAACCGGGAAATATGAGGCGTCAAACTGCCTGAAGAAATCTCCTCCGGAATAAACATTTTCCGTATTTAACAATGCATTTAACGGTTGGTGAAAGAAATCTATAGCCGGTCCTTCATAAACAGGAATGTCTGTATTGTCAATATAAAACCTGATTCTGCCAGAAATGGCTGCACTCCAAAGCCTCTGTATTACTCCCGGACCAGTTACATCACATAAAAGGTAGATACCATTACCCGATGAGTCAGGATCAGCAATGACCTCGCGGAAGGCGGGAATTGGTTCTCCGCCAAAACCGTCTTCGTTTGCGAACCACCCTGGTCTGTCTGGCGAAATGCTTCTCCTGTCGTAAGAAGAATACTGGACAACTGAATAGTCAATATTATCAACCATACTCAGCCTCGATAGATCCGTCATTTCGTTCAGCAGAGTGCCAACAGTTATTTTATCGGTATTCCTGATACATCCGGTTAGTATAAGGACTGAAATAAGGATGAATTGGCAGTATTTATCTTTCATTTTTAATTATCCCCGGTTTTATTTATCAAATCCATTGATTCCTGAAGTATTACTGAAAACTCAGAAAAGCCAAATCCGTGCCCGCAATTTTCAATTAACGACAGCCTGTTTTTAGAATTCAGGCTCCCAATCAGGCTGTACAGTTTATCTGATTGTTGCCATGGGACAATAGCATCTGTTTTACCATGATAGAGGTACGTTGTAACATGTGATAAATGTTTTACAGGACTTGCTTCTTTCCGTTTATCAATATCATATCCGGTGAGATTATTAACCAAATCTGTAATTCCGCTAATAGTGAGAAAAAGCGGGTCGTCTAGATCTGTAGGGCCTGCCAGCGAAATAACATTCCAAATGTTGTTTACCGGGTTTCGTGTGTAAGCATACATAAGTGCAATGTGCCCTCCGGCACTGTGACCCATGAGGGTTATATGAGTAACGTCAATTGAGTATTTCACTGAACTGTCTGAAATGCATCTTATTGCCATTCCTATATCATTAAGTATCTCAATATAACCAACTTTCTTAACTGCATCCGCATACCTGTAATTGACCGTTACTGCAGCTACTTTGTTAGTGCAGTATATCCTTGCAAAAGCGTCAAAATCATTTTTGTCGCCTGAAATCCAACCCCCTCCATGAATAAGTATAATCAACCTTGTGCTTTCTCTGTTGCGATCTGCCGGCAGGAAAATATTCATCGACTGCCGTGGCTCGTTTCCGTATTTAACATCCCTGAATACAAAACTCTTTGATATGTCGTATACAACTTCGTCTTTAACTTTTTCCGAGCAGGACTGGGATAGGAGTATCAACAGTATTCCTGTCAGGTAAAATATTTTAAAGCCAAAACAATTTTTATTATCTGGCATTTCCTGTAAAGCATTTCATTGAATTCTTAAAATATATCTTATCGAGAACATTTCGGGGAAGCTTCAGTCCTTTATGCATTCTGCAAGTGTCGGTAGCAAGGTAATTCCATTGATCATGCCACCCATTTTTCAGATTGCTAAGGGATGCTTCAGAGGCAATTCCATGCACTTCATAATCAGTCCCGTAAACAATCCTGTCCTGATATTTGATAAAGAAATTCCTTACGTTTTCCCGGTCAATATCAGATTGCGCCTGGACATGAGATAACCGGGCGGCAAGATCAACTTTCATATTTGGAAACCTGTCGAGTCTTTTTGCAACCTCATCAACACTCCATTCCATGCTTGCAAGATGTGCCCCGGTATAGTCGAGTGAAGGATGCTTCATCAGCAAATTTTCTAATGCCGCGATCTGCTTTTCGTATGATGGTACTTCAGGATGCAGATACATATGGTATTGAGGATAGGCTGCATAATACATCGAATCGCCACGGTCTGTCATTTTGTCAAAAGGCAGCCAGCAGTCTTTGGGCTCGCCAAGATGTCCGATTACCGGAATGCTTGATTTTTCGAGGAAGGTGAAGATCGGGTCAAATACTTCATCATCAGCTAGTATGAATGAGCTGTCGGGTCGTGTGAGAACCATTCCGATATTTTTCCAGATCTTTACTCCTGTCGCTCCTTTTACAAGGGCTCTTTTAATATAGGCAATGGAAGAATCTGCAAAGCCGTGATTTAATATACCCCTTGTCGGGAAAGATGTGTAAAAGGCATAATGAGTCGGATATGCTGCACGGATAGATGCGGATACAAACAATTGAGTGTCGATTGGTATTTCACCCTCCCATATTGGTGTTAAAAGCCTGAAATTAACTGACTTTGCAAAAGCAATAAATGTTGTATCTAAAGAAAGGTAATGAAAGTGAGCATCAGTCTTGGGAACTTTTTCAAAGTCGTTTGAAGTATAATACAATGAAACAGGCTTACAGGAGATAGCGTCAATTAACACAACAACACATAAAAAGCCGATAATCTTCATTAAAGAATATTTCATGAACAACCATTTTATTATTCCTTATATTTCTCAAAATCGCTCCTCGTCACAGCTACTCTTTTACGTACCGAGGATATATCATGAAGGGAATCTGTACCAACCGGATCAAATAAGTAGTAATAAGATGTAAGTGCATAATTCATTCTGATGTCTGCCCAATGCCACATTTCGATCCGGGCATCAATCGACTTACTGAACGGTATAGCATCGAGTACTCTGTGTCTCATGTTCAGTGTTACACCCCATGTCATGTTTCCTGTTCCTACCGGTTGAGATATGAATGGATGTGAAAATGGCTCCTGCCTTGCAAATGAATATCCGTAGTAATCTTCTGTCCCTGTGCCAAAAATTGAAGGAAATGCTTCGCCATCAACAAATATTTTCTCATCACCTTCCCCCCACCACTGGTATGTATTATTGAAAAGAGTTATCTGGTCACCGCAATAGACTCCCTTTCCTTTTAACTTCACGAAGGTCATATCAAATGGTGAGCCGAAATTATCCCGGGTTCTCATATTATAATGTTCATGCCAGCATGCTCCGAAATACATACTCCTGTAATTCCACTTGTAAGGTACCATTTGAGCTTCAGCCATGATTTTAACAGTATCATTACCATAATTGATAAAAGAGATTGAGAAGTCTCTCCTGTAAGGCATCATCCAGTATGATCGCATAACTCCAGAGGAGTCGCGACTGTTAAAAAAAGTTCTGTGGGATTGTTCTGTGTAGCCTGAACCAAAGAAATCTCCCACTGGCACCCAGATTGTATTACTGCCATCGAATGAAGCACTTATGACAACCGACCTTAGTGACTGATTTGGATTTCGGGAAATAATTTTTGTCTGCAGATAGCTTACAGCTGACATTCCTGTATTATCTCTTAACACAACCGAGTCACCGGGAAATAACTCTTTCATACAGGTAACTTTCCTTCCGGATAATTTAACATCTGAAAGAAGCAGCTTGCCTGACCGTTCAGCCTGATATCTGCAGTTTTCAATATCAGCCAAAGAAAATGACTTTACGTTTACATCATTTTCGTAAATTCTGTAATCAATATTGTAGAACACATCGGGCCAGAGATAGCCCTCCGGCACCTTAATCCCTTCATAATCATACAATATCCTGATCGAGTCACATTCATATGTTATTTTACAATGTTTGGAGAAAGGAATAGGAAAATACAGGTTATGGTCATAATCCCTGCCATACTCACCTATTGGTGCTCCTGCCTGAACAGATGATGAAAAAGGATACTCTGCAAGCAGTGATCCGCTAACAAGTGAATCGGGAGACCCTTCAACTACCGGACGTTCATAATTATCAATATAAATACGTATCCTTCCGTTCTGTGCCTTATAAAAAGTCATCCACCACCTAACTACAGCGCCAGGTCCATCTGTATCAAGCATAACAAATTCTCTTCTTCCGCAATTTTGTTCCACCCTGATAAAGTGAGACATGTCATTATTTTCAAACCATCCTGTACTATTTGGAGAAACAGATTTCCGGTTATAGCTGCTTGCCTGAAGGAGCCTGTAATCATTCTTCGGATAATATGTAACAGTCTCCCTTGAAGACATATCGGAAAGCAAAGTAAAAACGGTTACTGCATTTTTGCCGCAACCTGTCAAAATGATCAGGACGAGTATCAGGCCGATTCTTACCATCCCGGATTCTGAACCAGTTTATTATTTAGTGTTAGTTCATCACTTGGTATTGGCGACAGATAATCCCTGCCTGCATTAAATCCAAGTCCGTCCGGGAATTTAATCTGATAAGGGTCAATTCTCCCGTTGGCGTCGACAAAAAGGTTTTGTCCTATGATAATTGTTGGATTTCCAAGGTAATCCTTGTAAGTTCCCTCCAGGTTTGAACCTATATATTTAATTCCTTTTGGTCTTTTACCTGCAAAGACAGAGTGGGCTCTCCATCTTGCCAGGTCGTCCCAGCGCTGGGCTTCAAACGCAAGTTCAACCCTTCGTTCTCTCCTGATTTCATTTATAGCCGGAGAGAGTTCCGGGAAATCCCACGAAGGGTCGGCAGTAATTGCTGACAGATTTAAATGAACCATTCCAACCCTGTCGCGGATAAGATTAATAGTTTTATCAACATCGGCCTGGGTTAGAGTCCCTAGTTCTGCTTTGGCTTCTGCATAAATCAGTAAAGCTTCCGTATATCTGAAAAAGATTGTCGCAAGGGTACCTCCGGCATTTTGCTGTTGTGAATAATCGAGGTTAGCGCCTTTGTTCATGCAATACCCTGTTGTAGCTCTGAACTGCTGGCTCTGATCCAAAGCGGGCTTGAACCACTTTCTGTCAAGCGTGCCACCAGGTGAATTTATTGTAATATCATCTCCTGGCAGTAGCATTGACTGTGCAAGCCTGGGATCCCTGTTCGCAGATTCAGCCTGAATGGAATCATAACCTTTAAATAAGGGGCTTACCGTTACCGGCTTCCCATCTGTGCACAGATAAGAATCCATAAGGCTTCTGGATACTCCAATATCTCCTGCACCGAATGGCAGTGCCTGGCTGCACCAGTGGTAAACACCGAGGGCTACATCGTACTTTTTCCACAAAAGCACTTCAGGAACATTCGAGTAGTCGGTTTTATTAAACAGGGAAGAATATTCCTGACCTGCCGGACCTTTATAAAGTGCCATGCCGGGAGTTTGCATAAGAAGATCGGCAGCCTCTGCAGCAATCTGAAGGTAAATCGTTCCATCTTTCCCCGGAACACCGAACGGAGTATTGGCATGATATTTTTCCCATGTCCCCTCATAAAGTGCCACCCTGGCTTTAAGCATAATTGCAGATTCCCTGTTAATCCTGAATGGTTCAGCCTGGCTTTTGGGTTTAAGGTTTGCAATTGCAAAATCGAGGCAGGCGATTATTGAGTCTGCAACAAGATCCCTTCTTTGCCTCGGAGAGTACAACTCAGGCGAGCCGGGATTGAGAGCCTTATTAAACCAGGGAACAGCTCCAAAAGATTTCAGTTTATCGAAATAGAGAAAAGCCTTAAAAAACTTAACTTCAGCAATATAGACTTTCTTCGCATCTTCCTCACCGGGGAAAGAATAACAATGATCAAAGAAATAGTTAACCTGCCTGATATTATCCCAGGTCCATTCTCCACCGGAGGAGGGAACAGTACGTGTACCTGCAAGCCTTGAATCCTCAACACCCGGCACAAGATTGTCGCTGTTGGCATCTATCCAGAATGTTCCTCCTCCATATCCTGAATGTGAGGGTAATAAGGGATAAAACCTGTTTGCATAAAGTTTAAGGTCATTTGCAGTCTTGAAGTAATCTTCTGGTGTTATCTCGTCAAGAGGCAGCCTGTTTAAAAAATCTTCTGAACATGAGGCAGTTAATGATGTGATAACAATTATTGTTATAATAAATTTTTTCATGGTATTCGTTCTATGAGATTTATGATCAACCATTTATTGAAACCTTTGTCAGAAAGTGATACTGAAGCCTCCCGAAAGGGTTTTCTGGAGAGGATAGATGTACCCGTTGGCCCGTGCACCTCCTGTTGCTTCGGGATCGAATGCTTCAAACAGTTTGGTAAAGGTTAATAGATTCTCACCGGATACATATATTCTGCAATTCTGAATCATTATTTTTCTTGTAATTTTTGATGGAATTGTATAACCGATTTGCAGAGACTTGAGCCTCAGGTAGGCTCCATTCTGCAGAAACCTTGTCTGCACCTGTTTATTCTTTCTCCCTTTGTCGATATAGGGACGTGGCCAATATGCATCGGTATTGTCAGGAGTCCAGTAATCCATATGACCTTCGTAAGCTGTTAACCAGTATATACCGCCGGCGCCCCAGAAAATAGGGCTGTCGAGCCACAAATCTCTTTTTCCTATTCCCTGTACCAGTACAGAAATGTCGATTCCTTTCCATGCGGCATTAAGGGAAAGGCTATAGGCAAGCCTGGGCGTTGAATTACCAATAATAGATTTATCGCCAGGATTCTGTACCGTGTTTGCCCCTATATCTATTTTCGAATCTTTATTTATGTCTTTGTAGTAGACATCGCCTGCCCTGAGCACATCGGCCGAGAAGTATGACTGGTTAACAGACTGAGCCTGCTGGTCTGATTCAAACAACCCGACTGTTGTGAATCCCCATATCTCACCAAGCTTCATGCCTTCATAGTAAGGTGCACTTAGCAGGTTCTCAGGATTCAGATATTTAGTAACTGTTGATACGGCATCGGAAAGAATGAATTTTGCACCATAAGAAAAATCAGAAATGTTATCTCTCCAGTCAACAGACAATTCGTAACCAGTTGTTCTCAGAGCAGCATTATTCGACCTTGGAATCGATGTCCCGAGAACGGCTGGCAATGATTCTGCCGGACCCAGCATATCAAAAGTATTTCTGACAAAAAAATCGGCTGTAAGATTGAGCCTGTTCTTCAAAAATCCTGCGTCAAAACCTATGTTTTTCGTATTTACTTTTTCCCAGGTAAGCCCGGGGCTTATGGAGCCAGCCATTCCGACATAATTTGGACGCTCATTTCCCATTATGTACTGCAGGTTAGTCATTACCGGCATTCTTTCTATGTACAGGTAATTATCTACATTCTGATTTCCGAGAGCACCGAAGGAGGCCCGAAGTTTGAACATATTTACATATCCGGAAAGGGGCTCCCAATACTTCTCTTTTGAAAGAACATAAGCTGCCGAACCAGAGGGAAATGTACCCCACCTGTAACCTTTAGGGAATTTTGAGGATCCGTCATATCTCATCGAGAACTCAAGCATGTATCTTCCGTCGAAATCATAATTAATCCTTCCAAAGTAACTCCTCGTCGCAAAATGACCTTTCGAACCAGCTACTTCCTGCCTTCCTGTTGCAGTTCCTAACGACGGGATCTCATCGCTTATAAGATCATACCTTTTTGCAAATGATGAACTGTATGTCTGCAGTTCCTGTTCATAACCTGCCATTACTGTAAAACTATGCTTCCCAAATGCCTTGTTGTAGGTGCCGTAAACATTGGGAGACAAATAGTTGCCCATAAAATTATTTGTTGAATAATTATTTTCAGACCTCAGATAGCCCATGGTCATGTCGGCCAGATATGACTTTACCTTTGCTTCATGATTTGAGTTTCCCCAGTTATTCATTCTCCATCTGAGGTTTGCATTTATTACAAATCCTTTGAAAGGGGTAACTTCCAGGCCAGGAATCATGCTTAGCTCATTGTTTGCTTCCTTATACATTCCTCCCTGTTCAAGCCACACCTGTACAGCTTCGTAGTTAGGAGTTCCGTTTGGAAAATAAGGGGCATTTGTAGGCCACTGGCGTGCCAGCCTATCGTATAGAAGATCCTTGTCGTAACTGGGTCGTTCTGTATTGGTATTGCTGAACTTGCTTGTTAAACTGAATTTAAGCCAGTTGAACAGTGAAGTATTGATTTTGGAATTAATTGTTTTTCTTCCAAAATCATCCTTTCCGAAGTTAAGAAGCCCCGACTGATCAAAAAGTGAACCAGAAACGAAGAATTGGGTCCTTTTATCACCGCCGCTGAAACTTAGAGTATGCAGACTGTTAGGAACCCATTTCTTATAATTAATATCATACCAATCGGTATTGGCCCAGGCACCCTGGTTGAGAAGCCAATACTGTGGTGCCAGAGGAAAAGGAACTGTCCAGTAGTCTATTTCTCCTGCAAGGTACTGATCGATGTAATCGAGAATAACTTTCTGGAACAAAGGAGGGTTGCCGTCGTTAACAGAAGCAACGTTAAGGTAGGTTGCAAATCTCTTCGAGTCGACAGAATGCGGTACAATTGTAGGTGAAGAGAATGAAAAGTTTGAGGAGTAATTCACTGAATATCCGTCATTTCTTCCTCTCTTTGTTGTTACCAGTATTACACCAAAGGCAGCACGGGCCCCGTATATTGCAGAAGATGCCGCATCTTTCAGTACAGAAATACTTTCGATATCATCAGGATTCAGGTTATTTATGTCCTGCTCCATGCCATCAACAAGAATATAAGGAGACCCTCCGTTTATGGATCCGATGCCTCTTATGTTGATGTTCATCTTCGACCCCATTTCCCCTCCTGAATTGCCTACTGTAACATTAAGGCTGGGTGATAGCCCTTGTAATGACTGGGATAGGTTAGCCACCGGTCTTTTCTCAATTGCCTTTGAAGTGACTACGTCGACAGCACCCGATACATTAACTTTTTTCTGCGTGCCATAACCTACAACTACAACCTCATCAATCATCTGGAGATCAGGTAAAAGGACGATGTCTATTACTGTTCTGCCCTTTAGCTCTATTTTTTGAGTATTGTAGCCGATAAATGAAACAACGAGAACAGAATTTGCTCCGGGGACAGTTATGGAATACTTCCCTGTGGCATCAGCAGCAACTCCAATGGTGGTTCCTTCGACCACAACGGATGCCCCTGTGAGAGGCATACCCGATTCATCTTTAATTACTCCGCTTACTTTAATCTCCTGTTCGCCGGGAGAAAAAGAGTATACCGGTCTAAATCCCGATAAAAGCAGCATCATTAATACTGCCGTTATTAGTTTGTTCGCAGAAGAATTAATAATAATCTCCAAATTACTTATTACTGGTTTCATCTTGACAATAGGTATATAGGTTTTAAAGTTTCTTTGTATCCGATATTTTCAGATATGCTCTTTTTATCAGCAAGTGCAGGACGTGTTTTATGTAAGGAAAACATTATAATCTGGTCGGTTCTGTGTCTTGTACCTGGCTGAGATGAATTTCCGTATGCCATAATTACCTCTGCTCTGAATTTTTTCCCGAATTCTACGATTGCATAGAATGTATCTCCATGAATCACTCTTAATTTTCCATCACTGTCCTTGAGGTAGCTCATTGTCCTGAAAATACCGTACTGATCACCAGGTCCACCGTTTGCAGGGATATCTGTCTTTTCAATTCTGAATCGATGGATATCGCCCCAGGCAACATCCGGTGAGCCGTAACTGTTCTTCGTATATTCATAAGCATCTTTTAAAAGCTTAACTGCTTTCATTTCGTCGGCAAGACCATAAGGGGTTGAAACAGGTTGAGCAGGGTCCCACTGTTTTAAGAAAAGGCTGCGGTCTACCCTATTCCACCATTCCGAAAAAAGGACAGCGCCTCTGCTTCCTGCATCAGTTTTACGATCCCAATTTTTCAAAATTGAAACTGCGTCGTTAACCTCCTGATCTGGATATTTTGATACTGCCTTCAGCAGATCCGGAAGAAATCTGTCGGCTGCTTCCATTCCGGTGTTATGCTTTATTTCCTGCAATTGTTCAAATGATATTTTATCGTGTTTCAGCAGCAGGTTGACAGCGCGCTGGGGCCTTAAAGACATGCCTGAAGGAGCAAAATATGCCGGATACTTCCTTTGATCAATCACACATGGATAGGTACAGGTCCATGGGGGATCATTGCAATTCTGAATAAAACCTGATTTCGGGTTTAAAAGCCTGGGAAGATCAATATAATCATGGTATGAATTCCAGAGAAGGGCCGGATCAGAGCCGTTAACAACTCCTCTCCAGAAATAGAAATCACCAGTTTCTCTTTTGGGAATATTTCCGTTGAAAAGGTAAAAGATATTCCCTTTCCTGTCTGCATAAATAATATTGAACATAGGGTTTTGCATCATCTTTACAGCTGTCTCAAACTCACTGAAATTACGTGCGCCTGCCATCTTATGATACTGTTCAAAAACACGTGCATTTTCTAGACCTGCCACTTTCACAGCCAAGGCCTTATTGCCCTTAACCCCCATCACAGGACCGTGGACTGTATACCTTGCCGTAAAAGGGAGTTCAGTAAGATTCCCGTCAGGTTCCCTGACTTTTATTATAAAATCCTTCTCCGTGAATTTATTAACTGCACTGCCGTATCTGTATCCTTCTCCCTCCAGCTGAACTTCAAACCTGTCGGAGGCATCGATTGGATTTACTGTATGTGCCCATCCATGCTTTTTGTTAAAACCCATTGTAATGCTTGGCATCCCTACAAGAGCAACTCCGTAAAAATCAAATCCAGGACAGTTAAGATGAGCTTCGTACCATGTAAAGAAATCGTACCACGGTAAGTGAGGATTAATAAGCAGAAGAGTGTTGCCAGAGCTGCTTTTAACTGGTGAAACAGCAATAGCATTTGATCCGGCAGAAAGTGCTTCCTGTACTGCATTGAGATCATCACCAGCAATGAATTCAAGGCAGGTTATCCTAATAGTATGTGCCATTACATCAGATGAGGTAACCGGATACAATGGAAGAAATCTTTTATCCAAAGAATCAGGATTAGCTTTTATGTAATCGTTCATCCCATTTACAAACTGCTCAAGCATTCCCCTGTAGTAAGGGTCCTGTTTGCTTAATGATTTTACGGCTGTTTCGGGAATATTGAAAGATAGTACCTGCTTATCTGATTCTATAAAATCTTTGCCCATGAATTCTGAAGCTCTTCCCCTTGCCTGCGAGTATAGTTTAAGAATCAGGTTACCATGAGATGCCATTTGAGCCCAACCGAAAGCATAATACATACTGCCGGGATCTCCCGCAAAAATATGTGGCACCCCCCATTTATCCCATAAAATCTCCGATTTCCTGGTAACATCTTTGACTTCAGATGTTAAAATCACCGGCAGAAATATTATTATGAGAATAAACGCATTAATAGATTTTTTCATTACCTGCAATTATTGATTCAACGACTGGGTGAAAGCACTTTTTTCAGGTTTTAATAACCCAAACCCGAAGATCAGTGCAAAGTATACAAGAGGAATCAGGAATCCGACAGCCATACCTGATTTGTCTGCAATTAATCCCATGAGGGGAGGGCAGAATGCACCACCGGCTACTGCCATTACAAGAAATGAAGAGCCCTTCTTGGTAAGTGACCCCAATCCTTGTATTCCAAGTGCAAAAATTGTTGGAAACATTACAGACATAAAAAAATAACAGCTGAATAGTGCAGCAACTGACCAAAATCCAAGACCAAGAACAACTATCATCATCAGGATTGTATTTGCACAAGCGTAGTTTCTCAGAAGCTTCCGCGGTTCAACATACTTAAGCATCCATGAGCCTGTAAGTCGTCCGATCCAGAACAGTCCCATCCCTCCGAATGCAAGAATCAGCGATGCTGCCTGCTCAGAGTTTTTTGGCATAAATATCTCACCGAATTTTCCAAGGTGTGCCATCACAGAGGAAACAGGCCCCTTTGTGTCGGCTACTTCTTCGGTTACATAATTGATAAAGAATGAATTAACCCCGGTCTGTGCTGCAACATAAAGGAATTGTGCACCAACAGCAAGTAAAAAATACGGATGTCTGAGCAGTTGTCTTAGAGGAGGATCTTTCTCCTCGTCTGAAGCGGATGGTTCAATTATTTCGGGTAAATGTGTAAAATAGAATGCAATTGCTACGAGAAGTACCGCAGTCCCTATAATCATATATGGAATCAACAGTGAATCAAATTTTTCAGATTCATGAGTCTTATCAGCACCAAAAATAAGCAGGCCGCCGATAAGCGGGCCAAGGATCCAGCCAAGCCCGTTGAATGACTGAGAAAAGTTTATTCTCCTCGATGCCGACTCAGAAGGACCCAATACCGTTGTATAGGGATTTGCAGCCGTTTCTAGGCAGGTTAGTCCACAGGCAATAATAAAAAGTGCTATAAGAAACGGCCAGAATGCGCCGATCCTTGCAACCGGATAAAACAAAAATGCACCTGTTGCAAAGAGAATTAATCCAAGAAGAATTCCTCTTTTGTATCCGTGCCTTTTCATAATAAATCCTGCAGGTATTGCCATTGCAAAATAGCCTATGTAGAGTGAAAACTGCACAAATCCCGACTGAGCCTTGGTTACATGAAGAATATTCTGAAAATGCTTGTTTAGAACATCTAGAAGCCCATGAGCAAATCCCCACAGAAGAAACAAGCTTGTTATAAGCACAAATGGCAGTAGGTAACTTCTTCCATCTGGGCTCTGGATAAGGGAGGTCCTATTGTTTGAAGCCATTGACACTGCTATTTCTTAAATACTGATGTAATTTTATTAAGCGATAAACCGAACAACTTTGAAGTAATCTCATCCAGATCTTGCTCTGATCCGGTCAAATGGAAAATCCTCTGGGTATGGCATATTTTTTCATCCGGTGCCAGGAACGCGGCAGGCGAAGAACTTTCTATCTCATAAAAAGGGCCCATCACCGAACCATCTTCGACAGGTCCATCGTTATAGGAATTAATTGCATCTCCTTTAAAAGGATCTTCCTGTTTACCCCAGACGGAATTTACATACCCCGAATGTTTTTCAGGAGCTTGATACCACAGAATTGTAAGTGTCTTTGTATCCGGATCATAACCAGCTGTAAAAGATCTGGACCTCTCAGCTGAGACACCAATTTTACTTCTGAGCTTTCCATCAGTTTTAAAGAATATGGCACTTGTATCGACAATGAGCCGGTCATGAGGTACCTTCCCAAAATAATCGTCAGTGACTATCTTGCCATATAATTCATCATTACCGGATTTAAACGGTATAAAAACAATACCGTTTTCTGATGGGTTAAACATCGAAAGCATCCATATTGACAAAGCCCCGGAGTTTCTGTCCCACTTTTGATTACCGGTATTCTGAAGGGTATTAACAGATTCATACGCAACAAATTTTAAGGAATTACCCAGGTTTGTACCAAATGAATCCTCAATTGCTGCTTTCCCAAGCATTTTCAAGCTTCTGTTTATCTTAATATGAAAAACTGTACCTGAAGCATTCACAATTGAAAAACTACTTGTGAATTCGGCATATTCTTTTGATTTGCTGATAATGATAAATTTCTCGGTATCAATTTCTTTAGGTACTTTCCAGTTCGGGAAAACCTGCTCTGCATTTTGTTTAAAATACACAGAGAAAGGCCCTCCTTCAGGCCCCAGCCAGAGCCGCTCTTCACCTCCGTATGGATTAAACTGAGGATTTACGGTTCGGGATTCAATAAATTTATGATTGATCCAACCGTAACCGGCTCCATCATCTCCCATACAAGATGAAGTCATGACTCTTCCCTGCATCGATGGCACAATGAGAATTCTTCCTCCAGAAGATGAGTCTGATAATTCTATTGTTTCAATTCTGGCTTTTGCCAGAAAATTCTTATCATATCCGTAAGAACCCTTATTAAAACCGTTTATCATCCCAGTTGTTGCTTTAGGTTTTGAATCCGTGCAGCTCATTAACGCAACAGAAATTGCAGTTGCTATAAATACTTTGCCTCTGTAAATAATTTTTTCCGTGTGCATAATCACAATACTATTTATATATAGGCCCGAATGTTTTGCATGCAAGAATATCCGCACTTCCAGGCTCTGGGCCGAAGGATCTCCACACTGCTGGTCTGAAAATATCCTCTTCGCCGACATTATGCATGAATACAGGAATTCTTAGCATTGAGGCCAGAGAGATCATGTCGGCCCCGATATGCCCATATGATATGGCCCCGTGATTAGCTCCCCATGATTCCATTACAGAGTATACGCTTCTGAAAGATCCTGTTCCGGTAAGTCTCGGAACAAACCAGGTTGTTGGCCAGGTTGGGTCTGTTCGTTTATCAAGGACAGAATGGATTCTGTCCGGGATGTCAACGGTCCAACCTTCAGCAATCTGCAAAACAGAGCCTAAACCGCTTATAAGGTTTAACCTGCTCATAGTTACAGGCATCTCACTTGATGTTTTAAGTTGTGAAGAGAACCCTCCTCCTCTGAAATACTCAAGGTTAGCCGGGCACCACAGAGTATTTTGCAGACATTGGTCAACTTCAGCTTCAGTTATCTCCCAGAATGGTTTCATAGCAGGACTCCCCGATTTATCTCTCTGAACACCTGTGGCATCAAGTGTAACCGAACCTGAGTTTATCAGGTGAATAATCCCGTCTTTAGCTTTACCTTCGAGTTCAAATCCTGTAACACGTTTTACAGATTCAGGACTCCAGAATGTTCTGACGTCTGAGAATATCTGGGCTGTATTTGTAAGGAGATGTCCGAACAGCATAGGTATTGCGTTCAGGCTGTCGTTTTCAGTAGCAAAAACAAATGCTTCACGAATTCCGTTCCAGTCAAACGACGAATTAAGGATAGCTTCCGTAAAATCCCCGTTCGGATAAAAGTCGGTCCACTGTCTTTGTCCCTGAAATCCTCCCGCAATTGCGTTCCTGCCTCTGGCTTCCTCTCCAAAGCCAATTTCTTTGAGCAAAGGATTTCCCACCATCAGGTCTTTACAAATCAGAGTCATCTTAACCACAGTTTCCCATTCCCATTCTTTTCGGGTTAAATCTGATTTCTTCTTATTCAGATCAGGGCCTTCCTTGCAATAATTTTTCACCCATTTCAGTGCCTTTTCAAACTCATTCTTGTCAAAAATATTTAATTGAATTCTCCTGATAATTTCTGTCATATCAACGAATTCGGTTCTCATCCCAAGGTATTTCTGGAAGAATTCAGGATTAACAGTCGATCCTGCTATGCCCATTGAGGTATACCCGATCGACAGATAGGTTTTATTTCTCATTACTGCTGCTGAAAGTGCGGCTCGTATAAATCTCAGTAGCTTTTCCTTTACATCGCCGGGTATTGAACTGTCACCAGAATCCTGAACATCACGCCCATAGATGCCAAAGGCAGGAAGCCCGGCCTGAGCATATCCTGCCAGAGCTGAAGCAAGGTAAACGGCCCCGGGACGCTCTGTTCCGTTGAATCCCCAAACTGCTTTTGGAATCAAAGGATCTGTATCCATAACTTCTCCGCCATAACACCAGCAAGGTGTAACTGTTATCGATACCCCTACCTCCGAATTTCTGAATTGCTCGGCGCATCGCGCAGCATCAGCTATACCACCGATCGTACATTCAGAAATAACACATTCAACCTTTTCACCTGACGAGAATCTGACCTCACTCTCAATTAATCTGGCTGTTGCCTCAGCCATCCCTCTAACCTGTTTTTCGAGTGATTCTCTTATTCCCTGCTCCCGCCCGTCGATTACCGGCCTAATCCCTACCCTGGGCAAAGCCCCAATTAACCTGTTTTTCATTTTTATACCACTTATATATATAATACTCTTGAGATTTTAAAAACGTTTAAGCATAAAATATAAATTAACACCCACGGCCATCCCTGAATACAAATTCAGGCTCAAGTATAATATGAGAAACTTTTGTAGCTCCATTCATTAGATCCAATAAGAGTCTTACAGCTTCTCTGCCCATTTCATCAAGCGGTTGCTTAACATATGATAGCGGTGGCGAATGAAGATCGAATGGTTCTCCTCCGTCGAAACCTAAAAAATCAATGTTCTCAGGAATCCTTAAACAGTTCTGCCTTAGATAATAAAGAGCATCTATCGATAACCCGTTATTTGCACACAGCAGTGCATCCACCTTCTTATTTCTGCTCAAGAAAGCCCTGAAGTAGCTTTCAAAATCTTTATAGGAATGGCTGAATTTTAATTCTGCCAATAAGTTGCTATGATTTAGCCCCGCCTCATCCATCGCATCGGTATAACCTCTAATCCTGTCCTGCATATGAATCAGGGAATTTTTGTAAGCAAGAAACGCTATCTTCTTATGCCCCTTCGAAATCAGGTGTCTGGTTGCATCTAAAGTTGCTTTGTAGTTGTCAAGAATTATATAACTGCAGCCCAGATTATCAAAATATCTGTCAAAGAGCACAAAAGGTTTCTTCTTTTTTATAAGACTTAAAACCTGTTTTTCAGTGCCCTCTGAAGGTATCACAATTATCCCGTCAACTTGTCTGTTAAGCAATGTATTCAGTACAAAGGATGATTTACGTTCATCCTCATCCGAACTACCGAATACAACTGAATAGCCAACTTTAAACGCCTCATCTTCAACTATTCTGGCAAAATGACTAAAAAAAGGGTTAGCAATATCTGCAACAACCAGTCCAATGGTTTTTGTTGAGCCAAGCCTCAGGCTTCGCGCAATCTGGTTTGGTTGGTAGTTGAGCTCCTCAGCTGCAGAACGTATCTTTTCAACCATTTCACTACCAACTCTTTTCTCTTTTTCTCTTCCGTTCAATACATAAGAAACAAGAGCTGCAGATACTCCTACTTTTTTTGCAATGTCCGTTATTGATACACGTCTTTCCATGGTATAAACTATAGAGAAAACAAATATATGCTTAAACGTTTAAATAAGCAAATTACTTCGTACTTTTTCAAAGGTGATTTATAAGGGAGTTGATGTATCCCTCAAAAAGAACAAGGATTTATTGCTTTTGAAGGATAATGTAATTGCTTTTAAATATACTTAATTATTACTTTTACCGCAATCTTAAAACTACCCGACATGCTTTACGACCGCATTAAAGCTGCCGACATCGCAAAAGGAATAATAATAACAGCTTTAACCGGAGCTTCATTTTTCTTCCTTAACGATTTTCCTTTATGGGACGGTTCAATGCAGACAAATGTGACAAGTTCAAAAATTGCCGGATTGTTGTTCCCTGCATTTATCTTTTTTTATACACTTACCATCCCGTTCTCAATAACAAAGAAGCTAAATGCGGGGCTCGACAATTTTGAGATAAGCAGGCATATTTTCGCTAAAGGACTTATTCTTGTAACCATTGGCGTTCTTCTTGTAAATACTATAAGGGTGGAACCTGAACAAACCGGGCTGAACAGGTTCATTTGGGCAATATTGTTAATTATCGCCATATTCCTGTCCTGGAACAGATAGAACAGTATTATTCGACATAAATTAAAATATTGGTGTATTCATTCGACATGAAATTTTGTTTATGTCGAATTTTCTTCATATATTCGACGTGAAATAAATCTTATGTTGAATAAACTATTGAAGTTTCGCAAGTAATAAAAAGTTAAGAAAATGGCATAAAAAAAAGCAATGGGAGTTTTCAGATATCTCTGAAAATCAGTATATTTAAAGTGACCAAACAATAAATAACTGATCCCAA
>Ga0172371_10003817_pt1 | contig 23197 bp, 24 predicted proteins | sample Lak12m_FD_114543 | JGI IMG/M metagenome (GOLD analysis project Ga0172371, IMG submission 114543) | Freshwater microbial communities from Kabuno Bay, South-Kivu, Congo - kab_022012_12m | ecosystem: Environmental > Aquatic > Freshwater > Lake | place: Democratic Republic of the Congo: South-Kivu...
CTGGGACGACGACGATCTCGGCGGTGATTGGCACGAACGTAACCGGAGTGATTCAGAACTCGGCAACCTCACCACTAATACTCAGTGGGGCGAACACGTTCACCAGCGGTCTAACGATAAAGTCTGGCACAGCTATTGCCTCGCACGTTAATGGGCTCGGTGCAAATGCAAACGTAGTGACGATTGGAGACACGACCGGAGCTGCAAATTCGCGTTTGAATATCAATCAGGTCAACTGTAGCAATCCGATTACTGTTGTATCTGGAAGTAGCGGTACAAATTCCATTGACGGATTTAACGGAAGCCTGTCAGGGCTGATTACCCTTGAAAAAGACGCGCGTATCGGAGGCAATGGAAGCGGTGGAATCACAATATCAGGTGGAACTGCTGGGACAGGAAACATCAGTATATACAACGCTACTCCCCCTGGAACTGGAGTCGTGTCGTTCACAACAGCGAGCGTGAATCATACTGGTACGCTTGAAAACTCTACGACGAGTTCTGGGACGACGACGATCTCGGCGGTGATTGGCACGAACGTAACCGGCGTCGTGCAGAACTCGTCTACCTCGCAACTCACGCTGTCCGGTGCCAACACGTTCACAAGCGGGCTGACGATCAAGGCGGGGACAGTGCTCGGTACTACTAATTCCGCTTGCCTCGGAAACGGGAGTGTTACTGTTGGGGACTCGTCTGGCTCGGCAAATACGCGACTTAACCTTGTGTTTCCAGTGTATAGCACCAATCCAATAACCATTGCATCTGGTAGTAGTGGTACTCGCACGCTGGATGGACGAAATTTCAACGGTCCTGTCACGCTGAATGCTGATGTTGTCTTGAGCAACAGTGCTGGCAATAGTGAGTTCTTGGGTGGATTTACCGGAACTGGTAATATCTCAGTTAGGCTAGTTGGATCGGCATTTTTTACACTTCGCGGGTTCAACAACACTGGGACGTTCTCAAATGATTCTGTGACCGGCACAAACTACGTGGCTGTTGACGGAGTCATCGGCTCCAACGTCACAGGAATTATACAAAACAGCTCAACAAGCGCTCTTACGTTATCGTCCGCAAGTAATACATTTACTGGTCCTGTCACAAACTCATTAGGCACGCTCAACATAACCCAAAATAACACATTCAGTACTTTGACATTAGCGGGAGACACCACCACTACCTTTACTAATGGCAAGACAATTACTCTTACAAACTTGGTTTCAACTGCAACAGCAGGACATTTGGCTACAATTCAATCAAGTTCTGCAGGTTCTGCTTTTACTTTTACAACTGCTTCTGCTGGAATTGCCACAGATTATTTGAGCATCAAAGATTCCAACCCAACTCAAACCAATACTTGGTATGCAGGCACGCATTCTACGCAAGTAAGTAATACTGGAAATTGGCTTTTTACAAATCCACCAAATAGATATTGGGTAGGGGGAACTGGTAATTGGTCCGATGCCACAAATCACTGGTCAGTATTTTCTAATGGTACACCAAATGCATCTTATACTCCTACAGCTTCTACTCCAATATATTTTGATTCTAATTCTTGTGCTTCTTCTTGTATTATAACTTTAGGGGACAATGTTCAGTTAGGTAATTTTTCTTTAAATAATTCTAATGCTACAATTTCTGGAAATTATAATATCTCAACTACTGGAACTGTAGCAGTTACAGCAGGATCAATATCTGGAGCAACTCTTGTTTTGGCAGGAAGCTCGCAAACTATAACTTGCGAAAGTGTAGCTATAATAAACAATCTTACTTTTACAGCTCCACAAACAATAACTTTTACTGCTGGCAAAACTTGCACAATCGCAGGTAATTTTACTGCAACTGGATCTAGTGGAAACATAATTACAATGCAATCTAGTTCTAGTGGCAATTATTTTAATTTATCTAAAGCTTCTGGTGATGTGTCTGTGAGTTATTGTTCTATAAAAGATTCACACGCAGAAGGTGGGGCAAGTTGGGGAGCCGCCACTCGCAATATGAATACTGATGTTTCAGGAAATACTGGTTGGATTTTTAATTCTGCTCCAGAGTTTGATACAAGTTTTGGAACAAATGGAATTTTGGTTTCACAAATTTCTGATTCTCTTGATGCTCATTTTGGTTGGGTAAAAATCCAATATGAGCCATATGATTCTGATACTTTTGATGGCTTGCCTGCAAATCAAGGTTATGCCACCCCTTCTTTTTGGTATAAAAACGGAGAAAGCTGGACAGGTATTACTTCTCAATATTTAGCTTCTGGGAATTTGGATAGAGTTGTGGTGGGTGAAACTGCAGAAGGTGCTAGCACTTATACTGCTTATTGGGATGCAAGATCGCACATAACAGGTAATTATTCTGCTGTAATGCAAGTGCGCGTGGGTGCAGATGATGGCGAAACTTCCAATCATTTGGGAACATCAGATAGTGCTGTTTTTACAATAGATGCAAAAGTTCCTGTAATATCAGTTAAAACTCTTGATGCAGACACAGACAAGCTCACTGTAAGTGTTTCGGATAATAATAATTTACTTTATAGAATATCTACAACAGCTTTGGCTGAAGATGGTAGTGGCGGGCCATCATTTACAAGTGTGGGGGCTGTCACGCTTTCAGATGATTTAACAATAGATGTACCAACAGAAGCACCAACTGTTTATTTTCAAATAAAAGATATTTTTGGTAATTTAGTTTCAGAAACTATTGTTGCCCCCAATACTTTAGCAAACTTTATTTTAAAAGATGCTTCAAATGTATCAGCAGGAGATTTTAGGGAATTTATGTCTTGGTCTGCTTATACTGATGAAGTTGGTGCTAATTTTGCAAACTACAAAGTTTATAGAGCAAGCGGAGATCCATTGTCTGATTATGCTTTGCTTACAACAATAGGAAATAAAACAACTAATTACTATACAGATACTTCAGTATTGGCAAATACTCCTTATTCTTATAAAGTGAAAGTTGTTGATACTAATGGTGATAGTTCTGCTTTTACTGATGAAATTAATGATGATGCACCAGATGGGCAGGGCGGAAATGATGTTACAGCTCCTATAATAAGTTCTGTGACAGTTGCAAAAGTTTATGCTACTTGGGCTAAAATAACTTGGAATACAAATGAACCTGCAATTTCTATTGTAAGATATGGAGGTCAAACAAAAACTGTTGATTCTTATTCAACAAGTCATGAAGTTATAATAACAGGACTTGATCCTGAAACCGAATATAATTTTACAGTAGAATCAATAGATATTTCAGAAAATACGGCTATAGATGATAATGGTGGAGTTGGTTATAATTTTACTACAATTGCAGGAACAGTAATTTCTGATGTAACTATAAAAGCATTATCAGATACAACAGCAACTATTGTTTGGAATACTTCAACTCAAACTAATTCTCATATTGTGTATGCTTCAAGCACTGCTTTGCTTGAAACAAAAATTGCTACAGAAGTTTTGGCAGTATCAAATAACAATAGATTTATTGCAAGTTTATTTGATGTTGTTGATAAATATTTTGTAGGATTTTTCAAAATGATTTGGAGTTGGATTGTAAATTCAATTATGGTTTTTGCAGAAGAAATAGAAGCTCAAGATGTTGGTAGTGATACAATAATTACTACAGCATCTGGATCTGGTCTTTATGCACATGAGGTAACTTTGCCAGATCTTGTTGAAAGATCAACTTATTATTTTTATGTAAAATCAACAGATGCAGATGGTAATACTGCGATAGATAGTAATGGTGGAGCATATTATAGTTTTACAACTACATATGATACAGCACCCCCTGTAATTTCTAATATAAGCACACCAGTGATTTCGCCAACCAGTGTTATTGTCGTGTGGGATACTGACGAGCTGGCAGATGGCAAAATTTCTTACGGAACAGAATCTGGAAGTTATGCTTTGCAGACAAGTTTAGACACGGTTCTTACAATAAATCATGTCGCTACAATTTCTGGCCTTACGGCAAGCACCAAATATTATTTTGTTATAAAATCAACTGATGCCAACGGAAACGAAGCCACATCAGAAGAGCAAGAAGTTACAACAACCGCCCCGGGACAAACCAATGTTTATGGTACTGTAATTGGCAGCACCAGCACAAGCAGCGGGGGAGGTGGCGGAGGCTCAAGCATAACTTTAGATACAACTCCGCCCACAGTTTATGATGTAAAAGTTGTAAGCGACAATCCTTTTAGCGCCACTGTAACTTTTTCAACCAACGAACCAACTATTGCTTTTGTTTCGTATGGCCCCACTTCCAGCAGTTATACCAACACAGTAGCCGATACTCTGTATGGCAATTCACACACCATAAAATTGAATAATCTTAAAATGGGCACACTTTATCATTTATTGCCTTCAGCTCAAGACAGATCAGGTAATATAACTCAATCTACAGATATTACTGTTACCACAAAATTTATTGCTGAAACCCTTAAAGATTTAGTTGTGTTTGAAGATATTTTAAAATTTCAAGATCAAGTTGAAGGTTTAATACAATCTGTTTTGCCTTCACTGGTGCCTCCAATGGTGGCAAATGTAAAAGTAGCTTCAGTCACCGAAGATTCAGCTACAATAACTTGGCGAACTAATGTACCATCTTACGAGGGAATAGATTATGCCACTAAAGATAATTTTACTCCAGATAAAGAGAAGCCATATGACCAGCAGGCCAGTCAAACCGAAAAAAAATTGACTGAGCACTCTTATACTATTTCTGGCTTGCAACCTTCTACTGCTTATCATTTTAGAGTTTCGGCTCATGTTTTGCCCGGGGTTATAGGATATTCTAGCGACGGGACTTTTGCTACCAAAGCCAGCGCTTCGAAATTGGAGGTTAGTAAAATAGGCAACACAGAATTTCAAATTCAATGGATTACTTCGCAAAGAACCAGTTCTGTTGTAGAATACACCAACACCGCAACTGGCAAGCGACAACAGCAAGAAGATAAAAATTTAGCAGAAAACCATGTTTTAAAAATTGAAAATTTAGATCCAGCCACAGAATATTCGGTAAGAACTTTTGGTTATGATACAGACAATAATTTGGTTGAAGGCGGAACCTTGAAAGTAAAAACAACAAGAGACTTAAAATCCCCCGAAATTTCTAATGTGAGAATAAATAGCGCTTTATTGCCTGGCCAAAGTAATCTTTTGCAAACAGTTATTTCTTGGCTCACCGACGAGCCTTCCACTTCGCAAGTTTATTACGATGAAGGGGTGAGCAAGAGTGAGGATTTGGCAAGAAGCGTAAAACAAGAAGGCCTCACAACAGAACATATTTTGATAGTGCCGTCGTTAAAGCCTTCTACTGTTTATCGTTTTAGAATTATGTCAACCGATCAGGCGGGCAATGTTGCCAGATCCTCGGTAAAAACCGTTCTCACTCCAGAAAAAGCCGAAAATGTGATCGATGTTATAGTGAAAAATTTACAAGAGTCATTTGGTTTTCTTAAAAATCTTAGTAAATAAATAATATAAATAAAAAAGCCGGCGTAAAACGTCGGCTTTTGGTTTTTAGCTTTTTCTAGAAAAATCTTTTTTCAACCCAATTGCCAAGTATATTAGGGTTATGAGATTCATCTATAATTTGCCTTAAAGATGGCAAAATCCATCTTGGTGATAAGCCTAATAGCTTAAATAATTTAGCTATTCTGAATAATTCACAGAAATGTGAAATTTCTTCTGTGCTTACGCCAATCATATTTGCTATTGCTCTTATTGTTGTAAGATCGATATTTTCTGGATTACCACAATATGCCCAGAATTTTTCATCGATTAGTAGAACTTTTTCAATAGTTAAAAATTTGTGCATGTAATCCTCCTTTTTCTGGATTGGCTGAAAAATATATTATTGGAACTATATTATAGTTATCATTATAAATTATATTAGTCAAATTGTTGCTTGTTTTAAGGCAAATTTTTTGTTAGAATAAACTAACGAGTTTGTAGTTGGTAGTTAGTAGTTGGTAGGATTGCCGACTACTCACTACAACCTACTCACTACTAACTAATATGGATTGTCCAAATAAGTGCAAAACAGAATTAAAAAAAATAAATTTTCATAATGTAGATGTAGATTATTGTCCAGAATGTCTTGGGATTTGGTTTGATAAAGATGAATTACGCATGGCTAAAGACAATAAAGACGAGCAATTAAATTGGGTTGATTTTGATATTTGGAGAGATAAGGGCAAATTTAAGTTTTCTCATAGCCAAAAAAGATGCCCTGCTTGTCGTACTATGTTTGTAGAAGTTAATTATGATAATTCCAAAGTAAAAATTGATTTTTGTAAAAATTGCCAAGGGATTTGGCTAGATCGTGGAGAATTTAAGCAAATAATTAATTATATTAAAAGTAAATCAGATTATGAAATTTTACATCATTATATAAAGAATTTGGCAGTAGAAGGTTGGGAGGTTTTTACTGGGCCAGAAAAATTTAGAGAAGAACTTGGAGATTTTGTAATGTTATTAAAATTATTTAATCATAAATTTGTTGTGCAACATCCATTAATAAATGCATGGATCGAAGCCCAACAAAAATAATTAAATACAAAAATATGTTAGGTTATATTATTTGGGGGATTATTATTGTAGTAGCTTTTTGGCTTGTAGCTAGCTATAATGGTTTGGTAAAACTAAGAATGCGAGCCAAAGAAGCTTGGTCTGATATTGATATTCAGCTTAAAAGAAGATATGACTTGATTCCTAATTTAATTGAAACAGTAAAAGGTTATGCAAGTCATGAAAGTAGTGTGTTCCAAAAAGTTACAGAAGCTAGAGTAAAAGCAATTGCCACTCAAGGTATGGCAGAAAAAGCACAAGCAGAAAATCAGCTTTCAGAAGCATTGAAAAGCTTATTTGCAGTTTCTGAAAGTTATCCAGATTTAAAAGCTTCTACAAATTTTTTACAATTACAAACAGAAATTACAGACACAGAAGATAAAATTCAAGCTTCTCGAAGATTTTATAATGCCAATGTGCGTGATTTAAATATTCAAATTCAAACTTTTCCAACCAATTTAATTGCTAAACAATTAGGCTTTTCTGAAATGGAATTATTTGAAGTAGCAGATGCCAAAGAACGAGAAAACGTATCAGTCAAGTTCTAACCGCTCGGCAAATAAACTTTTTTTCCGTGGCTGAGCCACTGCGGTGTGCTCCAGCTTGCCCTGTTGGGCAACCTACAAAAAAAGTTTATTTTGTCTCGCTTATTATTTTTTTATGGCTACATTATATACTCATGCGGAATCTAATACTAGGAAAACTTGGGCTTTGCTTACAGGGTTTTTTGTGTTTATAATTTTATTAGGTTGGCTTTTTGCATATTTATTTGGCAATGATGCATTTATATTTTTTGCTGTAATAATTAGTTTTGTTTCTAGTTTTGGTAGTTATTGGTGGTCTGATAAATTAGTTTTAGCAATGACTCATGCAATTCCTGTAGATCATAATAAAAATCAAGAACTTTATCATATTGTAGAAAATTTATGTATTACAGCAGGTTTACCTTTGCCTAAAATGTATATTATTCCAGAAATGCAAATGAATGCTTTTGCAACCGGAAGAGATGCAAAGCATGCAGTGGTAGCTGTAACCCAGGGCTTATTAAATCGTTTAGACAAGAAAGAGCTAGAGGGGGTTATTGCTCACGAGCTTTCACATATTGGCAACAAAGATATGCTACTTCAAACAGTAATAGTTATTTTAGTAGGGGTTGTTTCTATTGTTTCAAATATGTTTTTTAGAATGTCAGCTTTTGGTGGTAGAAACAGGGATGATGATAATAAAGGAAACCTGGGTGTAATTTTACTTATTGTAGGGGTTTTGGCTGCAATTTTAGCTCCAATAGCTGCTAGCTTAATTCAACTTGCAATTTCAAGAAAAAGAGAATTTCTAGCAGATGCTTCTGGTGCTTTGCTTACAAGATATCCAGAAGGTTTGGCTAGTGCTTTAGAAAAGATTTCTCAAGATCAGGTTCCAATGCAAACTGCTAGCACTTCAACAAGCCATTTATTTATCTCAAATCCATTTAAAGGCAAACAAATGCAAAATTGGTTTACAAAACTTTTTATGACCCACCCTCCAATAGAGGAGCGCATTAAAGCATTAAGACAAATGAAATAAAAAAAGCCCATAAAGGGCTTTGATGGCGGAGGAAGTGGGACTCGAACCCACGGGACCCGTGAAGGTCACGCCTTTCCAGGGCGTTGCAATAGCCACTATGCGACTCCTCCAATAATTATTTATAATATCATAAGTTTATAAAAAAACAATATTATGGATACAGAAAAATTACAATATATAGCAAAACAATTATTAGTTCCAGGTAAAGGGATTTTGGCAGCTGATGAAAGTTTAAATACAATTAAAAAAAGATTTGAACTTTTGGGAATTGAAAATACAGAAGAAAATAGACGAGCATATAGAGAAATGCTTTTTACAACACCTGCAATAGAAGAATATATTTCAGGAGTTATTTTGTTTGAAGAAACTTTATATCAAACCCTTCAAACTTCTCAGAGCGAGAAACAAATTTTGTTTCCTGAATTTCTAGCAGGTCGTGGAATAATTCCTGGAATTAAAGTTGATCAAGGATTAGAAAATTTTCAAGGAAGTGATATAGAGAAAATCACCAAAGGCATAAATGATTTGCCAGAAAGATTGAAAGAATTTAAAAAAATTGGTGTTAAGTTTGCTAAGTGGAGAGCTGTAATAAATATTCAAGATAATGAATTGCCAACAGAAAATTGTATTTTAGAAAACGCTAAACTTCTTGCTAGGTATGCTCAAATTTGTCAAGAACAAGATATTGTACCAATTGTAGAGCCAGAAGTTTTGATGGATGGCTCTCATAATATAGAAAAATGCCAGCAAGTTACTGAAAAAACTTTAAAAATTGTTTTTAAAGAATTGCAAGATCAAAATATTTATTTTCCAGGTATGCTTTTAAAGCCAAATATGATTGTTGCTGGAAAGGATTGCAAGATTCAACCAAGCTCAAAAGAAATTGCAGAAAAGACTTTGCAAGCTTTAAAAGAATGTGTGCCAGCTGAAGTTGCAGGAATTGTATTTTTATCTGGTGGGCAAACAGATATACAAGCAACTAAAAACTTAAATGAAATTGTAAAATTAGCTAGAGAAGAAGGCGGGGCTCCATGGCCAATTACATTTTCTTATGGCAGGGCATTGCAAGACAGCCCTATAAAAATTTGGGCAGGCAAAAAAGAAAATATAAAATCAGCCCAAAAAGAATTTTTAGAAAAATGTCGCCAAAATAGTTTGGCATCTCAAAGAAAGCTATAAAAAATCCTCTCACGGGGATTTTTTATTTGATTTTTACTTTCACTTTAGTCGAGGATTTTTTCTTTAATTTTGGTAAGGTTATTTTCAAAATACCTTTCTCATAAACCGCGTCTACTGAATCCTCATTTACAAGCACAGGAAGACGCACCATTCTTTCAAAAGATCCTGATCTTATTTCTTTTTTCCAGTAGCCCCTGCCTTTATCTTCTGATTTTTCTTCCATTTTGCCAGCAACCTTCAAAATCTCATCTTCAACAGAAACATCAATTTTTTCCGGATCAAAGTTGGGAATGCTTACTTCGGCAATTACTTCTTTGTCGGTTTCGTAAACATCCATTGCCGGTTTAGAAATATCTGATCTATTAAAAACAGGCATAAGCCAGTTGTCGGCTTCAAATAGATCTTCCTGGTCAAAAAATGATTTAAAAGGCACAAGTGACATAGTTTTAATTTTAAATTTAATTTTAATATTGTGTTTTCCTGCTTAATACAGGCAACCTTTCTATATTTATATACGCAGAAAATATTAAATTTTTTTACAATTTAGTTAATTTTTGTGATGTAATAAAAAGGCTAACTACCTTGTCGGTACGATCGTATTGACAAGGTATCTGAGATAAAATAAAATTAAGCATATAAATATACAAAAATATGCAAAAAAGATATGGAAATACTACAAAAGATATTTTAACAACTTTGGCTGTTGCAGGGGTAATAACTGTGGCAGTAACTTTATCTCCTAATTTGTTATATAAAATTGCAAAAGCAATTATTAGAATAAAAAGCAGAGACTGGATAGATAAAAATGTTGATCCTAAAAGATTATCTAGATCCTTAGCTGGTTTAAATAAAAACAAAATTATAATTTTAAAAGAGAAAAATGGGAAATTTATTGTAAAACTTACAGAGGCTGGTAAAAAGGTTGCTAGGGAAATTCAATTTGAAAATATGAAAATAGAAAAAACAAAAGTTTGGGATAGAAAATGGCACGTAATTATTTTTGACATACCAGAAGGTTTAAGAAAAGTAGGGCGTGATGCTCTGAGAGATAAACTTAAGAAACTAGGGTTTTATTTAATTCAAAGAAGCGTTTGGGTGTATCCTTATCCTTGCGAAAAAGAAGTTCAGCTTTTGTGTGAAATTTTTGAGATAAATCCATATGTAAATATAATAACAGCAGAAAAAATTTATAATGACGATGCTGTACGAAAATATTTTAAATTATCTTGATAGCTCAGCGTATTTTGATGAATTTAATATATTTCGATAATTCCGTGAGATACCTTGTTAGTACGATCGTACCGACAAGGTTCTTTTAAATTTATTAAATAATTATAGTGTATATAAATTTTATTTTTTGTAAAATAGTTTTTTATAAAAAAAAGAGCGGTTGGTGTTCCCGCTCTATTGTTTATCGCCCTCGTTTCTTGAGATGACGGTATTCCTTTCGGAATTCTTTTCGTAGTGAAATGAATTCTTTAAGGAGTTCTGTCACATTTGGATTTGTTGTTAAAAGCCCTGATTTGGTTGGGTTGCGTAGCAACTTCACAGCCCATGAGCACGCTGAAATCATTCGTCGCAAATCAGAAATCTGCGTCGAAATGTTTTCTCTGTGAGACATTTGCTTCTCCTTTTTGGGAGAGTGCATGGTCGAACAAGCCTAAGTCCAACATGGACAAAGGCAACTGTCTTAGTGCATATAGCAAATATTGCAGAATACAATTGACCAGATTATTAAATTGTGCTGATTATTATATTTAACTATATTATATTAATATTATTTTGTCAAGAGTTGCGGGGATTTTGCGATTAGGATAAAATTATATATTATAATTAACAAATAAAAATATGAAAGGATTTTGTCAAAATATAGAAAAAGAGACTTTAGAAAATAGTAATTTTAGAAAAGTGCTTTATACAGGCAAGCACAGTCAATTGGTTTTAATGTCTCTTAAGCCAAAAGAAGAAATTGGCATGGAAGTTCATAATGAAAATGACCAGTTTTTTAGGTTTGAAAAGGGCCAAGGCAAGGTAGTAATAGATGGTAATGAATATGAGGTTTCAGATGGCTTTGCAGTAGTAGTGCCTGCAGGAGCTGAACACAATGTAATAAATATTTCAGAAACAGAAGATTTAAAACTTTACACAATTTATAGTCCAGCACATCACAAAGATCAAATTGTGCGTATTACTAAAGAGCAGGCAATAGTCCAAGAAGCAGATTTTGATGGGCAAACAACAGAGTAAAAATAATTAACTTTGCTCGGCAAATAAACTTTTTTTTCCGAGTTGAGCCACTGCGGTGTGCTCAACTTGTGGCTGTTGTCACAACCTACAAAAAAAGTTCATTTGTCTCGCTAAAAAATATGGAGAATAGAACATTTATATTATCTAGCGTATCGGTATTAGTAGTTGCTATATTTTTAATTGGTTTTTTGGTTTATAGTTTTCAATCTTTGCCACAAAATGCTCCACAAAACATTTATGTTTCAGGTACAGGTAAAGCATATATTAAGCCAGATATAGCACTTGTTAATTTTGGTGTAAAAACAGAAGCTAAAAAAAGCCAAGATGCAGTAGATCAAAATAATACAAAAATGAATGCTATTACAAAAGCAATAAAAGATTTAGGTGTGGAAGATAAAGATATTCAAACAACTTTGTATAATTTAAGTCCTGTATATAATTGGACTGAAGTTGGGGGAAGAGTTTTTACAGGTTATTCTTTGGATCAGCAAATAACAGTAAAAATTAGGAATTTTGAAAAAATTAATGATATTTTAGATAAAGCCACAACAGCAGGAGCTAATAATGTAGGTGATTTGCAATTTACAGTAGATGATATGGAAAAAGTTAGAGCAGAGGCAAGAACAAAAGCAATTGCAGATGCTAAAACAAAAGCACAATCTTTGGCCAATGAATCTGGGTTGAAATTGGGTGAATTAATTAATGTTTCAGAAGGATATAGCAATTACCCTTCACCAGTTTATGGAATGGGTGGAGCTGATATGGCAAAAGAATTATCTAGCGTTGCTCCTAGTATTCAAACAGGTCAAATGGAAGTTAATGTAAGTGTGAATCTGACTTACAAAATTAAATAGTTGGTAGTAGGTAGTTTATAGTGAGTAGTTTTCTACTAGCTACAAACTACAACCTACAAACTCGTCATGGACTGTATATTTTGCAAAATTATAAAAGGAGAAATTCCTAGTGCTAAAATTTGGGAAGACAATGATATTATAGCCATAAATGACATAAACCCCAAAGCAAGGGTACATATTTTAATTATTCCTAAAAAGCATATACAATCAATAAAAGATATAGATGTTTCTGATAATGTATTAGTTGGAAATATTTTTTTGGTAGCTAAAAAAATAGCAGAAGATAATAACCTTGCAGGATATAAATTGCTATTTAATGTAGGTAAAGAAGGTGGGCAACTTGTAGAGCATTTGCACTTACATCTATTAAGCCCAGATTGGGAAAAACCAGTTTAAAATTTACTAGAATGCTTTGAAAACAGGGTTAAAACCCTGTTTTTTGTCAACCCTTGACTAATGAAAAAGTAGGTGGTAAAGTATTGACAAGCTTGCTTGAATATGCTATAATAGATTGTATACCCTGAGAAAACGGGGTTTTAAAATATATGATTACATTAATTTTATTGACTTTGTCTAATAAGAGGAATATAACCAAAAAACAGATATTTAAGTCTTTGATTTTAGGTCTAATTATGAGCTCTATTATATCTACAAGCTTATTACCTCAAGGTGTAAGTGCTATATCTTTGGTAATACCTATGTCTGTAGTAGAATCATTTTCTGTTGTTAAAAATGGTAAATTAACAGTATGTAAAATAGATCCAGAATCATATGAAGTTACAAAAAGAGTAAAAATGACAATTACAGCTTACACAAGCACTCCAGATCAAACAGATGACTCGCCATTTATAACTGCTTCTAATAAGCAAGTTGCAGATGGTATAATTGCAAATAATATGTTGCCATTTGGTACAAAGGTAAGAATACCTGAGTTATATGGGGACAAGGTATTTGTGGTTGAAGATAGAATGCATTCTAGAAAAGGATTATATCATGCAGATATTTGGATGGAAGATTTACAAGATGCTAAAAAATTTGGTGCCAAAACAGCTTATATAGAAGTTTTGGAAAGCTAATTAACACAGATAAAAAAATCACTAAAATTAATTAGTGATTTTTTTGTTTGTGCCCGAGGCGGGAGTCGAACCCGCATGAGATTTCTCTCAGTGGATTTTAAGTCCACCGTGTATACCATTCCACCACCCGGGCATTATTAAATTTTCAATTTTGAGGCCTGGGTGGGAATCGCACCCACGTATAACGGTTTTGCAGACCGTTGCTTTACTACTTAGCTACCAGGCCATATATAAATTATATAATTTTTTCTATAGCTTTTCTGCTTTTCCAAGATTTTATTTGATATTCTCTTTTCCTGGCTTCAGATAAAGTTAAGAATTCTTCTGTATGTACAAGCTTCCATGGTACATATCTTTTTGTAGATTTACTTAACCCTTTGTTGTGTCGGTTTAATCTTATATCAATATTTCCGCAACTTCCAATATAATAGGAATTATTCTTTTCTGATTTTAAAATATATGTATAGAACATTTTTTATTATGTCGTCACGACTGTTGTCGAGAAGGGACTTAGCTATGCCGATTTTGGTGCTCCAAAATCGTGCATCCTCGTCCCGATCGCTATCGGGACGGGACCAGGCCATATTTTAATATATTATATTATTTTTATTGATTTTTCAACTCTCCTGCCTCGCAGGTAAGGCGGGCAAGCAATTCTTCTACTTTACCTGCTTGGCTTGGATTTTTATCTATAACAAATTTGATTTTAGGTATAGGACGCATATTAAGAATTCTATCTATCTTTTTTTGAATTACATAAACACCTCTATTTAATTTATCTATAACTTGTTGTGCTTTATTATCTGGGAAAACAGAAATATATACTTTAGCTTGTATAAGGTTACTGGAAGCATCAACTGTGGTAATAGTTATTAAATTTTCTGGACCAAAATCAAAATCTCTATGGATTATTTTGCCAACTTCTTTTTGGAGTAGGGAGTTTACTTTTTCTATACGATTTGTTGTTGGCATATTATAATTCTAATTTGTGACGTTCTTCAATATATGTAACCAAAATATCATTTTTATCAACTTTTATATTACCTTCAAAAAGTATACCACATTCATCTCCTTTGCTTAATTTTTCTACAACTTTTTTATTTCTTTGTAGTTCTATTATTTTACCAGATCCTATTTTTGCATTATCTCTTATTACATCAAGTTTTAAGCCTTTTTTAATTTCTCCATCTTGAATTTTACCACCTATAATTTGTCTATTTTTTTCTGCAAAAAATAGAACCAAAGCTTTTATTTTACCTACATCTTTGCGAACTATTTCTGTATCAAGAGATTTTTCCATACTATTGCGCACTTCTTGTATTAATTCATATATAATTTCAAAAGTTTTGATTCTTACTTTTTTATCTGGATTATCTGAGTCTTTGCGCATCATAGCAATTACTGTAGGAGATATTTTTACTCTAAATCCAATAATTTGAGCTTTGGCCATTTCAGCTAATTTTACATCAGATTCATTTATTTCACCTACTTCAGATTTTATTATGCGAAGAATTACTTTTTCTTGTGGTAAGCTTTTTAATACATTTTCTATTGCTTCTAAAGATCCAAAAACATCTCCCTTTAAAACTATATTACTTATTTTCTTGCCAGGATCTTGGTTTATTATATTTACATTTAATTCTCTTTTGTTTTCTTCTCTTTTTATTTTCTCGTAAGCTTTTTCTAAAGATTCAAAACTTTTAAATGTTTCTCCTACAGCAGGAACTTTTTCAAAACCCAAAATAACAACTGGTTGAGATGGTAAGGCTTGCTCAATTTGCTTTTTTTGGAAATTTTCCAAACATTTTACTTTACCTGCTGCCAAATCTGTTGCAATAATATCTTTTGGTTTTAAAATACCTTTAGTAATAATAGCAGTAGCTATAGGGCCTTTGCCAGTAGACATATATGATTCAATTATTAAGCCTTGAGCAGGAGATTGTGTATCTGATTTTAAATCTTGCATTTCAGCTACAAGTAAAATCATATCAAGAAGTTCTTGTATGCCTGTTTTTTCTTTAGCTGAAACTTCTACAGATGGTATATTGCCACCCATTGATTCTACAAAAATATCTATATTAGAAAGCTCCCTTTTAATTTTTTCTGGATTAGCTTCTGGTCTGTCTATTTTATTAAGTACTACAATCATAGGTATTTCTGCTCTTTTTATAACAGTAATTGCTTCTTTGGTTTGAGGTTGTACAGATTGGCTGGTATCTACTACTAATAAAGCAATATCAGCTACATTGGTACCTCTTGCTCTCATTGCAGAAAAAGCTTCGTGTCCAGGAGTATCTATGAAAGTGATTTTGCGACTTGTCGCAAAATCACCCTGAGCTTGTCGAAGGGTTTCCTTGACATCTACATCAACTTCATATGCTCCTATGTGTTGAGTAATTCCTCCAGACTCTTTGGCAGTAATATGAAAATCTCTTATTGCTTCAAGCAAAGAGCTTTTGCCATGATCTACATGTCCTAAAACAACCACAACAGGTGGGCGAGCTTGTGAAATATTTTTTTCTTCTGTTTTTATTTTTTTTGCCATTTATTAAAATTTAAACTTGTGTTAATAATATAACAAATTTTGCAAAAGTTCAATGTTTTATGGTAAAATAAATTAAAATTATTAATTATTTAAATTATGATTACATTAAATAATAATGGCCAAGAAAAGAAAAGCAAAATAATTCCAATAATTGTTGGGATTATTGCCACAATAATTATTTCTTTAATAGCTGTTGTTTATTATTGGACAATAGTAGAATCTTATCCACAAGTTTTTAAAGATTATTTTTTACCAAAAGATTTACAAGTTGATTTAAATTCAAATGAATCAAAAAAAGTAAATGAGTTAATTAAAGATTTGCCAGAACCAGAAAATAAAGAAAAAGAAAATATCACTAATGTAATTAAATATTCTTTTCCAGCAGACATTCCAGATCAAGTAAAAGTAGGTACTTGCTCTGCAGGTTCTTTGGCTCAGCCTTATAGGCAAGATGCTTATAAATGTGCTGTGGGTAGTATAGTATATGATCCTTGTTTTGCTAGCCAAGATAGAAAATCAGTAATATGTCATATGAATCCTTTAAGTGAAGATAAATTTGTAATTAATTTATCAAGTGCTTTGCCAGAGCAAAAAATATCTGTAGTAAAAGAAAATTGGGCATGGTTTGTGGAATTAGAAGATGGTACAATCTGTTCTCCTTATACAACCAATAAACCACTTATAAATAATGAAGAAGCTTTTTATGGTTGTAAAGCAAAAGTAAAAGGTGATTTAGATGTCTTAATAAAAGACTTGATTATAGGAGAAATATGGACTGCAAAAAGAATGATTGTGACAAAAGACCCTTCGGCAGGCTCAGGGCAAGCTGGCTGGGATACAAAATTTTCTGAAATCGTAAAAATAAAAACTATTTGGCAGTAAGTTATTATAAAAAGTGCAAGCTGTGGAAAACTAGCTTGTGCTTTTTATTTTTATTTGTGGTAAAATTAAAATAATTAATTATTTTATGTAATATAAAATATATTTTTATGAATAAAAATAAAAAAATACTTGTTGTAGAAGATGAGATAACTTTATCTGATGCAATAGCAGCAAAGCTTAGTATAGATGGTTTTAAGGTTTTTATTGCAAATAATGGAGTTGATGGGCTTTTGCTTGCAGAAAAAGAACTACCAGATATGATTCTTTTAGATATTGTAATGCCCAAAATGGATGGCATGGAAATGCTTAAAGAATTAAGAAATAAAGATTGGGGAAAAGAAATGCCTGTAATTATTTTAACAAATTTCTCAGATAATAAAAAAATTGCAGAATCTATAAAACATGGTACTTTTGATTATTTGATAAAAGCAGATTGGAGAATAGATGATATTGTTAAGCTTGTTAAAGAAAAGCTTAATGTAAAATAAATTTAAAAATTTTTCGTATATAAGTATTACATCATTTAATGATGCAGAATTTTATTCTGTTTTTTATTTTAATATTAAATAAATAATTAATTTTATGGAAATAATAAAAAATGATCAATGGGGCCCTGAACTTATAGTAAAAGTATATGATGAAAAAATAGGTTTAAATGGTTTTTTGGTTATAGATAATACTGTTTTAGGGCCAGCAAAAGGTGGTATTCGTATGACTTCAAATGTAACAGAAGAAGAAGTGAGAAGATTGGCTCGTGCTATGACTTGGAAAAATGCTTTAGCAGGTATTCCTTTTGGTGGAGGAAAATCTGGTATTATATGGAAAGGTGGCACACCAGAACAAAAAAAAGCTGTAATGCAAGGTTTCGCAAAAGCTATAAAACTTTTGTTGCCTAAAAAATATATTGCAGGGCCAGATGTAAATACTGGGGAATTAGAAATGGCACAATTTGTAGAAGCTACTAAAATATGGAATTCTGCTACAGGTAAGCCTGCAAATATGTGTGTAAAAAAAATAAAATGTGAAATTACTAAAGATACTGATAGGTGTGAGAGATGTGGGCTTCCTCATGAATTTGGTAGTACTGGTTTTGGTGTAGCTCAATCTACAAAAATTGCATCGGAAATTTTGGGTATTGATATTAAAAAAGCTACAGTATCTATACACGGCTTTGGAAATGTAGGCACTTTTGCTTATGAATTTTTAACTCAAATGGGATCAAAAGTAATAGCAATAGCTGATGCTCATGGTGCTGTTTTAACAGAAAATGGATTTGATGAAAAAGAAATAAAAGAAATTATAAAAAATAAAAAATCTATTACAACTTATTCTAAAGGTAAAAAACTAACTCCAAATGAATTTTGGAAAATACCAGTTGATATTTTGATACCAGCTTCTGTTACAGATGTAATAAATGAAAGTAATAAAAATGATATTAAAGCCAAATTAATTGTAGAAGCTGGAAATATTCCAATGCGTGAAAATGTAGAACAAGAATTATTTGATAAAGGAATATACTTTGTGCCAGATTTTGTAGCCAATGCTGGAGGAGTAATATCTTCTTATGCAGAATATAGAGGTTATAGCCCTAAAAGAATGTTTGATACAATAGAAAAAAAAATTACAGCTTCGACTAAAAAAGTAATGAAAGAATCTTTAGCTAAAAAAGAAAATCCAAGAATTATAGCTATGGATTTAGCTAAAAAAATAATTTTAAACAAAACCCTTCGACCTCGCTCAGGGCAAACAAATGATAAAAAATAAAATGATTTGGATTTTAATTTTAATTGTTGTTTTGGCTCTTGTATTTTTTGTTTGGCAAAATTCTAGTTTTAGATTAAAAAAAGAAGTGAATTATAAAAATACCAAAGCTTGCATAAGTAATAATTGTTTTGATACAGAAATTGCAGAAAATAATTTTCAGCGCGAAAAAGGGTTGATGTTTAGAGAGAATTTGGATCAAGATAAAGCAATGTTATTTGTTTTTGAGAAAGAAGCAAATTATCCATTTTGGATGAAAAATACTAAAATAAATTTAGATATTATATGGATTGGGCAAGATAAAAAAATAAAATATATTTCTCAATTCACTCAACCTTGCCTGCCTGCTGGTAGGCTGGTACAACTATTTTTTTGTCCGCAAATAAATCCACAAACTAATGCAAAATATGTTTTGGAAATTAATGGGGGATTATGTCAAAAATTTGATATAAAAGTTGGCGATAGTGTTGACATAGAATTATAATTTGTTATTATTAAATTGTTATGAATAAAATCAACCTTATAAATAATTTCTATTTTTGGTATTTTAGCCTTTTAAGAAAAGAGGTTGGTCTTAGTTTAGGAATTAGAAATTAATAATTAAGAATTAAGACAAGCCCCTTTTCTGGGCTTGTTTTTTTGGTTTTGTTAATTGTTCTTTGAAATTTGAAAGGAGTATTCTATGTTCCAAATTTATGAAGTCTCAACTAAATCTCATTGTGGTGAAGGGCTGGACGAATCTCTTGACCAGTTTTTGGGGCTTAAAGATCTTATTGCAAGAAATTTAAGCTTTGCATTAGCTGAGATAGAGAAAGTTTATTATAGTTCTATAGTTAATGATGAAAATGATTTTTTTAATTTGATAAAGGATTTTTTAAAATCTTTCATTTTAATGTGGGCAGGATGCAAAAAAGAATTCATCAACGATCGCGGAGATAATCAATTAATAGCAGATCTTGTTAAAGACGAAAAATTGCTTTTTTGTATTTTATTATTGTTTATTAGTTTTGCTAAAACAAGGTACAAAATGATGGATAATTATGAATTAAGAAACGTTTGGATAGAAATTGAAAAATTAGTGTCGTAAACTTTGGAATACGATATTTTCATAAGCGGTAAACTGTAAAACAGTAAACCGCTTTTTATTTGCTATTGACATAGAATTATAAAAGAGTAATATTAAAGTATGAATATAAAATCTCAGGTAAAATTATTAAGCTTATTATTAGCCCAAAAGGCTAGGAGGTTTTTTATTCACAAATCGTAGATAAAATTAGCGTGTGAATACCTCCTGGCCGGAGGTTTTTTGTTTGCCTTGAGCTTTTGTTGAAGAATTGTTCTTTGCCAATTTAATAGAAAGTGAGGTGTGCTATGAAGTGTAATTTTTGTGGTAATAAAGTTGGTCAAAACCCTGTACAAGCAAATATTTGGGGAAGAAAGGTTTTTTTATGTGATTGTAGTGTGTGTTATGAACAAGATGGTAGAGTTGCTAGGAGTCAATCTGACTCTAGGAAAATTATTTGCTTTCAAGACGGTATTAGGGTAGATAAAGATGAAAAAGACATATATGGTGAAAGTCTTCTTATTGGGCTATGTGTTGAAGATGATAAAAATTGGCTGGAATGGAAAGGGCTTGTTGGGGCTTGACACGGATTTTGACTTCTGATAAGATAAAGGTGAAGAAGGTACTGACCCACAGTGGGTTGGTACCAAGAGGAGTGTGTCGATGCGGTCGGCGAGGGGGTCGCCGGCACCATGATCGGCGAATTGTTAGGGTTGCTCGGCGACCCCCTTCGCCAGTTTTGCTCTTTCTGGTCGCTTTCTCCTTTGAGAAAGCGACACATCAATGAACAGCTTCGGCTGTTAATTGAAAACAACAAGCAGTTATCCTTCGGGACAACTGCTTTTTCCTTGCAAAAAATATTATTTATGGTAATATGAAAGCAGACATAATCAGTCTGCAATATATAAATTTTGCATTTTGATTTTTGAATTATTTTTTATGTTTCAAGTAACCAAAAAAGCTGAATATGGATTGCGTGCTATGATAGTTCTTGCTCGTAACCAAAAAAAGGATTCTGGCCCCTTGTCTGTTAAAATGCTTTCAGAAAAAGAAGACATATCTTTTGATTTCTTAGAAAAAATAATTTCTCAGCTTGAAAAATCAAAATTACTTAAAGGATCTAAAGGCGTAAATGGCGGTTATAGCTTAAGTAAAAGTCCTGCAAAAATAAGTGTTAAAGATATAATAAATTCTTTGGAAGATTTTGATAGAATAAGTAATTGTCCTTTTTGCCCACGTAACAAAAAATGTATTGCTAAATCAGCTTGGCTTAAAATAAATGCATCTTTACTTAAAACTTTACAAAGTATAACATTAGCTCAACTAATTAGATAATTCGCTTGGCAAATAAACTTTTTTTTCCGTGGCTGAGCCACTGCGGTGTGCTCCAGCTTGCCCTGCTGGGCAACCTACAAAAATAGTTCATTTTGCCTCGCTTTCCATTTTCTTTTATGAAACAAATTTATTTAGATAATGCATCTACTACCCCAATTGATAAAAATGTAGCAAAAGCTATGGCTGTTTGCCAAGCTTCAATTTATGGCAATCCCGGATCTTTACATAAAGCAGGGCAAGTTGCTAAAAAAGAAATTGTAAAAGCCAGATTAAGAATTGCAAAGGTTTTAAATTGTAAACCAGAAGAAATTGTTTTTACAGGTTCTGGTACTGAATCAGATAATTTGGCAGTATTAGGAACAGTTCGTGCTATTGGTAAGGGGCAAGTTATTGTTTCTAGTATAGAACATCATGCTGTATTGAATCCTGCAGAGCGACTTGAAGCTGAAGGTTATAAAGTTATAAAGTTAAAAGTAAATAAAGATGGGTTTGTGGATTTAACTGGACTTGAAAAAAATATTACACCAGAAACTGTTTTAGTTTCTATAATGTACGCAAATAATGAAATTGGTACAATTCAGCCCATAAAAGAAATTGCTAAAATTATAAAACAAAAAAATCCCAAAATGCGTTTTCATACAGATGCTTGCCAAGCTTCAGGGTATTTAGATTTAAATGTGCAAAATTTAGGAGTAGATATGATGACAATAAATGCAAGTAAAATTTATGGGCCAAAAGGTGTGGGACTTTTATATGTAAAAGCTGGAACTAAAATACAGCCAATTGTTTTTGGCGGAGGTCAAGAAAAGGGACTGAGAAGTGGCACAGAAAATGTAGTAGGAATTGTGGGTTTAGCTACTGCTTTGGAGCTTGCTCAAAAAAATGCAAAAAAAGAATCTGCAAGAGAAACAAAATTAAGAGATTATTTTATAAAACAAATTTTGCAAAAAATTCCCAAAACAGTTGTAAATGGGAGTTTAAAAGATAGGTTGCCCAATAATATAAATATTTCGTTTTTGGATGTAGAGGGCGAAGCTATGCTTTTATGGCTAGATAAATATGGGATTTGTTGTTCTACTGGTTCTGCTTGTGATTCACAAAATTTAGATCCTTCGCACGTGATTTTGGCGCTGGGCTTGCCTTATGAATATGCTAATGGCGCTCTAAGATTTACTTTAGGAAAACAAACTACTAAAAAAGATTTAGATTATGTTTTAAAGGTCTTGCCAAAAATTGTATCAGATCTTCGTAAAATTTCCCCAGTAAATATTGCGATAAAATAATTTTAGCTCGGCAACAAACTTTTTTCCAGCTGTTGGTAATACCCTTTGCCTCTTCGGGCAAGTGGTCCAAGGCCTTCAAAAAGTTTATTGCCTCGCTATATTATTTAGTTTATATCAAAATATGCAAAAAAAAGATGTTTTAAATAATAAAAATAATGATGGGTGGGTATACTCTGATAAAGTCAAAGAGCATTTTTTTAAACCAAAAAATTTACTTTTAAAAGATCCTAAAAAAAATGAATTTGATGTAGATGGTCAAGTAGGAAGTCCTGCTTGTGGGGATGTAATGAGAATTTGGATAAAAATAGATCCTAAAACTGAACGTATTAAAAAACTAAAATGGCGAACTTTTGGTTGCGCTTCGGCTATTGCATCTACTTCTATGTTTTCTATGATGGTTACAGAAAAAGGTGGTATGAAACTTAATGATGCTTTAAAAATAAAACCACAAGATATTATGTCGCGCTTACATGGTTTGCCAGCTCGTAAGGTGCATTGTTCTGTTTTATGTGACAAAGCTTTCCAAGCTGCAGTAAATAATTATTTTAGAAATACTAATCAACGTCAAAGAATTATTGTAAATGGTGCAAAAATAATTGATAAGAGATTAAATATTACAGATAAAGATATAGAGTCAGCTGTTCTTGATGGGGCTAAGACATTGCATGATGTGCAAGCAAAACTCAAAGTTGGTGTGGGTGACCCATCTGCTATTCCAGAAATAGAACAGCTTATAAGATTTTATAATGAAAAATATTATGGGTAATTTTCGCTCGGCAAAAACTTTTTTCTTCGCTCGCTGATATGCCTTTTTCTGCGCCGAGAGCCTCTCTA
>Ga0172371_10003819_pt1 | contig 23191 bp, 7 predicted proteins | sample Lak12m_FD_114543 | JGI IMG/M metagenome (GOLD analysis project Ga0172371, IMG submission 114543) | Freshwater microbial communities from Kabuno Bay, South-Kivu, Congo - kab_022012_12m | ecosystem: Environmental > Aquatic > Freshwater > Lake | place: Democratic Republic of the Congo: South-Kivu...
CACGGCTTGGCCGGTGCCTGGCGCAGGAGGATGGTCCTGGCCGCGGGGTGGCTGAGCCGGCGGTTGGTCTCGAGCAGCTCCGCGTAGACATCCGCCGGCAGGACGGCCGCACGGAGGTCGACGTCGTGGATGACCGTCAGGGCGGAAGGCCCCTCGCGGCGCACGCCCACCCACACCGAGCCGGCGTCGTCGGGGGCATTCCAGAAGAAGTCTGAGGGCAGCAGCACGGGCTCTTCGAACCCAGGCGGAAGGGTCAGTTCGGTCACCACGCGGAGGCGTCGGGGCCCTCCCCAGAAGACGGGGTTGGCGCGCTCGTCGGAACGCAGGCCGAGGAGGTTGTACAGGGTCCGCGGCAAGGTGAGGTAGAGGAAATCGCCATCGCGGACGGCGAGGCTGGTGACGCGCGCCGCGAAGCGCTCGGTGCCCGGATAGCCACCGAAGTCCGTGGCCAGGTCGCCGACGGCCTCAGCGTTCTGGGAGAGGCCAGCCACGGTCTCCTCGTAGTACCGCCGGCGCTCTTCAGGCGGCATCTCGCTGAACATCCGGTTCTGGTCGCCGAAGGGGCCACCTCGAGTGGTGCGGCAGAAGCTCACGTCGGCATGGCCCTCCGCATCGAGGCGAATGGCGTAGCGGTATTCGTCGACATCCTGGCGGTCGGCGCTGGCCTCGATGCGCTCGATGCGGGCACCGTCGAGACGGAGCCCCAGACGGCCGTCGTGCGGGGTGGCGCCCAGGGCGTCATACTGGTCGGTATCATTGAGGTAGACCAGACCGAGGCGGGGTAGGTTGACGGCCACCAGCACGTCGGGGAAGAGGCTGGCGGCGGGGAACTGGCGGAGCGCATCCTCACTGGCAGCAATGGGGGGCACGCCGGAGGCCAGAACGAGGTGCGGTCGGAAGCCAGCCTGACTCAGCAGGGCAGCCAGCAGGATGGCGGTGTCCGTGGTATTGCCATAGCCATCGCGCAACGTCGTGTCCGCCGGCGAGATGGCGGACATGGGCAGGTCGTTCAACGCGGGCCCCGCGCGGCGGATGCGCGTCGCCACCAGGTCGCGGAGGGCGCGCACGGCCGCCGTCGCGTCGGCGGCGCCGGCGACGGTCTCGCGGGCCAGGCCCCTGACGGCACCCGACGGCTCGGTAGCCGGTCGGACCGCCGCCTCCAGGGCGCGGGCATAGGCCTTCCAGTCGCCGGCGGACACCATGACCGTCGGCACGAACATGTCCATGGGCGGTAGACCGTCCTCGCGGCGGACGGGCGGCTGGTCGACGGCGACCCACTCGCGGATGACGCGGCCATCGTCATCAGGGCTCGAGGACTCCTGGATCACCGGGGCCGCGTCAGGGTCGAGCGTGCCCCCCTGGAAGACGCCGCAGCGCAGGGCCAGCCCAGCCGGGGCCCGGATTCGCAGGACTTTGCGCTGCAGTGGGTCGAAACCACGGAAGGTGTGCCGAGTGGCGAGGAAAGGACGGCCCGTGACCGTATGCCGCACCTCGTAGTCGATGGTGCAGCCGATCTCGACGCCAGGCAGGCTGGCCACCAGGGTCTTGCCCGCCGGGTAGCGCGGCGCGGAAGCGACCCAGCCGGCATCCATCTCGTTGATTTCCTGGGCACTGATCTCCTTGACGGTGCCATCGGCGGCGGTCACCGCCGCGCGGACGATCTCGACCTTCTCCCAGGCCGGGTTGTAGCTCCACTTGAGTTCGGCGCTGTCCTTTTTGCCCTTGTAGGAGAGGATCTTGCGCTGGACTTTCTCCAGGGTCGTCCAATGCGAGGGACCCTGGATATCGATCTCGTGGACGCTCTGCAGCACCATGGAGTCCACCTCCGCGGAGCCCGTCTCGCCGCGCCTGAAGATCGGCCGTTTGCGGGCGTAGACCTCGAGGCGCTTCAGGGTCTGTTTGAGGTCGAGGTACTGGGCCGGGGTCAGCTCGACAGCCTTGATCAGAAAGGTCCCCTCGCCGGTGAGCGTGCTGCCCTCGCTCTTGAGCTGGAGGTCCCATGAGACGGTATCGGTGGTGATGGGCTCGTAGGACGGCAGGGACACGAGCTCTCCCAGGGCGGGGTCCAGCTCCAGGCGGAAGCTCTCCCGGACGCCACAGGCACACTCGGTGACAAAGGGATACTTGCGCTCCTTGAGACCGGCGTCGCGCAGGATGAAGTTGGCCATGCCCACGCCCGTGCCCAGCCGCGCCAGGGGGAGCATCATCGTCGTGCCGTCGCTCACGGGCACGTCCTCGGCCTCCAGGCTCAGGGTGATCACCAGGGGGGTCTCGGTGTCCATCAGGTTCTCAGGGGTGATGGTCAGAGCCGTGAGGCGGGCGCCAGCCGCCATGCCCTTGACCACCCCGTCGAAGAACAGCCGCCGTTCGTCGGGCTTGATCCGACTGAAGTAGCCGCGGTAGGCATTGTCGTTGATGCCATCGAGGCGCAGGGTGCAGGAGGCGGTCAGGGTGCCGCGGGCGTCCAGGCGGGCGGTGGTCTCGACCCGCACCAGGTTCTGTTCCGCCGGCACAATGGGCGAGGTGCGCAGGCCTTCGCCCTCCGGCCGGGCCACGAGGTAGCTCTGGTTGCAGAGGTAGGCGGGGAAGAGGTCCTTGGTGTTCTCGTCGGTGGGGTCCATCAGGGCGTACGAGCCGTCGGGGTCCTCGGCCGCGGCGATGGCGTGGTTGAAGAAGGGCTGCGGCACCTCGGCGTCTTTCTTCGGCCCATTGTGGATCAGGACCGGGTAGGCCTTGAGACCGGCCAGCCTCAGCATCGCCACCAGCAGGACCGCCTTGTCCCGGCACACACCGTGGCGGTTCTCGAAGGTCAACGTCACGTCGTGCGGCTCGTAGCCGGGGGCCTCCTTCTCGACGGTAATGCCCATATAACGGACCTCCTGGGAGACAAAGCGGAACACGGCCCGCAGCCGGGCCTCGCGGTCGTCGAGGCCCTTGACCAGCTCGTCAACCTTCGCCTTCATCGCCTCGGATGTCTTCATATGCGGCTCGCATAGGGCCCAGTACCAGCGCGACAGATACTGCCAGTCCGGAATGGTGCTGACCAGGAGCCGCTGGACCACGGTGTAAAGCGCCGGCATGCGCGGTTCGTCATACATGCGCGGCACGTCGCTGACCTCCCACCGGTGGATGACCCGGTCGCCCTCCTCGCGCTGCGTGTGCCTGGCCGTGCCCGGCACCTCGGCCTTGAGGGCGATGGACTGGAGTGGCAGGGCCTTGGGGCCGTTCGCCTCGTACGAGTAGTGCAGGATCGGACTGGTGTATTCGAAGACCTGGTACTCGCTGAACGTGTTCGGGACGCGCGGCTTGACCACGTCCTCGCGGGCGACGTAGTGGACCAGGTCGCCGATGGCCAGTTCGGGGATGGTCACCTGCAGGACCTTGCTGTCGGGGTTGTAGATGTTGGACCCCATCTGGCCAGGGTCAACCATGACGCGGCTCTGGGCTGCCAGGTCGACCGGCACCGCGCGCCCGTCGGGCTTGACGACCTCGACGAGGGTGAACGCGGCGGTGCTGAAGGGGAGCGTGAACTGGCGTGAGAGGAGCTGGTTGTCGCGCCGGCCCTTCTCGGTGAGGACCTTCAGACAGGTCTCGTCGGTCGTGATGGCGGTGCCGTCGGCCTGGTAGACGGAGAGGATGGCATCGTCGATGAGCACATCGTCGGCGTTGGGGAAGCGGGCCAGGTCCACGGCAGCGGCGGCCTTCTGCACGGCGGCCAGGTCCAGAAGCCGGCTGGCATCGTCCGGGGCAGCCAGCAGCCGGAACGCGCCCAGGAGGACACCGAGGACCCACACCGCGAGGCGGCGGCGCTGAAGGGCGGGAAACGGCCTGTGCACCATGGTCAGGGCTCCTGCTGTGCGCGGTACCATACCGGCCGGGAACGGCCGCGCGGTACTGTACATCGTCGGGAGGGTATGCGGCCACTGCCGGCGGGTTCGCGAGGCGAATGCGCCGTGGCGCACTGAATGGCTCCCTTTTTGTTGTACGCGCGCGCTTGCATTGCGGCCATGCGTCGTGGTATCGTCAAGGCTGCCATCGCGCACCGCAGGCCTCCCTGGGGAGCGGATCGGGTCTGGGACGAGAGGGAGCGCCGGTCGCGCGGTGATGGCAGGGGAGTGTCCTTGGCTCGACCGCAGGCAAGGAGACGGTGCCATGAAGTGGGTGACCTGGCCGGGGCCGGACGGGGTCCTGAGGCTGGCGCTGGGGCTGGCGCTGGGGCTGGCTGCCGGCGGGGGCCTGCGGGCCGCCACCACGGTCAGCGGCACGGTCTACAACGGCAGCGGCGGTCCCTGGACCACGGCCGGCAGCCCTTACGTGGTCAGTGGCGATGTGACCGTGCCGGCGGGGCAGACCCTGACCATCGATCCCGGCGTGGTGGTGAAGTTCCGGTACGGCACCAATGACCTGATCGTCAACGGGACCCTCACCGCCGACGGCAGCCCCGCCGCGCGCATCCTCTTCACCTCCGAACGGGACGACACCGCCGGCGGCGACACCGACGGGGCCGGCGGCGCGCCCTACGCCGGTATCTGGGGCTGCCTGCGCTTCACGGCCACGAGCACCGGCAGCCTCCTGGACAATGTCGAGGTGCGCTATCCCGGCTGGGACAGCAACGGCGGCATCTGGGTCCAGGGCGGGCAACTGACCCTGACCAACAGCCTGGTCACGACCGCGGGGGGCAACGGCCTGCGCATCGAAAACAGCAACCCGGTGTTGACCGGTAATACGTACACCAACAACACCTGGGCAGCCGTGGCCATGAACCTGAACTCGAACCCCGACATCCACGGGGTGACGGCCAGCGGCAATGGCACCAATGGCCTCGTGCTGGACGCGGGCACGCTGGCCGCCGGAGGCCTGGCCTGGGACGATCCAGACATCGTCTACGTGTTCTACGGTGACGTGACCCTTCCCGCCGGCTCGACGCTGACTATCGCCGCCGGCCAGGTGGTGAAGGTGGGCTACGGCAACGTGGACCTGCTGGTGAACGGGACCCTGATCGCTCCCGGCACGGCCGGAGCCCCGATCGAGTTCACGTCCGACCGGGACGACACGGTCGGCGGCGGCACCGACAACCGCTCGGACGCGCCTTACCGGGGCGTCTGGGGCGGGCTGAAGTTCGGCGCCACCAGCAGCGGCAACAGCCTGCAATACTGCCGCCTGTCCTACGGCGGCTGGGACTCGGCGGGCCAAGTCCTCATCGACCACGCCGGCGTGGCCATGGACCACTGTACGCTACGCCAGTGCGCCCAGAACGGGCTCCGCATCATCACCGCCAGCCCGACGCTGTCGGACACGACATTCGCGGACCACAACGGCTCGGCCGTGTCCATGGACCTGGGCTCGAACCCGGACATCGACAGGGTCACCGTCAGCAACTGTGGCACGAATGGCCTGACTCTCGACTCCGGGGCCCTGCCGGGCAACGGCTTCTGGGACGATCCCGATATCACCTACCGCCTGTGGGGCGACGTGACCGTGCCGGCGGGGAGCACGCTGACCGTGGCTCCGGGCCAGGTGGTGAAGGCCGCCTACGGCTCGCAGGAGCTCCGCGTCGAGGGAACGCTGCTGGCCGGTGGTACGGCCGCCGCGCCTATCGTCTTCACCACCGAGTACGACGATACCGTCGGCGGCGATACCAACAACAACAGCACCAACAACGGCCCCTACGCGGGGCTCTGGGATGGCCTGCGCTTCGAGGCGACCAGCACGGGCAGCACCCTCGACTACGTGGCGGTGCGTTACGGCGGTTGGTCCAACCCCGGCAACATCTGGGTCAACGGCGGCCAGTTGCGGTTGGCCAACAGCACGCTGTACCGCGGCTCCCGCGACGGCCTGCGCATCGTGGGCAGCTCTCCGACGCTGCTGGACAACCGTTTCGAGGGCAACGGCTGGTCGGCGGTCTCGATGGACCTGGCCAGCAACCCGGATATCCAGGGGGTGACCGTGGTGAACAACGGCGTCAACGGGCTGACGCTGGACTCGGGCGCGCTGCCGGGCGACGGCTTCTGGGATGACCCCGATATCACCTACCGCATGTCTGGGGACGTCACCGTGCCGCCGGGACTGATCCTGACCATCGCCCCCGGCCAGGTGGTCAAGGTGGCCTACGGCTCGCTGGATCTGTTCGTGCAGGGAACGCTGTTGGCCAGTGGCACCGCCGAGGCCCCCATCGTCTTCACCAGTGAGAATGATGACAGCGTCGGCGGCGACACCAACAACAATGGCGGCAACAACGGCCCCAACGGTGGCATCTGGGGTCGACTGCGCTTCGAGGCCACCAGCACCGGTAGCCTCCTCTCCCACGTCGGCATCTACTACTCCGGCTGGGGTGCCACGGGAGCCATCGAGGTGGTGGGGGGCGAGTTGACCATGACGGACGGCACGGTCTACGGCTGCTCTGTCTACGGTGCGCGCCTCGAGCAGTGCGCGGCCGCGATCACGGGGACCCTCTTCGACCACAACGCCTGGGCCGCCATCTCGACGGACCTGAGCTCGACCCCCGCCATCGCCAGCGTCACGCTCGACGGCAACGGCCAGAACGGCCTGCGGCTGGACAGCGGCACCCTCCCCGGCGACGCGATCTGGGACGATACCGACATCGTCCATATCCTCCCCGAGGACGTCGTCGTCCCCCCCGGGGCCACGCTCACCCTGGCGCCCGGCCTGGTCGTCAAGGCGGAGTACGGGGCTGTGTTCCTGGTGGTGGATGGCACGCTCTCGGCCGAGGGGACGGTGGAGGCGCCCATCGTGTTCACCTCGGACCGGGATGACTCCGCGGGCGGCGACACCAACAACCGCACGGACGGCCCCTACCGCGGCGTCTGGGGCGGACTTGTGCTCACCGCCAATAGCCTGGACAGCGTCCTCGACCACGTCGAGGTGCGCTACGGCGGCGGGGGGACTGACGCCTTGGTGCTGGTGGACGGCAGCTCGGTGCAGATCCGCAACTCCCTCGTCACCCAGTCTGGCACCAGCGGCATCGGTGGACGCAACAGCGCCGGGCTCGATCTGGAGAATGCCGTGGTGTCCGAGAACAGCAACACCGGCATCTTCGCCGTCAGCGGCTCGGTGGCCACGCTGTTCAACTGCACGGTCGACCACAACACCACCGGCGTGCACACGAACGCCGCCACGGCCGTGATCACCAATTCCCTCGTCACCCGCAACACCTCCGCAGGGATCTTCCGCGAAGGGACCTCCTCCATCACCGTCGGCTACTGCGATGTCCACAACCCCGGCGCGAGCTCTGGCAACTACCGCAACCTGGCCAGCCAGACCGGCCAGAACGGGAACCTCTCTGCCGATCCCCTATACGCGGGCAAGGGCGCCCTGGCCTACCGCCTCCAGGACGGCTCACCGGCCATCGATGCCGGCACCAGCCAGCAAGCGCCCGTTCGCGACTTCCTGGGACTGCTGCGCTACGACGACCCGGGGGTACCCAACGCCGAGACTGGCCTGCGCGGGGGCGTCGACATGGGCGCCTTCGAGCACAATGGCCTGGAGCCCTTGGACCTCGACCTCTCGACGAGGAACGTCGCCGGGCCGACCGCGGGGACCCAGAACGGCACCCTGCACGTCACCTGGGAGGTGGCCAACACTGGCACCGCTGACGCCGAGGGTACCTGGTATGACGTCGTCTACCTTTCCGCCGACGGCACGCTCTCCGACGACGACCGCCTCATCGGCACACTGGAGCACACCGGCGGCCTGGGGGCCGGAGACTCCTACAACGCCGCCCTGGACATCCTCCTCCAAGGCGTGGTTCCGGGCAGCTTCCACTTCCTCGTGGTCGCCGATGCCCGCCAGGAGACCCGCGAGGGCGGCACCCAGGCCAACAACGCCGCGGTCTCGGCGGGGATGGCCTCGTTCACCATGCCGGTGCTGACCCTGGGCGTGCCCACGGCAGGGACCTGCGCCACGGTCGGCGACCGGCAATTCTACCAAGTCCTGGTACCCACTGGATCCAACCTCCTCCTGCGCCTGGACGACGTGGACAACGCCGGCTTGAACGAGCTCTACCTGAGCCGCGGCACGCCGCCCTCCAGTGCCTCGGCCCAGTACTCGGCCACGGGCGGCGCCGACCAGGCCATCGCCGTGCCGGCGGCGGCCGCGGGAGTCTGGTACATCCAGGTGCACAACGCCTTCGGCACGGGGGCCTACACCCTGTTGGCGCAGGTGACGCAGTTGGGCCTCTACAGTGCCAGCCCGGGAACGCTAGGCAATGGCGCCGACATGGTCCTGACCCTCACCGGGGCAGGCTTCGCCACCGGGACCTCGGCCAGCCTCGTCTCGGGGGGTGGCAGTGCCTACCCGGGGACGGTCATCGTCGATAGTTTCAGCCGCCTGACGGTCACGTTCCCGGCCGCCAGCGTGCCCCCGGGGACCTACACCCTCCGCGTCGCCATCCCGGCCGGCGAGCAGGCCGAACTGGCCAACGCGGTCACCGTCACCGCCGGCGGTGAGGCGAAGCTGGAGACCAAGCTGGTGCTCCCTGCCCGCCTGGGCTACCACCAACTGGCCACGCTCTACGTGGACTATGGCAACACGGGCACCGTGGCCATGCAGGCGCCGCTGCTGAACCTCACCGCGAGCCAGAACGGGCGCGCGGCAGCCCTAATGACCTTGGATATGCTGCGGGTCAGCGATGGCTTCTGGACCACGGCCGTGCCCGAGGGCTTCAGCCACTCGGTGCAGTTCCTGGCCAGCGGCGCCACCCCCGGCGTCCTCCAGCCCGGCGAGAGCGGCCGCGTCGCCGTGTATTGGGCCGGCTGGCTCCAGCCCTGGGACTTCAGCTACCCGCCGATCAGCTTCCGGATCGGCATCACGAACGTAGGCAACACGGTTCCCGTCGGCGATGGCGAGGGGGACGGTCGCAACGGCATGGCGTGGGACGGCTACCGGGAGTCGATGAGGCCGGACGGCCTGCCGGACGATGCCTGGAACGCCCTTTGGACGGTGTACGTCAGCCGGGTCGGCACGACCTGGGGTGAGTACGTGGCCATGCTCGACCGCAATGCCCTCTACCTTGGGGGGCTCGGGTACCGGGTCACCGACGTGAAGGAACTGCTGGCGTTCGAGCTGCTCCAGGCCGACGGGCTGAACTCGCGGGGGTCAGTCACCTCAGCCGCGGAAGCGGTGGTTGAGGCGCCGGTCCTGCCGCTGCTCTTTGGACGCAGCTTCCCCAACTCGATCACGGGCCGCTACCGGCTGGGGGCCTTCGGGCGGGGCTGGGCGCACCCGTGGGAGGTGTCCCTGGCGGTGGCGACCGACGGTACCGTCCGCATCCGGCGCCCGCACCAGGGAGACCGTGTCTTCCAGCCGGACGCGCGCGGTGGGTACTCGGCAGCCCCCGGGGACTATGGCCGGCTCACCGCGCTGGGGGGCGGCGCCTATTCACTGACCGAGAAAGACGGCATGCGGACGGCCTTCGGCACCAGCGGCCTGGTGGACTACCTCGCGGAACCCAACGGGAACCGCATTTCCTGCGCCTACGGCAGCGGCCTGCTGACCAGGCTGGCTCACTCCTCTGGCCAGGCCCTCTCGCTGGCCTACAACCCGGCAGGCCGGGTCGCGTCGGTTACCGACCCGCAGGGCCGGCAGACCACCTTCGCCTACGACGCCGGCAACGAGCACCTGCTCACGGTGACCCGCCACGACGGTCGCGTGGTCAGCTACAGCTACGCCGCCGGCTCCGGCACCCCTTCGGCGCATGCCCTGACCTCGATCACCTACCCGGACGGTTCGCACCGCTACTACAGCTACGACGACGATGGCCGCTGCACCGGCACCCGGCGTGACGGCGACGCCGAGGCCGTCGTCCTGTCCTATCCCTCGACGGGCGCGGTGCAGGCGACCCATGCCAGGGGACAGGTCTCGACCTTCTTCTTCGACCACCGCGGGTACCTGGCCAAAGGCACGGATGCGCTGGGTCAGGCCCTCTACCTCGTCGTCAACGACCGTGGCCACCTGACCCGGGTCGCCGACACCGAGGGCCGTGCCCTGGAGATGAGCTATGACAGCCGTGGCAATATGGTCCGCCTCCAGGACCCGATGGCACAGTCCTACTCCTTCACCTACGCCACACCCATGAACCTGGTCGCGACGGCCAGTGATGCCGCCGGCAGGACCTCCAACTACACCTACGACCTGTCCGGGAATCTGCTCAGCATCGCCCTCGATGGCGTCTCCGAGCACTTTGCCCACGACGGTCTTGGCGAACTGACCAACTGGACCAACCGCCGCGGCCAACTGGTCGGCTTGGTCCACGACAGCAACGGCCGCCTGACCCGCCGGGACTACCCCGATATCCCGGACGCCACATACGCCTATGACACCCACGGTAACCTGACCAGCGTCACCGACGTAACGGGCACCACGGCCATGACCTACGACGCCAAGGGCTTCCTGAGCCGGATCACGTATCCCGGTAACCGCTACCTGGAGTTCACCTACGACGCCGCCGGCCGGCGGACCTCGATGACAGACCACCTCGGCAACCGCCTGAACTATGCGTACGACGTCGCCGGACGTCTGCAGACCATCGCCGACGGCACCAGCAACACGATCGTCCAGTACACCTATGACCCCTGCGGACGCCTCGCCAGGGAGGATCGCGGCGGAGGAACCAGCACGACCTACGCCTATGACCTGGCCGGACGCATCACCGCCGTGAGCCACCGCAGAGCGGACCAGTCCCTCATCTCGGAGACCACGAGCACCTACGACGGCAGGGGCCTCTGCGTGTCAGAGACCGGCGCCGACGGCACGTGGACCTACGACTACGATGCGCTCGAGAGACTGGTGACCGCGTCCTTCGAGTCAGACAACGCCCTGATCGCGGACAGAGCCCTGACCTATGCCTACGACGCCGTCGGGAACCGCACGCGGGTCACCGTCAACGGCAGCGAGACCCTCTATACGACCAATGGACGTCACCAGGTCACCCGCGCCGGAACAGCCGTCTACACCTACGACGCGGACGGCAACCTGGTCCGCGCCGAGCGGCCTGAGGGCACGACTACGTACGCCTACGACTCGGCCAACCGGCTGCAGTCGGTCAGCGGGCCTGGGGGTACCTGGTCCTACACCTACAATGCCCTTGGCGACCGTGTCGCCTCGACCGTCGACGGTGTGACCACGACCTACCTCATCGACCCGCTCGGTATGGGCCAGACCGTGGCCGAGTTCGACGCTGCCGGGAGCCTGCTCCGGCGCTATGACTACGGCCTTGGGCTCATCCGCCAGACCAGCGGCGGGGACCCGTACTACTACCTCTTCACCCCGGGAGGCAACACCGACTCCCTCGCGACCTCGGCGGGGACGACGGTTAACCACTACCTCTATGACCCCTTCGGCTCCCTCATGCACGAGACCGAAGGCGTCGGCAACCCGTACAAATACGTCGGGGTGTGGGGTGTCACCGACGAGGGCAACGGCCTCCACTGCATGCGGACGCGGTTCTACCTGGCCGAAGTGGCACGCTTCACCAGCACCGACCCGCTCCGCGTCCCGCCCTGGGGCCTGTATACCTACTGCTCAAACGACGGCGTGAACCACGTCGATCCCATGGGCCTCTCGGGCCGGAAGTCCCGTGATGGCAGCCTCGGGGGCTGGGTCCGCAACTGGCGACGCCTTCACCCCGACATCGAGGACATCGACTCTGGCGATATGGACGCCGAGAACCGTGCCCTGGACCGCCGGGAGGCAGGCCGGCAGGGGGTCGCTGAGAACTCCGATCAGGTCGCCGGCGAAGGGATCGCAAACTGGTTCACCGATCTGCTCACGGCGCCCTTCTGGAAGAGTCTTCCCTGGCGGCTCGGAAGCGTCAGGACACTCTACAAGAACGGCAGGAAGCTCCACGAGGTGGGCGAGGCTGCCTTCGGCGATGACACCTCCTCGGGCGGGTCCCAGTCGTCTGCGTCCACCGCGGCGACCACCGGAACCACCAGCACCAACGCCCCGGCTCCGGCCACGCCCCCGAGCGAGCCACCCTCGACCTCCACGACCAGTACCTTCAGCAACGCGCAGGTCCCCACGCCTTCGCCCGACGCCACGGAGGGGGGCGGTACCGGCACCAGCGGTCCGGGGGACCCCAATGCCAAGCTGGGCCCGGCGGGCGTCGGGGCCCAGGCCTATGTGCTGCCCGGCCAGACGCTGCCCTACCGCGTCGACTTCGAGAATGACGCCACGGCCTCGGCCCCCGCGCAATACGTCGCGGTCCGTGACCAACTCAGCGCCAGCTTCGACTGGAGTACCTTCGAGCTGACCGAGGTGGGCTTCGGCGACCGGGTCCTCCCGGTGCCGGCGGGCCAGCAGAGCTACGCCACCATCGTGCCCATGAGCTACCTGGAAGTGGACTTTGAGGTGCACGTCCAGACCGCCCTCGACCTGGCCACGGGTCTGGTCTCGGTAGACCTCTTCTGCATCGATCCCGAGACGGGCCTGCCGCCGCCGGTGGAGGTCGGCTTCCTGCCGCCCGAGGATGGCACTGGCCGCGGCAAGGGTTACTTCAGCTACGTGATCCGCCCGCGGGCGGGCCTGGCCTCGGGTACCGAGATCCGCAATGTGGCCGTCATCACCTTTGACTTCGGCGAGGTGATCGCCACCAACCAGGTCGACCCGCACGACCCGGGCCAGGGCACGGACCCGAACAAGGAGGCCCTGGTGACCATCGACGCCAGCACGCCGACCAGCTCGGTGGCCGCGTTGCCGGCACAATCCCTGCCAGGCTTCCAGGTCACTTGGTCCGGCACTGACACGGGGTCGGGGATCGCGTCCTATACCGTATATGTAAGCACGGATGGGGGCCCCTTCAGCGCCTGGCTCTCGGGCACAGCCCTGACCTCGGCGACGTACCCGGGTACGGGCGGCCACACCTATGGCTTCTACGTCATCGCCAAGGACGCCGCCGGCCATGTCGAGGCCGCCAAGGCCGCGGCGGAGGCCTCCACCACGGTCGTCTACACGGTCACTTTCGTGGCCGGCGAGCACGGGTCCCTCGCCGGCGCCACACCCCAGCAGGTGGCCACCGGCGGCAGCACCACCCCGGTCCAGGCGGTCCCCGACCTGGGCTACCACTTCGTGCACTGGGTCTCGGGTGGGGCCGAATTCAGCCTTGCCAACCCGGTCACGGTAACAAACGTCACCGCGGACCGCACCCTGACCGCGGAGTTCGAGATCAACGTCTATGAGGTCACCTACGGCGCCGACGCCCACGGCAGTATCGGTGGCACCCCGATCCAGGCGGTGCCCTACGGCGGCAGCACCACGGCGGTCACCGCGCTCGCGGACCCCGGCTACCACTTCCAGCGCTGGGGCGACGGGTCGACGCAGAACCCGCGCACCGACACCCACGTGACCGCGGCCCTGGCCCTGATCGCGGAGTTCGAGATCAACTCGTACGCGGTCACCTTCCAGGCCGGCGCCAACGGCACCCTGACCGGCACCACGGTGCAGACCGTGACCCACGGTGGCAGCACGACCCCGGTCACGGCCGTGCCCAATGAGGGTTTCGTCTTCCAGCAGTGGAGCGACAGCTCGACCCAGAACCCGCGCACCGTGACCCACGTCACAGCGACGACGACCCTGACGGCCTCCTTCCGCGTCGCCAACCCGGTGGCCCCCAACGGCGTCTTCGAGGCCGACATCGGGGCCCAGGCCGTGGCCCAGGGCAAGGGCTGGTGGGACCTCGGCGGGGCCTACGCGCTGACGGCAGCCGGCAACCCGTTGGCACTGAACCTGGTGCATGACACCAAGGGCAAGCTCACGGGCGCCGCCGTCTGTACCGTCGGCAAGGCCACGGCGGTGAACCTGCCGGTGAAGGGCAGCGTCAAGGGCACCGCGGGCACCACCGTCGTAACCGTGTCCCTGAAGGGCTCCGACCCCTCCAAGACGGTCTCCGTGGGCCTGACGCTGAACCTCACGGTGGCCGCCGGTACGCGCCGCCTCACCGGCACCTTGGTCGGCACCATCACCAACGCCGGCGTCCGCACGCCGGTGAGCGAGAGTGTCAGCGTGCTGATACCCGGCAGCATGGACGGGACCTGGACGCTGCGCTTCGTGCTCGGCAACCTCGGCACCACAGTCACGGGAACGGCCGTGCTGACCCTGTCCAATGGGGTGGACTTCGCCTACCTCATCAAGGGCAAACGAAGCGGCACCACGGCCGTCCTGAGCCTGTCGGGCGATCCGAGCGACCCGCCCGCCAAGGCGATCAAGATCAAGACCACCATCACCCCGATGGAGAACGGCGCCGCCACACTGAACACGTTCTCGGCCAAGGGGTACGGACAGAACCTAGCCTGGTAGCCGCCCGCCGTGGTCCGGACTATAGTGGGCCCCTGGCGGCACCCGGGGATCGCCTCGGGCCCGCCCAACCAGGAGGAAGGTGACGGCCTCATGAGCGACGCCGCAGCCCTCAATGAACGGTTCGGTATCTGCGGCCACCTGCGCTTTGCGCCAGGCCCCGGTGGCCTGGTGGTGGCTGAGGTGGCGAACGCTGCAGGCACGGCCCGCGTAGCCCTCCACGGGGCCCATGTGCTCGACTTCGCCCCGCGCGGGGCGCGGCCCGTCCTCTGGCTCAGCGGCAAGAGCTGGTTCGCCAGCGACAAGCCGATCCGCGGCGGCATCCCGGTGTGCTGGCCGTGGTTCGGGGCGCACCCGACGGACAGCACCTCCCCTGCCCACGGCTTCGCCCGCATCAGCGACTGGGACGTCCTCGACACCTGGGCCGACTCAGACTCCATCACCGGCCTCCGGCTCAGGCTGCGTGACTCCGAGGCCACGCGGCGGCTCTGGGACCACGCCTTCGAGGCCGTCGTCGAGGTGCGGGTCGGCAGGGACCTGGCGGTGGCCCTGGTCATGCGCAACCCGGGGGCCACCCCCTACACGGTCACCGCCGCCCTGCATACCTACTTCGCCGTCAGCGACGTGACCCAGGTGCGCGTGCTGGGCTTCGACGGTTGCCCCTATGTGGACACCGTCGGCGGCGCCCGAACGCCCGGCGTCCAACACGGCCCCATCACGGTGAAGGCCGAGACCGATAGGGTCCTCGGCGAGTGCGCGGGCGAGGCCCGCATCGAGGATCCGCCGTGGGGTCGCAGCCTCCGCGTCCGCAAGTCAGGCAGCCGGTCGGCGGTCGTCTGGAACCCATGGATCGCCAAGGCCAGACGCATGCCGGACTTCGGCGACGATGAGTACCCCGGCATGATCTGCGTGGAAACCACCAACGCACCAGGAGACGAACGAACCGTACCGCCCGGAGACGAACACCGCCTGGAGGCCATCGTCAGCGTGAAGTCCGCAACCCCTGACCCATGATCCGCCAGATCCGTCAGATCCGCCAGAGCCGTCCCCTCTTCGCCAGACCCCGGAGGACCCCATGCAAGTCGGTATCAGCCAGCTCATCGCCACGAACCCCACCACCGAGGAGTTCATCAGGACGGCCCGCGACACTGGGTACGAGGTGGTGGAGCTGTCCATGCGGCAGCAAGGCCCGCTGACCGGGCAGACCTCAGCGGCTGAGCTCGACGCCCTTGCCGGGCTGGCGCGGAGCTGCGGCGTCCCGATCGCGTCCCTGACCCTCAATCACTGGTCCGGGAACCTCCTGGCCGCAGGCCCCGAGCAGGACAAGGCGGTCGAGCAGACCATCGCCGGGCTGGAGGCAGCGGCCCGTCTGGGCGCTCCGGTCGCGCTGCACACCCTTGGCCGGTTCTCCTCGGACCTCTACTATGACGATGCCTACCGCAACGCCGTCGCCGGCCTGAAGCGCCTGGCCCCGGTCGCCGCCAAGCTCAAGGTCGCTATCGCGTTCGAGTTCGTCTGGAATGGCTTCCTCTTCAGCCCCATGGAAGCGGCCCGCTTCCTCGATGAGGTGGGCAGCGAGCACGTGGGGTTCTACTTCGACCCGGGCAACATGGCCGTCTTCCAGTTCCCGCATCACTGGGTGCGCATCCTCGGCCGTCGCATCAAGCGGGTCCACCTGAAGGACTGGAAGGGCAACGCCCTCAACGGCACCTGGACCCCCCTGCTCCAGGGCACGGTGGAGTTCCCCAAGGTGATGGCGGAACTGCGCGCGGCCGGCTACGATGGTCCGCTCATCAGCGAGGTGCCCGAGTCCCTGGCGCCGCTGGCCGACACCGCGGCCGCCATCCGCAAGATCATCGCCCTCTGAGAGCAGGCCGGCAAGCGGGGCCCTGGCACGCAGGTTCCGGTGCCGCTGGGAGGATCAGGACCATGGGCCGGAAGAAGATCGTCCTTGTCGGTGGCGGCAGCAACGCCTGGGCGCCGAACCTGGTCAAGGACATGCTCCTGACCGAGCCCCTCGCCGCGTCGGAGTTCGTCCTCTACGACCTCGACCTGGAGGCGGCACGGCTGGTCAAAGCCTACCTCGACCGACTCACCCGCGGGCTGCGCAAGCCCTGTTCCATCAAGGCCACGGCGGACCTGGCCAGAGCCTTCGACGGGGCGGACTACCTCATCATCACCATCTCCACGGGAGGCCTGGACGCCATGGCGCATGACCTGGCCATCCCCGAGGACTTCGGGATCTACCACACCGTGGGCGACACCTCGGGGCCCGGAGGCTGGGCCAGGCTGATGCGCAATGCCCCCGTGTTCCGGGACCTGGCGGAGGCCACCAACCGCTACACCGACGGGGCCATGGTCCTGAACTACACCAACCCCATGACACCCCTCACCAGGATCCTCGCGCAACGCTGTCGAGGGCCGGTGATTGGGCTGTGTCACGGGCTCTTCGAGAACCTCGAGTTCTTCAGGCGCTTCTACCACCTCGAACGAGACGAAGACATCTCCGTGAGCTACGCCGGGCTCAACCACTTCTTCTGGATCACACAGGCGCGCGCCCCGAGCCTGGACCTGATGGCAGACCTGCGCGACCGACTCGCGCACCAGAGCTTCACAGACCTCCTCCGGGAGTCCGCCCCGGATCCCATGGGCTTCCGCTCCAACCGGGAACTGGCGACGGAGTTGTTCCGCACGACGGGGGTCATGCCCTACCTCGGCGACCGGCACACCTGCGAGTTCCTCCCCTGCTACATCACCCGCAAGGCCAACCTGAGGAGGTACCGCCTGATCCGCACCCCCATCGATGAGCGCCGCCAGGGCTTCGCCGCCCGCCGAGCCGCGCTGGAGAAGGCGGTGAGGGGACCCCTGACGGTGGACAGGGTCAGCCGCAGCCGGGAGACCGCCGCCGACATCGTCGCCGCACACGTCCAGGGCAGGCCCTTCATCGACGTGGGCAATGTGCCTAACCTCGGCCAGGTGTCGAACCTGCCCCTGGGTACGGTCGTCGAGACCGCGGTCCGGGTCGACCGTAATGGCTTCGCCCCCATCGCGTTCGGGCCACTTCCGGAACCTGTCGTGAGTCTGGTGGAGCCCTGCGCTCGCGTCTTCGACATGGGCGTCGACGCCTGCCTGCGCGGCGACCGGACCATGGCCTTGCAGGCCCTCCGCCTGGACCCGGTGTGCGCCCACCTGAACCCGCGCCAGGTCGAGGCCCTCGGCAACCAACTCCTGGCGGCGCATGCGCCCTTCGTGACGCAGTTCGGGGGGTGACGGCAGGTCGCCGTCCGGCCTGGGACGAAGGGCGCCTCCGACGCTCAGGTCGCGGCGGCCTTCGTGACCGCCCACGGCCTCGTGCGCACTGGCCCCGCGCCTGCGGGGCCAGTCCATCATCGCTCTACGACTGGCCCACGGCTGGCCTCAACGGCCCCCCTGCCGCGGTGCCGATGTCCCTGCCAGTCGCGCCGCCAGGAACTCGGCCATGTGCAGCGGCTGGCGCTTGGAGAGGTGCCGGATCTGGTGACGACAACTGGTCCCGGAAGCGATCAGCACAGCGTCCGGGGGGGACTGGTCGATCTGGGCCATCAGCAAGGCACCGACGCGCAGGGAGAGCTCCTGCCCCTTCGTCAGGAACCCGTAGGCACCGGCCATGCCGCAGCAGGCGGTCTTGAGGAGGGTCGCCTCAGCCCCGGCCCGGCGGGCCAGGTCCGGCATCAGGGCGGCAGAGCCCAGGGCCTTGGCATGGCAGTGGCCGTGGATCACCGCCCGGCCACCTGCCTGGAACGCCAGCGCGGCAGGTTCCTGGCGCAACAGACGGATCACGAAATCCTCGAACAGGACCGCTCGCCCGGCAGCCTCCGATGCACCCGGCAGCTCGAGCTCCAGGTAGTCCTCCTTGAACATGGCGTAGCAGGACGGCTCCAGGAAGACGATAGGCAGGTCGTTGCCCGTGGCGCCGATGACCTGAAGGTTGTGACGACCCAGCCGCTCGACCTCGCCCAGGAGGCCCATGCTGAAGGCCGGCCGGCCGCAGCACTTGCGGCCCGCGAGCAGGCGCACACGGTAGCCGGCCGCTTCGAGTACCGCCACCGCGGCCTGGCCTACATTGGGCTCGTGGTAGCGGACGAACGTGTCGTCCCACAGGTAGACCTCGCCGCGCGGAGCGGCCGTCGGCGCGGCGCGGCGAGAGAACCAGCGGTCGAACCGCAGCGCGGCATAGGGCGGCAGCTCGCGCTGACGGGCGAACCCGAGGGTCTTCTCCATGAGGTAGCGCACGGAGCCCAGTCCCAGAGACCAGTTGGCCAGCGGCGCAAGGGCACACCCCACACGCCCCAGCAGGTCGGCGGCAGCCACCAGTCGTGCGGTCAGAGGGATCCCGCTCACCTGGTGCCGGGCATGCAGGATATCAGCCTTGAGCGAGGCCAGGTCCACTCCTGAGGGGCACTCCGCCTTGCAGGCCTTGCAGGCCAGGCAGTCGGCAAGCGCCTGCTCCAGCTCCGGCGCGAGAAGGCCCTCGCGGGGATCACCCAGCCGGCCATCGAAGGCGGCCCGGATCACGTTGGCCCGACCCCGCGTACTCAGGCTCTCCTCGCCGAGAGCCAGGAAGGTCGGGCACATCACCGGCTCCAGCTTCCGGCAACCACCACAGCCGTTGCACTGCTCCAGGTTGGCCACAAACGAGCGGTCGCGCCGACGGTAGGCAAGGCGGGCGGCAAAGGGCGGCCGGATGGCGTAGCCGTCGCCGTAGCGCAGGTCCGACTCGATGGTGTAGCGGCCGGTGGAGACCACCTTGCCAGGGTTCAAGACAGCCTTCGGGTCAAACAACGCCTTGATCTCACGCGTCGCCGCCAGCAGATCCGGTCCCAGGTGCTTCTCGAGGTAGGCCGTGCGCGCGATGCCAGCGCCGTGTTCGGCCGCGAGGATGCCCTCGAACTCATCGGTGATCTCGGCGACGGCATCCGCGATCCGGCGGAGAATGCGGATATCCTTGGCCGTGTGCAGGTCCAGCACCGGCCGGACGTGCAGCAGGCCCGAGGCGGCATGGCCGTAGTAGGAGGCCTGGACGCCCAGGGGCTCGATGGCAGCCTGCAGGCGCAACTGGTACGCGGGCAGCCGCTCGGGGACGACCGCCACATCCTCGATCCCCGCCACCGGCTTGGACGAACCCGGACGGGCCGTGAGCAACGACAGCCCCGACTTGCGGAACTGCCAGATGAGGGCCATCTCGGCAGGCTGGGTGAACAGGTCTGTCCGCAAGCCCAGCTTCCGGCCCCGCACGGCCTCGAGCCGCTCGGCCACGTCGTCGTAGAACTCCACCAGCAACAACGCCTCGCAGGGCGCGTCGTCTAGCCTCAGGAGGGCCCGCGCCGAAGCGAATGCCGGCTGGCCACGGGTCTGGTCGAACAGCGGCCGGTCAATGTGCTCGATGGCCACTGGCGAGAGGGCCTCGAGGGCCACGGTGGCCTGCATCGCCTCAGGCACCGAGGCAAAGGCGATGACCGCCAGCCCCGCCTGGCGCGGCAGCGGCACCAGGCGCAGTTCCGCCGACCACACCGCCGCCAGGGTCCCTTCGCTGCCGGCCAGGACCTTGGTCAGGTCACCCCCGGGGGCCAGGTACTTGTTGAGCCCATATCCTGGCCAGCGCTTGAGCAGGCCGGCCGGGAAGCGCTTGAGGATGGCCTCGGCCCGCGGCCGGGCGATGCGCTCCACCGCCTCGGCAAGGTCCGGAAAGGCATCGCCTGTCCAGCCCGTACGGCCGTCGGCCAGGGCGATCTCCAGTCGGGCCACATGGTCGATGGTCGTGCCGTAGTAGGGGGCCCGCGCCCCCGAGGAGTCGTTGGCCACCATGCCGCCCAGAGTGGCCCGCGAGCTGGTGGCCACATCCGGGCCGAAACATAGCCCATGCGGTCTCAGGAAGGCGTTGAGCTGATCCAGCACGACCCCGGCGCCGACGCGGACCCGGCGCCGTTCCAGATCGAGCGTACCGATGCCGACGTTGTAGCGCGCCAGGTCCAGCACCAGCCCATCGCCAAGAGCTCCCCCGGACAGGCCCGTGCCGCCGCAGCGCATGGCCACCGGCACCCCGGCGCCTGCACAGCCCTTCAGAAGCGCGGCCGCCTCGAGGGCAGTCCGCGGCAAGGCGACCCCCGCGGGCACGATCTGGTAAATGGACGCGTCCGTCGAATAGAGGATGCGGGTGAGCCGGTCCGTACGGACCTCGGTGCGCGTGTCGGCAGCGATGCGGGCGATGTCGTCTGTGTAGGCCATGCTGGATTGGATCTATTTCCTGGCTAGCGAAGCTCCGCCTCAAACCGCCACGAGCTCCCAGCGGTCTCGGCATCTCCGCATCCCGGCGGCGGGTTACGGAGGACCCTCCCGCCAGGCGTTCCCTGCTTGGCCGGGAACTTGCCTCAACGGTGCTGATGTTGCCTCACCAAGCGACCGCTAGGAGGTCTCCTTCCGGTGTCCGGCAAGCGGGACCAGAGCGGCCAGGAATGTACGCTGGGGGTGACCACCCGGCAACCCGCCCCGCTGGGGGCCGGGGCAAACTCGAGGTCGGCGAGTCAGGCCCGCCCAGGTGAGAGGCGGCGGTCGGCAGCGGGCCATGGCCCACCCCGCTGCCGGGCCGCGACAGGGTCGCCCACCGCCAGGGACTGCGCTGTCGACCTGGTCACCGAGTTGGTCGTCGCGGACGGGAAGGAGGATTGGCGGAGAACCATGCCGCTGGTGCTGCCGGCGGGCGCCACCGCACCGACTGAGCCGACCCCTACGGTCCTGGCGGCCCTGCGCCTGGAGGCCCGGCCGAGTCCGCCAGCGTTCCCCGAACCCGGTGCGGTACAGCGGCTCCGGCAACGCGCTCATCGGGTATCGCGCCGATGCCATCGGCCGGTTCGGGCTGGATGGAGGCTGGCGCGGGCATGGCAGGACTCCCCGGCTGCAAGGCGGAAGGGCACCGGGGACTAACGTACGGGTGGGGGAAGTTCGGCGACGAGCCCGGCTGGCTGCGGCAGGGGCAGGCGCACGCGGCAGCGGCCGCCTGCTGACGGGTGGCGTCCATCATCTGCAGTCTGCTCTCAGACAGGCATATGCCTAGCTTCTCGGCCAGGCGACGGTAGCCTGTCAGTAGCTTGATGGCCTTCTGGGGCCTCAGCCGGGCGCCTGGTGTCACTGTGAGCTCAAGCGCATCGCACCCCCCCACCGGCCCATTCCCGACAAACCCGTACAGGAGCAGGCCGCCATCCTCCCCCATCGGATCCCTGCTCACCCACCTCCCCAGGCCGGGGCTGTAGTAACGGCGGCCCGCTACTTGCAGCGGCGCCTCCTGTGCGAGGGTCTTGGGCTGCGGTGGCCAACCCCTGGCACGGGTTCGCCAGGCCTGGGGTTTCCGCTGTCGAGTCCCTTCCATGGTGGGAAGATAGGTGCCGGGATCGGCAGGAGCAAGCGCCGTGGATGACCATAGCAGCATGCGCACGAGGGCTGCCGCCCCCGCCCACGGGTCCCGGAGTGCTAGCCAGCCAGTGATGGGTAAGGGATACTTGGGCGCTACCGGTGGCAGTCGCGCCACGATGCCAACGCTCATCCCCTCTGGGGATGGTTGGCGCGGTGGGCCATGGCTTGGGCGCTCAGGTCGCCTAGTGCGACATCGCGCCAGAGGGTCCGCTGCCAGTCCGTGTAGTCGAATGGCTCGCGCAGTAAGAGCGCCACGAACCTCTCGGCCTGCACAGGCCCCAAGGCGGTGCTCAGTGCCCTCAGGCCTGCTGTTCTGAGTTCCGTGTCGGTGCTCACGTTCCGAGCTCCATGGCCAGTTCGACCGGGTTGCAGCATCTGACGCCCCCAAAGGCGGCCAGGTCCCTGAGCAGGCGATCATCCGTTGTCAGGAAGACATCGCAGCGGCCTTCGACAGCGCAGGCTACGTGCAACGCGTCCTTGGGTGAAACCCCGCGCTGGGCAAGCCGGCCCGCGCACCGGACCGCCTCGGGCGTCTCTACGACGTCGACCTTTGCGACGCCACGCCACCACGCTATCTCTTCCCGCCTCTCCGAGAAAGGGTTCGCGGCGTTCTCGAAGTCCAGGATGTAAGACCAGGCGAGCTCCAACTCGCCCCGTAGGAGGCGGGCCTGGATGTCCAGCTTGGCCTCCGTCTCCAGCCGGATACGGAGCTGGTCCTGGTTGTCGAACGGCCGGTTGAAGCAACAGTTGTCGAGGTAGACTCTCACGTGTCTGCCTGCCATCGTCGGAGCGTAGTGAACACGGCTTGTGTTTGTACGATAGAGTCCCGCCGAGGGCTGTCAATGCGCCTGGCAGTGGCCAGGACCTGCCCTCTGCCTGGTGAAGCTTGTCATACCCCTCTCTCCGCCTCGTCCCTCTCGCGCGGGTGGGTCAGGCGGTGGGTCTTCTGGATGTCGGCGATGTTGAGGCGCACGTAGTGCCTGAGCGTGTCGAGCCTCTCGTGGCCGAGCATGCGGCTGACGGGGTAGAGGTTGGCATTGCCGCGGACCAGTTCGCTGGCGCAGCTTCGGCGGAACATGTGGGCGGTCAGGGGCTCCAGCAGTCCGGCCCGGGCGCCGGCGCGCAACACGATGCGGCGCAGCGTGTGGTAGGGGAGGCGCTTGCCGGCAGCGTCCACGAACAGCGCCCGGCAGGCCGGGTCGCGCACGAGGGCGGGCCGCACCGCCCGAAGGTAGCCTTCCAGGAAGCGCAGCGCGGTGGCGCCCACGGGCACAACGCGCTCTTTGCGGCCCTTGCCGAGAACCGTCACGACCTGGTGCTCGACGTCAACGCCGTCGACATCCAGCCCCAGGAGCTCGGCGGCCCGCAGGCCGCTGCTGTAGAGCAGCTCCAGCATGGTGCGGTCGCGGTAGCCCTCGGGCCGAGTGATGTCGATGCC